>Ga0315307_1000454_pt1 | contig 17703 bp, 17 predicted proteins | sample TDP2_MG_FD_203079 | JGI IMG/M metagenome (GOLD analysis project Ga0315307, IMG submission 203079) | Freshwater sediment microbial communities from Lake Towuti, South Sulawesi, Indonesia - TDP2 | ecosystem: Environmental > Aquatic > Freshwater > Lake > Sediment | place: Indonesia: South Sulawesi...
GTCATCGGTGCCGGGCCCATCGGCTTACTCCATGTCCTCGTTGCGAAGGCACACGGTGCCAAGACCGTTGTCGTTGCCGACACAAGCCCTAGAGGGCGCGAGCGCAACCGAATCAATCGAGCTTCGTCGGATCTTCAAGTAGTTCCTTGACCCGTTGCAAGAACTGCGCTGCAGGGACGCCATCAACTATCCTGTGATCGAATACCAGCGAGAGGGTCGTCATCGGCGCTACGCGTACCTCCTTTCCGACAACCACGGGCTTCTCCGAAGTCCGACCGTAACCTAGGATTGCGCACTGGGGCGGGTTAATAACCGGCGCAAAAAGATCGACACCGTATCCGCCCAGGTTGGTCACCGTGAAAGTTCCGCCCGTGAGATCTGAAACCGATAGACTGTTCTGCATGGCACGCTCCGTGAGATCTCGAATCTCACGGGAGATGTCAAGCACTGATTTCTTGCTGGTCTTCGGTATGATGGGAGCGACAAGTCCATCGGGCGTATTGATCGCCACCGCCACGTTGATGTCACCATACACGCGGAGTTCCTCCCCCTCAAGGGATGAGTTGAGCAGCGGATGTTCTTCCAACGCTTTCGCAGCGGCCTTAACAACATAGGCTGTAACTGAGATCTCCTCGCCCGTCTTGCGGTGAAGCTCCTCTCTGCAATCGAGAACCGCTCCAGTCTGTGTTTCCATTGTGATGGTGACAGGGACGGTGGTGTGAAAGCCGTATGAGAGACGCTCAGCGATTGCCTTCCGCTTGCCTGAAAGTTTCATCGCCATAGCAACTGGAACAGCCCTGACTTGCGCGGGCACCGCAACTGGTTCAAGTCGGCCCTTCGCTTGCTCTATCGCTTTCTGCACGTCTTCGCGAACTATTCTTCCTCCGGGCCCGGAGCCGATGATCTTTGATAGGTCTATGCCCGCTTCTCTAGCCATCTTCCTGGCTACCGGAGATGCTGGCGGTTCATGGACTCGCGTAACTCGGGTAACTGCCGGGACTTCTGGGGCGACCGGGAGCTTTGGAGTCTTCAGCTCTGCAGCCTCAGGTGACAACGGCTCGTTCGGCGCGCCTACCAAGGCCATCGCTTGCCCGACTTGGACATCTGAGCCCTGTTCGAAGAGAAGTTTGCGGATCACCCCTGCTCCTGGCGAGTTCACTTCGAAGGTCGTCTTCTCCCCTTCGATCCTTACAACTGGCGCGTCCTTTTCGACGCGGTCGCCCTCTCGCTTCAGCCACTCGATGATCTTGCCCGACTGCATAGCGGGATCGAGGCGAGGCATTACCACCCTCAGCATCCGGCGTCTCACCCGATCAGTTTCCTTGCTGCTTCCACGATCTTTTCCGCGTTTGGCATGTAAGCCTGTTCCAATGTCGGCGAGAACGGGATTGGCATGTTCGGCGATGCCACACGCACGATCGGCGCGTCCAGAGAGTCAAAGCCTTCCTCAACCACCGCGGCCGCTATCTCCGACCCGATTCCGCCGGACTTCACGTCGTCCGATGCCACTATCAACCTGCCTGTCCTCTTCACAGACTCCAAGATGGTTGCTAGGTCGAGCGGCTGGATCGTTCTCGGATCTATGACCTCAACGAGTAGGCCTTGTTCCTCCAGCTTGGTAGCCGCGGCGAGAGCTTCATTGACAAGCCTCGACACCGCAACTATTGTGAGGTCGTTGCCTTTTCTCTTCACGTCGCATTGACCGAGAGGTATGACGTAGTCCCCCTCGGGAACTGGGCCCTTCGTTCGATACAGCATACCACTTTCAATGAAGACGACTGGGTTGCCGTCTCGAATCGCGGCCTTGAGAAGGCCCTTGGCATCGTGCGGCGTCGAAGGCAAGACAACCTTCAGGCCTGGCACCTGGAAGAACCACGACGGGAAGAACTGAGAATGCTGCGAGCCGTGCGCGCGGCCTAGGCTGTACTGTGTTCTGAGAACCATCGGGACGTTCAGTTTCCCGCCGCTCATGAAGTGCATCTTTGCAGCCTGCGTTGCGATCTGATCCAAGCAAATGGGTACGAAGTCCATGTACATGATCTCGGCCACTGGCTTGAGGCCTGCCAATGCGGCGCCTATCGCGGCGCCTGCTATCGCCGCTTCGGAGATCGGTGTATCTCTAACCCTTTCGGGCCCGAACTCCTTCAGCAGACCCCGCGTGACCTTGTAGACCCCTTCGAAGACTCCGATCTCCTCACCCATCAAAAGTACCCGCGGGTCCCTGAGCATCTCCTCGCGCAGGGCCTCACGCAGAGCGTCGGCGTAGGTCAACTCCCGCATATGCTGCTACCTCGCATACACGTACTTCACGAGATCCTCAAACGGCAAGACGGGGCTTGCCTTTGCAAAAGCGACCGACTCCTCAACCTGGGCCGCGACTTGCTCCTCAATCTGATCGATTTCCGCTTGCGTTGTCAGGTTTGCTTTGAGAAGCTTGGCCTCAAGACTGTTGATCGGGTCCCGTTTGAGCCAATCCTCGACCTCCTCCTTGGGTCTGTACTCAGCCTTGTCGTACACACCATGGCCCTTCAGCTTGTAGGTCATGCATTCGAGGAGAGTTGGGCCTTGCCCGTTCCTCGCGTTCTCGACTGCTTCTTTGGCAGCTAGGAACACGGCGACTGCATCATTTCCATCCGTGAGTGCGCTTCGCATCCGGTAGGCTTCGGCTCGACTCGCAATGCTTTCGGCTGCGACCACCTGGTCTGCCCGGGTGGACATCGCATAGAGGTTGTTTTCACAGACGAAAATCACGGGAAGATTCCAGACCGAAGCGAGGTTCATGCCCTCATGGAAAGATCCAGTGTTCGAGGCGCCGTCCCCGAAGAACGTCATCACAACTTGGCGCTTCCCGGCCTGCTGTAGCCCGAGCGCTATCCCGGTTGCGATCGGTATTCCACTACCCACGATCGCCGTAGCATATACTGAGCCCTTTTCGGGATAGATAGCAACGTGCATCGAGCCGCCGAGCCCTTTGCATGTGCCTGTAGCTTTTCCGAAGAGCTCAGCCATCAACAGCTTGAGCGCAACGCCCTTTGCGATAGCGTGCCCGTGACCCCGGTAGGTGGTCGTGATCAAGTCGTCATCGTTCAGCGCGCCTATGGCACCGGCCGCAACGGCTTCCTGTCCCAAATACAGGTGCGATGGTCCGATCAGAACTCCTTCTTGGAGGAACAGATGCTCGACTCTTTCCTCAAACCTCCGGATCTCGATCATCCTTCGGAGCATCTGTGGCAATCTCTCTCGCGGCAGACCATGCTTCGCGTAGTCCTCTGCCTCAAGTGACTTGAAGGTACTCGTGGGTTCCATCTCCGAGACTTCGCTCAGATATCAGGCAGAGGCCTTAAGGTCTTTCCAACGCCGAAATGCTGAGCTCGCGCGCAGTGTGCTCCTGGAGGATTACTGCTGCCGTGCATTTCGGATGTCGCCACTGAAATTGGAACTATTATTTGGCTGTTGGTGCTTGGCCCAGTCGCAATCTGGTATGTCTGGACCAGAAGAGACTCCCTACTCTAGGAATCCACGCACAACGGGGGATTCCGTGCTGAATTCGGCGGCACTGACGCTAGGAGGCTGGGGCCAGGCCTGAGCCGCTAGGCGAACTATCTGAGCGTTGCGTGTCTACCAGTATCCGAAGGCCGGCGCTGGATACCACTGCATTCCGTAGTATGGGTAGAACCGTGAGAGCATTGGTGCATAGTACGGCTGGTAGTAGTAGGGGTGATAATACGGGGACCAGTACGGGTAGTAGTACCATGGCATCTCAAAAGCAGCGCCTGTAAGACCTCCCGCTGCGGCCCCAGCGATACCCCCGATCGCAGCCCCGGTGACAGCGGTGAGCCCAATAGCCGGGCCGATAGCCCAGCCACCAAGTGCACCTAACGCAGCTCCTCCAAGTGCTCCCAAAGCTATGAGTGCCATCCGAATCACGTTCCTAGAGGAACGCAATTGGATATTCTAAACCATTCGGTTTACACACGTACATATGATGAAATCTCCTGATTCGAAACACGCAGGATTAGACATTGGCAGATTAATTATCAGGGTACGAGAAGCCGTTCAGAAAGAGGACCCGCCAACGGATCATGGTCCGCATTCGTGATGGGCTTTGAAGCTGAAGGAGTTCGTCGAGGCCTACGGGCAACCTTACTCAAGCATGTTAGGCATCAATCTGAAGTCCAAGAGGAACGAGGGTATTGTCAAGTGGTTCCTCGCCGCGATCCTGTACAGCAAGCCGATCAGAGAGAGCTCCGCAACTCGGACCTACAAATGCTTCGAAAAACAAGCAATCACGACGGCTAGGCGTATTGTAGCCGCAGGATGGGACAGGCTCGTCAGCATCCTCGATGAAGGGGGATACACCCGTTATGACTTTAGCACGGCCGACAAGCTCTTGCAGGTCTTTGGCAATCTCGAGAAGCTGTACGGCGGCGATCTAAACAGACTCTACGAAGCCTCGGGGGACGCGGCCGAGCTTGAGGCGAACTTGAGGAGGCTCGGAAAAGGGATCGGCGACACCACTGTCTCTATATTCCTCAGGGATATGAAACACGTCTGGCCGAAGGCAGAGCCAAGACCTACTCCGCTCGTGGCAATAGCACTCAAAAGGCTAGGTATCACAGATCTCAAGCAGCATGCGAAAAAACATCGAATAGACCCTGTTCGATTAGAGACGGCGCTCGTCAGATATTCTAAACTCTTCCTCAAAAAAGGGAAAAAGATGAGAATAGTAGCCTAGGACGAAACGGCGTTCCCAAGCTTCTAGGCTTCATGTCTTTCCAAGAGAACCTCATCGTTGTCACGAACTCTCTTGAAAACAGTCGGATCGCCGACAACTCTCGCGAAGACATTGACAGGGCTGTACGCTCGTGGCTCCCCGTGCTTGCTGGCAGGAGTTGCCCCGAAAAAGATACACAAAGCCTTCCCAGGCGGCCAATACGCGATGCTGCCGACTTCTACCTCGGCCCTTGATTTCTCCTCCTTGAGATCCACAGGAATTGAGAAGTAGATCTCGTCGCGCCACTTGTTCGCATTTCCCTTCATGGGCAGACCCGGCCAGATAGCCTCCGCAGTCTTTGGGTTTTCTTCCGTGACGAGCGCCTCGATCGCGCCGATCGCCTTGGTTCGTATTCTCATCCGTCGCTCCATCTGGATCACCGGTCGGAACTTTGACTAACTAGTCGTAGTATTCGAGGCCTAAGTGTGTGATCAGCTCTTCTCCACGGAGATACCGCAGGGTATTCTTGAGTTTCATCAGTTGGATGAAGAGGTCATGTTCAGGGTAGAGACCCGGCGCGGTCATCGGGCTCTTGAAGTAGAAGCTCAACCATTCTTGGATTCCCTTCATGCCACTTCGCTGTGCTAGATCCATGAAGAGAGCCAAATCCAGCACGACCGGCGCAGCGAGTATGGAATCACGGCAGAGGAAGTTGATCTTGATCTGCATCGGGTAGCCAAGCCACCCGAAGATGTCGATGTTGTCCCAGCCCTCCTTGTTGTCGCCTCGTGGCGGATAGTAGTCGATTCTGACTTGGTGCCTGATGTCTCCGTACAACTCCGGATACAAATCGGGCTGAAGTATGTACTGCAAGACTCCCAGCTTGGACTCTTCCTTGCTCTTGAAACTTTCAGGGTCGTCTAGTACCTCCCCGTCCCGGTTGCCTAGAATATTCGTCGAATACCAGCCTCGGACGCCGAGCATTCGAGCCTTGAAACCCGGCGCAATAATCGTCTTCATCAGCGTCTGGCCGGTCTTCAGGTCCTTGCCGGCTATGGATACCTCGTTGCGTTTTGCCATCTCTACTAGAGCGGGTGTGTCGACGCATAGATTCGGGGCTGCGTTCGCGAAGGGAACCCCAGCTGCAAGAGACGCGTAGGCGTATATCATTGACGGCGAGATCTCGGGCGAATTGTCTTCGAGCGCTTTTTCGAAGGCCGTGATGTTCATGTGTTCGGGCTTGACAACGGTGTGTGCTTCGGTGGAACCGCACCAGATCATCACCAGCCTGGACGCGCCCGTCCTTGCCTTGAACACCTCTATGTCTGCCACTATCTGATCTGCAAGGTCTTTCTTGTTACGGCCAACTTTCACGTGTGTTCCGGTGAGACGCTTGACCCATCTCTGTTCAAAAGTGGCCTTCATCGGCTTGATCGCGCGAAGCGGCGTCTCCAGACTCCTGAGTAACGTTTGATCGAGAACAGCAGCCTTGGATGCAGCCACGAATGCGTCATCCGGAAAAATGTCCCAGGCGCCAAAGACGAGATCGTGCAGGTCCGCCAGAGGCACAAAGTCCTTGATGAGCGGGGTTCTTCTCTCAGTTCGCTTTCCGAGCCTTATCGTTGCCATTTGGGTTAGACTGCCGAACGGCTTCGCGAGTCCAAGCTTTACTGCTTCGACACCGGCTATCAACGTTGTACTGACAGCTCCGAGACCGACAAGCATCACGCCGAGCTTGCCCGCCGGCTCACCGATCTGTAAGCCCTTGCCCAACTTGCAGCACCAGAGATGTCCAACCGAACCGATCTGTCACGTAATTCACCTTTGTGGTCGTAGCGCGTCCCGGACGCGGGGCGCGAGAACGCTTGACCCAGAATGCCACCCAGTATCTCTAGGCCTATTTTCGTAGACTCAGCAGGTAAGATGAAGAGCCGCCAGTACTCGCTTTGATTTTGATAGGGTGTTGAAGAGTTTGCAGGCCTTTTCGGTCCTTTCCACGAGCAATTCGATGCCTTTGGTTTGGAGATAATCCTTGGTTTCTATAGGCACTTTCATCATCCCTGCGTAGCCTGTTCCGATAACGACGACTTCAGGCAGAAACTCCTCAAGAGCGGCTCTCATGTCTGAGGCGTGTAGCACATGTCCCTCTTTTCTCCGCCAGCTTGCTTGGATCTTGTCACCCGTGATTATGATGTCGCTCGTGTATCGGGTGCCGTTGATTACAATGCTTCCGAAATCGTAAGACTCGATCAATCTCTCAAAGCCTCCTCGCTCATAGGCTTCAGGCGAGAGCTTGATAACGTCACTAAGCGATCAACGGCTCTACCGTAGCCTTCTTGCGCTTGCGTCTCACGGACTCCGCAATAGACAGAAACTCGGCCTCACTGAGCAGTTCAACGCCGCGGTCGCAGTACCGTCCGGTTCTTCGCTCAATCTCGCGATCTATTTCCTCACGTTCTTCATGCGTCGTCTCAATGCCCAACCTCCGCAGCCATTCTCTAACTTTGATGCTCATGAGCAGGACCCCTTTCCGTTTTCAAGACATAGCATCCGTTTCTTCGGGACCATTGTTCTTTCAATCTCCTGAGAAAGGAGGATGCAGCACAAACATCGCCAAGAAATAGAACGCCAGCAGGGCGATGGGGGCCAACTCGACTACCAACAAGATCAAGAGAATGTTCAGTCTCCTCGTTGTTCGTCTCAGGTCCTCTTCGAGGCTCAAGTCTCTCGCCATCAGGGAAGACCATGTTTAGCTTGTATTGCCACGGATGTAAAGAATGCTGATGCACCTCACGACCGCGGGCCCAGCGCGCGGAGTTGCACTTTTCACGTGCTGCTTGCTCTGTCAGGTAGAAGTAATATTGAACCTCGCCATCTTGCGTGGTCGTGTGCATTATGGACGATTCTGGCTACGAGCTGTTGGCACTGTACGGGTTTTCAGCCAAGTACCCGAGCAACGCTCGTCTTGAACTCAACCCCAAAACTAGGAGGGAGAAAGGCGACTTGGTCTTCCATCTTGAGGAAGGCCTCAAGATCTTCCTGTCATGGGGAAGCCTGCAAGAGGCGAGAAAGCGATACGCCACGGCAGCTGGGCAGGCCTCTGATAGCGTTCAACGCTCAGTTGCGAGCGGACGCGGAAAACTGGACGGAACACCAGAGACCAAGAATCTGAAGATCCGCGGCCACGACGCAGTCTACACCCACGCGAGGATGCACTTCGAGCGAGGGGGATTTCCGTTCGGCAGGCGTCTCTTAACCCAGGACGCATACGCTATGCATGTGCACTGCGAGGATTCGGGGAGGTATTACGTAGTTTATGCTTTCGCGCGGCCTGAGGTGTCCGAGCGACTAGGCAAGATCTTCGAGCCGATGATGTCCTCTTTGAAATGCCACTCAACCTAGCATTGAGTTTAGGCCACTCCCCGATGCTGTTACTGCAGGCACAAAGCCCGTCTGGAGACCAGCCTAGGCAAGACTTGAAAAACAGATTTAGGAGACAAGAAATGAGGCCGCGTGCGATGAAGCCGAAGGTCTATGTCACACGCCTAATTCCGGAAGAGCCGCTGGAGAGACTCGGAGAGAATTCCGACTATCGCATTTGGGAGGGGGAGCTTCCGGTGCCACGTGACGTGCTCCTCAGAGAAGTCTCTGCAGTGGATGGACTTCTTTCGCTTCTCACGGACAAGATAGACGCCCCGATCATGGAAGCCGCCCCCAAGCTACGCGTGATCAGCAATATGGCTGTAGGATTCGACAACGTAGATGTCAAGGAAGCTACCAAGCGCAAAATCATTGTATGCAACACGCCCGGCGTTCTCACAGATACTACCGCTGATTTTGCGTTTGCCCTCCTGCTTGCCGCTGCGCGGCGTGTCGTTGAGGGTGAACGAGTGGTTAGAGCGAGAAAGTGGAAGACTTGGGGACCCATGATACTGCTTGGTCAAGATGTGCATCACGCGACGCTTGGCATAATCGGACTCGGGCGGATAGGAGCTGAGGTTGCCAAGAGAGCAAGAGGCTTCGACATGAAGATCATCTACTACGACGCGGTCAGGCGGCCCGACCTCGAGAAGACGCTAGACTTGGAGTTCAGAGACCTTGATTCCCTGCTCGCAGAGTCAGATTTCGTGACAATTCATTGTCCGCTTCTTCCCGAGACGTATCACCTGATCGGGGAAGAACAGTTCAAGATCATGAAGAAGACGGCCATACTGGTCAATAGTGCTAGGGGACCTATCGTGGACCCAAAGGCACTTTACAGCGCGCTACGTGACCGACGGATCGCATACGCCGCACTTGACGTAACCGAGCCGGAGCCGATACCGCCGGACGATCCCCTGTTGACGCTTGAGAACGTCGTCATCGCTCCTCACATCGCCAGCGCTTCGGTCGCAACACGCACGAAGATGGCCATGATGGCAGTTGATAACCTACTCGCGGCAGTCAGGGGAGAAAGACCGCCTCACATTGTCAACCCGGAAGTGCTGGCCAAGTAGCTCGCGCCCTTCAACCGACACGAGACTCTCAAACTTTGCGGCTTACCCCGCAGCGGGGCCTCTTTATGCTATTGTTCACAAAGTTCGAAAGCTATTCCACCAGTTGTCTCGGGTTTGGTGAAGATTATCCTTACGCCGTGGGCCCCGACCTTGGGCTTCTCATCAGCAAAGGCTACTCCCTGACCTTTCATCCTATCTACATCAGAATCGATGTCATCCGTGCTCAGAGAGATGTGATGGATTCCCTGGCCGTGAGTTTGGAGAAACATACTCAAAGGGATCTGAGGATCTTTGGGCTGAAGCAGTTCTATTTCACCGTCACCCACAGGCACAAATGCAACCCGGGCATTTCCGCCCATAGCATCCTTAACCACGCTGGGCTTCAAGCCAAAGATTCTGTCGTATAGATCCAACGTTTCATCCAGATCCTTAACAACAACACCGACGTGACTAACCCTCTTGATCATACTGACACCTTTACACATGAGCCATCGTGGCTGAACGCGCTATGTCAACGTTGGCTTCTTGATTTCCACTTTGGCAAGGTCCTCGAGCACGGTTATGATTGCCGAGTGATCGTATTCGCCACGGCCTGAAACGTTCATCGCCCCCATCATTTCATGGATCAGGCCGGTGACTGGAAGCGGCACGCCGTACTCGGCCCCTGCCGCGAGAGCGATCCCTAGGTCCTTGTAGTGTAACTTTGTCTTGAAGCCAGGTTTGAAGTCTCTTTTCAAGACAAGCGGCCCCCTAACGTCGAGGACACGCATTGCGTATCCGCCAGCAATCACTTTGAGCACAACCTCGGGATCGACACCTGCCTTTGCGCCGAGCACAAGCGCCTCGCTAGCCGCTTCCAAAACCCCCGCGACTAGAATCTGATTGCACGCCTTGACAACTTGTCCGGAGCCTATGCCCCCGCAGTACACGATGTTCTTGCCCATCGCTTGGAAGACCGGGAGACAATCAGCGAAGACCTCCTTGCTTCCGCCAACCATTATTGTGAGAGTTCCTTCAATCGCGCCTTTCTCTCCTCCACTGACGGGCGCGTCGAGAGTTCGAACGCCTCTTGCCTCGGCTGCTTCCGCCACCTTCTTCGTGGCGATCGGTGAGATCGTGCTCATGTCGATGTAGGTTGACCCGACTCTGATTCCCTCAAAGACTCCGTTCCGACCGAGCGTAGCGCTCTCTACGTCAGGCGAATCAGGGAGCATGGTGATAACCAGATCCGAAATCTCCGCAACTTCCTTGCACGTAGGCACGACTTCGGCACCCAAGTCCTGCAGTTCCTTGAATCGTCCCCTCCTGCACAATGTCAGCTCGTAGCCTGCCTTGATGAGATTCTTGGACATGGGCGTGCCCATGATTCCGAGCCCGATGAAACCTATCTTTAGACTCATCTCGATGATCCTCCGAATTCCGGGATTGCGAACGGTCGTGAGTTCTTTAAGCCTAGCGGGCACGAATCCCTAAAGCTAGAAACTGCTGAGAATGTCAATTCTTCATGCGATGTGGGTAACTGTGTACAGGAATGCTCGCCTTCACGGCGACAGCTCTGTGACTGCGAAACAGGCACCTGGAACCGAGCGCAAGCGCTTGCGAGGAACGATTGCGACTACTCATCTAGGCGTGCGAGTGAGATCTCGAAGCAGCGGTCATGATCGGGAAACGACAGGGATCGTGAAGGTCGCAGACAAGATTCCTTCGAATATCCGCTATGCAAGAAGACCCGGCAAGAAGCCTTGAAAAATCGTCATCTTTCGGGATTCCGACGACGAAGTCATAGAACTTGCCGAACGATGACTGTGATAGGCAGGTTAGGCGCTTGGGCCGCTGCGTTTGAGCACGTTCGAGAAAAACGCGACCTGAGCTGCGTCTTCAGTCCAATCCGCATACATGAACGCCTCGTACATGTCACGGCCCACGGCAACAATCCCGTGGCCACTCAACAGTGCCGAAGAGACGGCCGGGTCAGAGAAGGCCTTTGCGACGATCTCTGCCAGCTCAGCCGAACCAGAAGGCGCAAACCCGAGCAGCGGCACTTTCTTCAAGATGAAACGAGCAGGACCCGAAACCATCGGTAGCTCTTGATTCGCAACGGCGTACGAGGTCGCGTACGGAGGGTGCGCGTGCAACACCGCTCCAACATCAGCTCTGGCCTTGTATATGCCCAGGTGGAACCTGAACTCAATGGAGGGCTTTCGGTCACCCTCCACCGGTTTTCCGTCAAGGTCTATCACAACCACGCTGGACTCAGGGTGAAGATGGCTGAATGTCATACTAGTGCCAGTCGACTTGATGCACACGTGATTCGTCCCGGCAATTCTAGTGCTGATATTGGCGCTGCTGCCTGGCGACCATCCCTTCGTCGAGATCAACTGCATGATTCGACAGATCTCGGCCTTCAATTGCTCGTACAAAGTACCGACCCACATCTCTATTGGTTAACATGACCTATATCCACTCTCTCAAGCTAGCTGCAAGCATGTTTGAAGCGACGTTGATCAAGAGCCCAGTGAGATCGAGAACAGGGGGCGCGAGAGTAGTTTCGTCCTATGTTTCAACTATCAGCCAAACAGCAATCTTGCGAAATCCTTATCATCGCCTCAGTCTTTCGCAGAGCGGGATCTGCCTTGGGTAAATGGAAACTTCCGCCCGGTAAGGGCCACATGGACCTGCCGACCGGCATATACTTCCAGAACATGACCTACGCAGAGTACGAAGAGAGACTCAAGAAAGACGATATTATCTTCGTTCCGGTTGGCAGCACTGAGAATCACGGACCACACGCGCCTTTGGGCGAAGATACATTTTTGGTAACAAGGATGTGCGAGCTGGTCGCAGAGAAAACGGGCTCCACAGTTGCACAGCCCATCTGGTATGGTTCACACCCATATCATCATCTCGGAATGCCTGGAACGGTCATGGTGGATGAAGAAGTCCTAACGGCAACGATCCGTTCTGTCATGGCAGGATTTTGGAACGCGGGGTTCAGAAAGCAGATCTTTCTTAACGGCCACGGCCAAGAGTGGGTGATACCCAGTGCGCTTCATCAATTCGCGAAGAAGTATCAGGTTCCAGGCGTTTACCTGAATGTGAATTGGTGGTACTCTATCACACCTCAGAAACTGATGGACAAAGAGCACGGCGGCCCATTCGAGACACCGTTCGTTCATGCAGACGAGTGTGAGACTTCGTATTCTCTCGCTCTCTTCCCTGAACTGATACACATGGAGAAAGCCGTCGATACAAAGGGCCGTGGCTACCTTCCACCGAAGCATATCGACAAGTCAGGAGGAGTGTATCGGAGACCGATCGCATGGTACGCGCAGGCAATGGCGGGACCGCTTGAAGTGGTGGCGACCCCGGAGGGCGTGGTGGGAAGCGCTACGCTCGCAAAGGCAGAGAAGGCCGTCATGGGCCTTGAGGAGATTCTGGACTACCTAGTTGAACTTCATGACGACATACTGAAGAAGTTTCCAGCCGGGAAATTGCCTCCGCGAGAGGAAGTCAGCCAGCTACCAAAAGAAGAGATTGATGCATTAGTCAAGGGACCGATGAAGGGCGGGCGACACATCTACACATTGGCATACCCGCCATAGAATGACCATTACAGGCAGTGAGAGTCAGAACTGGCGCAGTGGACTATCCATCTCACATGCATTCGGACAGACTATATCGAAGAATCTGCCCTCGGCTCTATCTGGCTCGAGGTGCTGATCAAGCCCGAATTCCGAGGGGCTTTCGATGTTGATTGAAAAGGATCGTGTGAAGTTCCTTGCATCGTAGTGTTCTCATGCGGACTCTATCGTTCTGAAAGGAGCACGTGATCCAGCGGCTACTTCTCGACCTGACGAAGTTGTTCTCAAGCCATTGGCCTAAGGCCTTAAATTTTGACTGCGACAAAACGCAACCAAACGCGAGGAGTAACTATGAGTTACGGCACGATGGGCGTCGACTGGGATGAAAGAGTCAACTACGAAAGGCTACGCAGAGAACGCTTGGAAAGAGCCAAACAGCAGCTGAGAGCTCACAATCTCGGGGCCTTGCTCTGCTTCGACTTCGATAACATACGCTACATTACCGGAACTCACGTCGGCGAGTGGTGTAGAAACAAGATGCAGAGATACACCATTCTGCCGGTAGACGCCGACCCGATATTGTATGACCCTGCTGCCCCGGCGAAGAGATTGAACTGTCCGTGGATCGCTGATCGCGTTCTTCCTGCTGTAGGCTCGATGAGGGGGTCAATTCCCCCGGAGGTCGGTATGGTGGAGAAAGTTGCAGGAAGCATCAAGGACGTGTTAGCCAAGTACAAGGTCGCGGATCTGCCTTTGGGGGCTGACATTGTTGATATCCCTCTCTTCGAGGCGTTGACCAGTGAAGGGATTAAGGTGACCGATGGCCAGCAGGCGATGCTCGCTGCTAGAATCATGAAAACGAAAGATGAGATCGAGCTTCTAAAGATCTCTGGCTCAATGGTAGACGCCGCGTACACCGAGATCCTCAGGAACATGAAACCGGGAATGAGGGAAAACGAGGCAGTGGCTCTGGCAAATAAGGTACTCTATACGCTCGGATCCGATCTAGTTGAATGCGTCAACGTGGTCTCAGGACCTAGAGGCTCGCCCCACCCACACACCTTCTCTGACAGAATCATCCGACCCGGCGACATGGTATACCTAGACATCATGCACTCCTTCAACGGCTATCGGACCTGCTATTACAGAACCTTCATCGCGGGCAAGCCCACGAAAGCCCAGATCGACGCGTATGAGATCTGCTGGAAATGGCTGAAAGACTCCATGGACGCCGTCAAACCAGGTGCCACTACCGCGGATGTTGCGAAGTGTTGGCCATCAGCTCAAGAATTCGGACTCAAGAACGAGGAGGAAGCTTTCCTGCTGCAATTCGGTCACGGGATAGGCCTGAGCATCTGGGAGAAGCCTGTTATTTCGAGACTATTCTCACTTGAGAAACCGTTCAAGATCCAAGAGAACATGACGTTCGCGCTTGAAACTTGGGCACCGTCAAAGGACGGCAGAGGCGCGGCCAGAATCGAGGAGGAGGTTCGTGTCACGTCAACTGGTCATGAGAGGCTGTTTGCGTTCCCGGCCGACGAACTTCTCTCATGCGGTTCGTGAACAGCCGATCTCTAGTGCAGCACCGCCCGTCGTTTCTTGCTGGCGTCTCAGATCGAAGATCGATGTCGTGACCGATCTCTCTCAGAAGCGACGGAGAGCCATCAGCGTCTCTGGAATCTTTCCTTTTCTTTCTCTCAGCATGTATAGGTCTTAAGAGGCTCTTCAACGGAACCGATGCCGCATGAATGAGCTTGGATTCGGGACGCCGCTCGACGACGGCACCAAACGCCTTACCAACTGCACAACCGGCGGGCCGGTCTTCGTCTACGTGAAGAACAACCGTATCCTACGAATCACTCCAATCATCTTTGACCCTAATGACTCTGACTCTTGGGTCATCGAAGCAAAGGCCAAACGCTTCACTCCACCTCGAAAGGCGCTCGTTTCACCATGGACTCTCTCAGAACGTTCCAGAATACAAAGTCCAGATCGAATCCTCTACCCACTGAAGAGAAAAGACTTCAACCTCAAGAAGGATAGGTATCCGGAGAACAGAGGAAAATCAGAATACGAAAGGATCTCGTGGGAAGAAGCTCTAGATCTTGTTGCAGGAGAGATAAAACGAGTAAAAGGAAAGTATGGACCCGCTGCCATTGCGGCTACGACGTCATCGCATCACAACTGGGGAAACATCGGCTATCGACATAGTACGTTCTTCAGATTCTGGAATCTCAACGGATTCACATACGTTGACCACAACCCGGACAGCTGGGAGGGATGGCACTGGGGTGCAATGCACACCTGGGGCTTCCACTGGAGGCTCGGCGTCTCAGAACAGTATGATCTCTTAGAGGATGCTATGAAACACTCAGAGATGATTGTGTTCTGGTCCAGCGACCCTGAAGCAACCTCTGGAGTCTATGCTGGACAAGAGTCAGCTGTAAGAAGACTCTGGCTGAAACGCGATCTAAACCTGAAGATGATCTTCATCGACCCGTACTGCAATGACACTGCAGCGCTCTTCGCGGACAAGTGGCTTGCGCCGAGACCTGGAACTGATGCTGCGATCGCGCTCGCCATATCGTATGTCTGGCTAACCGAAGGGACGTATGAGAAGGAATACGTTGCAACCCACACCTACGGGTTTGACCAATGGGTCGACTACGTCCTTGGAAAAGAAGATGGCACACGCAAAGACCCGCAATGGGCTGAGCAGATAGCCGGTATCCCCGCGCGTGACATCAGAGCTCTTGCGAGGGAATGGGCATCGAAGAGAACGATGCTTGCGGCCGGCGGCCTGGGCGGCTGGGGCGGCGCTTGCCGTAGCGCATACGCAACCGAATGGGCTAGGATGATGGTGCTGCTCCAAGCGATGCAGGGGCTAGGCAAGCCCGGCGTAAACATATGGTCTACCACTGGAGGCTCACCATACAATGCGAGCTTCTATTTTCCAGGATACGCGGAGGGCGGAATTTCAGGCGATCCAAACAGAACCGCCGCCCTCAGACACCTAGTACCGAGAGGGATAGTGAATCGGGTAACGATGTCTCGTGTCCATCAACATCTACCAAGACTGAAGCTTCCAGATTGCATCATGAATCCGCCGCAGGAATGGAGGGGTGAGGGTTTCTGCGGCATGTCCATTGAGCGCCAGCTTCAGCGGTTCAGATATCCCAACCCTGAGTACCCGGAGGTCAAGATGTTCTTTCGATACGGCGGGTCGTATATCGGCACGATGACCGAAACAAACAGATGGGTAAGAATGTATCGCAGCCCCAAGCTTGAATTCGTCGTCAATCAGAATATGTTCCTAGACCCGGAAACGCGATTCGCTGATCTCATCCTTCCGGCGTGCACGAATTTTGAGCGTTGGGACATAGGCGAGTGGGCAAGTTCCTCCGGCTACATTCCGCATGGCTCATGCAACTGCAATCACCGAGTGATAGTCCTACAAATGAAATGCATCGAGCCGCTCGGAGAAAGCAAGCCGGACTATGATATCTTCGCAATGATTGCCCGCCGGCTAGGTTTCGAGGAAGAGTTCACTGAGAATAGGACCGACCTAGATTGGGTAAGAAGAATGTTCGAAGTCTCAGATCTTCCAAAGCATGTGAGTTGGGACGAGTTCAAACGAAAAGGGTACTTCATAGTTCCACTGCCGAAGCCGTACAAAGCAACGCCTGCCCTCCGCTGGTTCTACGAGCATAGACCGCGTGATACTCCGGATTGGGGACCGGATAGCGACCAGACGCAGACAAACAAGCTCGGCCTCGCAACACCATCCGGAAAGATCGAATTCGTCTCGCAGAGCCTTGCGCGATTTGACCCCAACGACCAGGAGAGACCCCCGATGCCGCACTACATAGAGTCCTGGGAAGGCCACAACAGTGAGCTGGCCAAGAGTTACCCTCTGCAACTTGTCTCTCCACATCCGCGCTACAGCTTCCACACAATGTATGACGGCAAGGGAACATGGGTGAATGAGGTTCCGGAGCACCGAGTCAAGAAGCAGGATGGCCGCCGCTACTGGGTCATTCGCGTTAACCCAAGAGATGCGAAGCAACGCGGAATCAGCGACTCTGATCTAGTAAAGGTGTTTAACGGTAGAGGCTCGGTAGTATGCGTCGCAAGGGTAACCGAGAGAGTTCGTCCAGGCACAGTTCACTCCTACGAATCCTGCTCGGTATACGAGCCTGAGGGGGAGCCTGGAAGCGGGAAATCTGTGGACGTGGGAGGCTGCGTGAACCTACTCACGCCTTCTAGGTTCATATCAAAAAACGCCTGCGGCATGGCGCCGAATTCCTGCCTAGTTGAAATCGAGAAATGGATGTGATGAGAACTGGTCAGGTACGCTATGATTGTTGATGTGACTAGATGCAACGGCTGCTACAACTGCGTCATAGCCTGCAAAGACGAGCACTGGGAAAATGACTGGAACCCCATAGCCGCAGCCCAGCCAAGGCATGGCGCTTTCTGGATGAACATCGAGAAGAAAGAACGCGGGCAATTCCCGCGGGTTAAGGTCTCATACACACCGAAGCTCTGTATGCATTGCCACGCTCCGCCCTGTGCTCAATCAAAGAACGAAGACGCGGTCTACACAAGGCCCGACGGAATCGTGATAATTGATCCGGGAAAAGCCGTCAACCAAAAGGAAATGCTAGATGCATGTCCGTATGAAGCAATATTCTGGAACGAGGAGAAGAAACTTCCTCAGAAGTGCACCTTCTGCGCGCATCTTCTTGATGGCGGGTGGAAAGAGCCACGATGCGTACAGGCATGTCCTACCCACGCGCTAGTGTTCGGTGACTCCGATGACCCGCGCAGCGAAGTTTCCAAGATCCTTGCAACTAAGAAGGGCGATGTTCTCCATCCAGAGTTGAACCTGAAGACGAGCGTATTCTACGTT
>Ga0315307_1000455_pt1 | contig 17697 bp, 23 predicted proteins | sample TDP2_MG_FD_203079 | JGI IMG/M metagenome (GOLD analysis project Ga0315307, IMG submission 203079) | Freshwater sediment microbial communities from Lake Towuti, South Sulawesi, Indonesia - TDP2 | ecosystem: Environmental > Aquatic > Freshwater > Lake > Sediment | place: Indonesia: South Sulawesi...
AAAGACCAAAGGAAAGCGCTCATGGATATCGCGACCGCAGCGGTCAAGAAGTAGCAACCTCATTCGATATCGAACTTGGATTTCAGAGCTAGCGTTGATTCTATAGCTCCATGGCATCCGAAGTTAAAAATCGAACCCGTCAAAGATGAAAACAATTTATACGCGAACTGTCTAGTTCGCTCTGGAATATGTGCGCCTAGTGAGGTATCAGCGCGGTAAGCTTAGACAGATTTGATCGAGATGATGTCAGGCGACAGTGGATGTATAAGATCTGTATAATCGGCTCTAAGAATGTGGGAAAGACTTACCTTGCGGAGCAATTGATTAAGAGATTTACCCGCGATGGCGTTAGAGTTGCGGCAGTCAAATCCAGTCGTCATCCACTCGACGTACCTCACACCGACACGGGACGATTGGCTAAAGCAGGAGCTCAACTCGTGCTTTTTGGATCTTCTAAGGAGACCGCTCTATTCATCAAATCTAGAGTAGACATAAGAAGGTTGTTTAACAAGGTTGGAACGGATTTCGAGGTCCTTTTGGTTGAGGGCATGAAGCGCTCCGAGTATCCGAAGGTCCTCCTAGCCAAGGATTCCAGAGACCTCAAGATCGATGTGGACTCCCGAACCGTCGAAATGGTCATCTGCTCGAAGGAACTTCGATCTGAGGCCAAGAGGAAGTTTCCTTTGGCAGTTCTGCGAGAGAGGAGCGAAATAGATAAGATCTATTCCACATTGAAAAAGAAGTACATTCAACAGTATGTGAGAGAACTGCCGGAGAAGGACTGCGGCGCATGCGGCTACAAGACATGCGCGGCATATGGAAGAGCGATTCTGAAAGGTGAAACGAAACTGGGAAAATGCTCAGTGGACGGATGGCGCGTGAAGATGTATGTAGACGATAGCCTTGTAGAGCTTTCGCCGTATCCGGAATCGGTTGCACAACGAATGATTGAAGCCTTTCTATCTACACTGCACGGGGTTCGTAAGGGCTACAGAAAGGTCGAAATCTACCTCGACCGTCGGCCACGTTGAAGCTCAGAGGATACCGGTGGCTCTTTTCAGATCGGGTGCAGTGTAGCCGAATGGGGCGAGAATCGTTGCTGCTGATGAGAAGAGCAGCTCAAGGTATCTGTCAACATCGTATGGAGTATGTTCGTCTACGAGTTCCGCTGCCAAAACTCTGTTCTTGCTAAACCTATTCTCGCTGTTGATTATGATAAAACTGATAGATTGACCAGCTCTGACCTCAACTTTCTCTCTTACAAGTTGCTTTGCAGCAATCGCCTGAAGAACTTCATGCCGATATTCATAAACCTCTCTTGAAAGGTGCCTTTCGATAAATAGATCATCAGGCCCTATCCGCCTTGACTTCAAAGCTCGAACGTATTTCTTCAAAACATCTATAGACTCAGGCACGCGATTATAGAAATCGCTGGAATCTTCCCCTTTCGCAAGAACCTTTAGCATCTCTTCGATACATTTCCGTACAACTTCCGGTGTGTCATGCCTCCTAGTGGCGACACCCCTCGCCTTAATCCTGCCGTCCATAAACACGCCGTAATATCTAGTCAATACCGGCAGATTCCTTCGAGTCTCTGAAGGCAAGAACACTACCCAACGGTATACGCCTTCAAACGAGATAGGAAGCTCTGTCTCTCTGCAAATTTCATCTCTCAGTTCGATGAAGTCGTTCTCAGTTGCGCCTCTCTTCTTGAGCCAGAGGGAATCAACTATTCCATGAACAAGTTCGAACCCACGTTTTTCAGCCAAACGAGTAGTCTTCAAAAGTGTTTGGCGAGCAAAAGCGCAAGTTGCGATGTGAGCGTCTATCTTACCGAATCTCGCGTTCTTAAATCCTAGGTAGCCGAATGCGCACACCAAGATCCACTTAAGCGCCGCTCGCCTCTTCTCGTAGAGTAATCGAAGTGATGGATCGCTTGTCCTTCCTTCCAATTCCTTATATTTCGTTCTCTTCTTTAGAAGAAGTTCAATACTCTTCGGAACTATCCCCTTCCGCTTCTCACAGATATTGTAATCCAGTTCTGGAACGCGTTCCGCAGAGTCTGGGCAGCACTTGCATCGCACTGTCTCCGCGCTAAGATTCTTCTTCAGCATCAACATGGGGTAGAGGCTTGTAAAATCAAGTTCACCAACTCTATCGTGTATACCTACCTTCGGTTCATGATAGAAGCCTCCTCTATCCGCGATAAGCAACTCTCTAGCTGTTTTCAAATCTTCTGGATCAGCTTTCACCCAAGGGATTAGAATATCGTTCCTGACAGCGTGATAGAGCTGAGCGGATGTCATGCTGGTTCCAATCGTCGTATTCGAAACCCTTTGTACTGGAATTCTGCATATTCGCGCAACCTCTATGAGGCCTTGGAGACCGCAATCGCAGTAGAGTAGAGAATTCTCCATGTCTATGTGTATCCGACCGAGCAATCTAGTCGGTAGCGGTCGGTAATGCACTCTACCATAGCTTACATACGATGTGCCTTTCTCATTCGAGATCCTTAGAGGAGATCTCTCCCGTCCTATAACCAATCTTTCAGAAAATTCGTTTTGAACAGCTCTTCTCGCCAAGTACGGAAATAGAAACGCATCACCATTTGACGTATAGATTACGTCTGGGTCTAGTTGCCCAATCAACTCGACAAGCGTTATTAACTTATCGAATTCATCTCCTGAATCTATTCGAATAGACTCGCTGCCGAAGTTAATATTTATCTCTCTGATCTCGTCAGTGAACCTTGGGATTCTCTCACTTGCAGCTTTCACTTCTAACGTTAACTCTTTCAAAGGCGGTATCTTGTATTCCACTTCTCCTTGGCTATCGAGTAAACGCCATTCTAATCCATCAGATCTCTGAGTTGCGTGAACAAAGGCGAAGGGAAAGATATCTTTCTCATATAGGTACATTTGGCTTGGCTTTACATCCACATTATATAGCCTGAATCTCTTGTACCCGCCATAGACCAATATCTTCTCAGCGAGCTCCTGCGCCTCTCTTGAATTTGAAACTGGAATCCTTAGAACTGTAGACTTATCAGAGTCTTCAGGCCTAACGTATTTCTCCTCTAGAGCAACTCCATCGGTAGCAATCTGTTTCGCCAGATCGATGAGGTCGCTATAATTACCGGAGACGTAGATGTTGTACTGCCACCTATTGACCAGGCGGACAGTGTTACCTTTCTCCGTCTTAATCCAAATTACCATCGCGTTCTCTTTGGGGTAAAGATCTAGAATCCAACCTTTAACGCTCTGAACGCATTCTTTTGAAGAGTCTGTTGATTTCGACAATATTCAAGTTCCCTTAAAATCAGGAAGCTAGGAACGTTCCCTCGATCATTGGGAAAGAAGATTTGCTGCTCTTGTTGCTGAAAGGCGCCTTTCCACATCCGTTGAGCAGAATAGCCGGCGGATTAGCAAAATGCTTCTCTAGAATTACTATTGTTGAGTCGCCGTGATCTTCAAGCTTAGCTATAATATTGCTATGGTATGCTATCTGTTCGAAGAATGAATTTTTGTGGACATACTGATCGTCTAGGCTAGTTCCGATAGCCACTATCTTCTTTTCCCTAATCGTGCTGACAAGCGAATTCAATGCAACTTTGAAGAAGATTGACGACTGTTTCCTAGCGATATCAGGATCACAGTATGGTTCGAGAATATTGGAGATAACAGCTAGCTTGATGTTCAATCTGTCTATCCATGGCTTAAGATTGTTCGCGATTAGAGAGGTGAGTTGATGATATGTGAAAGCTCGAGAGACGAGAACATTCTCCAGAACTTTATCGCTGTCAAGGGAGAGTTGCTCCGCGTATTCAGCTATTAAGCATGGGTCGAATGTATTGCCGCCATCTATGAATATCGCTTTAGACTCGAGTCCGCCTTCTTTCAGCGCTAATTGAGCCTGAACGCATAGCAATTCGGATAGAGCTAGACAACGCTGAGTGCCATGTAAGAATACAAGATGTCCGAGGTTTAACTTCCCAAAGGGGGAGCTGAACACCTCGTCTCCAAAAGATACTCCTTCAAGGCGGCTGAGCAAGTCAGCTCTCGAATAATTTAATGGAAGCAAATTTGCTTGCATATGTTACGGATTGGTAAGTTGAACTAAAGAGAAAGAGAGGCAGCTAAAACTACTTTCTTTGGGATCTTAGATTACCTCGCGGCACTTTCCGCACTCTCTGCACACGAACTAAAGCACCTTCGTCAAAAGTGGACTCAGAAACCAGAAACATGGAAATGAAAAGCAAATTAACTGAAAGTGCATAAATGAAGGCCGTAAGAATGGTCAAGAAGCTCGCGAAGAGTGTGACAGTATGCTTTTTTGCATAAAGTGTGGTGAGAAGCTTCCTGAAGGAGCGGAGTTCTGTCCTAAGTGTGGTACACAGGTCGCTGGAGTATCTAAACCCGAAAAGAAGGATTACTCAAACATAGGGGGCACACTCATAATGGTCGGAGGCATCTTGAACATAGTTCTGCCTCTCCTCTCTCTAACGTTCGCTCTACTCTTCTGGGGAACTATGATACGAAGATTCGTAGAGATCCCTGAAATATGGATCAGATGGGGAGAGGAGCGTTGGATTTCGGGATTAATTCCTGAGGCCTTCAGATTGGCTACGGGATTAGTGATTGCAGGAGCGGTCATCTCAATAGTCTTGGGAATTCTTGCCATCTACTCTTACAATAGGGTGAAAAGCGGAGACTTAAAAAACGGCGGTCTAATCGCCACCATTCTTGGCGTTTTAATGATAGCAACAGCGAGCTGGCTGCCCGGAGTCATAACCCTGCTCGGGGGAATACTCTGCTACACATCAAAATAGCCATCAGAGTAGCTGGTCGAGGAAGTCTATATGCCTGACGGCTGCCATATTGTAAGGGGTTGAAAAAAGAGAGATTTATTGGGTTTCAATTTTAGGCGCGTGTGGTTGGGCGATCCCAATCTCAGCTCAAAACTCTATTCTAGGTACAAACATCGGAACCTTCTCGGCGTACTTTTGATATTCTACTCCGAATTTAGATCTCAGCGTTTTCTCCTCTTCCGTAGCCAACCTATAATATGAGATTGTTAGAATAGGCCATAAAAGAGCTGTGACAATGGTCGGCCAATGGATTAGCCATCCCAAGGTCACAAGGACGAATCCTAAATATTGTGGATGTCTAACGTGACCGTAAATTCCTTCGGTGACAAGTCGACCTTTAGCTTGGTATATTTTTCTCCATCCTGACAGTATCATATATATCCCTAATGCTAGAATGAGGAAACCTACAATAAATCCCGGAAAGCCCAAGAGGTGTCCTTTCCAGTACGTGAAGGGTATGCCACCAAGATAGGTCGATGTAAAGTAGATTGTTAAGGGAAATCCATACATCTCCACAAATAACGAGATTATGAAGCTTAAGTAGAGACCTCCAGAGAGTTTTTCACGTATTCCCTTAAGAGAAAGGGAGAGTAGAAATACAGAGAATATTATGACATCGACCGCTACCAGATCCCATCTATTGAAAAACTCATAGTCTAGCAATGTCTCAACAACACGCGCTTTCTTACCTCACAATATCTAGAAAGTAATCAGGTTTCTAAGAATAATAACCTTAATACAACTGCAGGTCCTATACTAAAATCGGGGGATAGTTTGCAATGCCGTTTATTGGCCCTTGGGAGATAGCTCTAATCCTCGTGATCGTTCTGATACTGTTCGGCCCAAAGAAGTTGCCTGAGCTCGCACGTTCTATTGGAGATGCTTTGAGGCAGTATAGGAAAGCGCAGGAAGGCGTCCTCGAAGAACCTCCGAAACCGCAGACTGGAAAGAGTGAGAAGGAGCTACTGATAGAGACTGCGAAGAAGCTCGGAATCAAGACTGAAGGAAAAACGATGGAAGAGATATCCGACGAGATCGCCAAGGTGGCTGCACCTCCGGAAAAGAAGGAATCCCAATAGCTACGTAACCGCCTGCCCTAGTAACGTCTCCTTTCCCAGTTTTCTTAGAGTCGACATCTTTCAGAATGATTCTTAAGGCATACTAGGGAATGGGATTGTAGAGCCGGTATAGGAAATCACCTATGCATCTTTCAAACACGAAGCAGAAGAGCGTAATTATCCTAGCTGGTGGAAGAGGATATAGAATCGGAATCAATAAAGCACTCACACCGCTTTCCGGAACGCCCATGATACTTTACGTTGTTACACGAAGTCTGCAAGTTACTGAAAAAGTGGTAGTCGTTATTAGCCGAGATGACGCAGTAACCGCATTCAGAAAAGTGCTTCCTGGAAATGTCGCGATCTTAAGAGATTCTGTTTCAAGGCGAAGCCCCTTAGTCGGTATGCTTACTGGTTTGGAAAGCGTGCTTCAAGCAGTTGAGTATTCAGCTGTCGTTCCATGCGACTCACCGTTTATTAGACCCAAGGTCCTTCAACACTTATTCCAAGTTGCAGACCGACATGATGCTGCAATTCCAATATGGCCCAACGGGTACATAGAACCCTTGCACGCCGTTTATGAAGTGCAGAACACCATTCGAGCGATAAAGCGAGCCTTGAGGACTGAGCGAAGCAGCAACAGAGACATGATCAAACACTTGAAGAATGTGAAATACGTTCCAGTCGAAGAGCTTAGAAGCTACGATCCTGAACTCAGAACTCTCCTCAATGTAAATCGACCTGAAGATTTACGTGAAGCATTAAAAATCCTAGATGTTGAAAGAGCGGCTCCCAGCGATTAGCCCGACGTCCATGGCTTCGTTGAAGCTGCCGTTGCGCCGGAGTTCGCAGCTACAGCCTCTGATGTGCCTTCATCGATGCGCATCGCGTCCTCAGGGCCCCCCTCCCCCACCCCCCCTTTGATGTAAATTGACGCATAGCTTCCGATTCCCTCCATGAATATTTTGAAACCAAAAATATGGTTGAGAGTTTATGAGACATGAAGCAGCGACACAGCAGGAACTCTCTCAATCGATCTACAGTAGAACTGAAAGCGATCCAGAACGACATCAAACCCAAGGACGATAAAAAGCGTTTTTTGGAAAAATAGAAAAAGATGCTTTTTTCAAACGCCCATACAAGATCAAAGTTTCAGTCAATCCATAGTAGAATATTGTTGATTCCTAGTCTGAGCGTTCTGTCTTGAACTTCTCCAGCGCAGTGACTACCCCATCAATGATCGCTTGAGGTCTAGGTGGACATCCTGGAACGTACACGTCCACGGGGATAACGCGGTCCACAGGGCCTACAACGTTGTAGCTTCCCTCGTAGCATCCAGTGGATGTGGCGCAAGTACCTACAGCCACGACAACATTCGGTTTAGGCACTTGCGCATAGACCCTTTTCAATCTAGGTAAAACCTGCCTTGTGACAGGACCAGTCACCAAAAGCACATCAGCGTGGCGAGGACTGCCTTGGAGTAGTATTCCAAATCTCTCAACGTCGAATCTAGGCGTCAGAACATCAACTATCTCGATATCACAATTGTTGCATGAACCTGTATTCAAGTGAAAAGCCCAAGGCGACTTCCTCCTTGACCAATTGAAGATCTTCAATCGCCTAGATCCTCCCCGCAAGCAGCAGCCCTGCTTGAACGACCTTTCTGCAGTCCAGGCATAGTGATGACATATACGCGTCGTATTCTTCTGGCAAGACCAAGTCTTTGACTTGGAGGCGAACCTTGTCTATCTGCCTCGCTGTCGATATCGGCCTTCCGCATCGAGAGCATCGACTGACCTCCAGTTGAACGCTGGATTTGATGTCCTCCTTCCGTCCAGTGATCAGGCTGTAAGTCGTTGTAAGAGCTATCGCTTCCTCCGGACAGACTTCCTCGCATCGTCCGCAGTAGATGCATTTCCCATACCATACTTCGATAGTTCTCCTGTCTCCATCAGAGATGCTTTTGAGGGCGGAGGCCGGACAGTTCTGGACGCAAGCAGCGCATCCGGTGCATTTTTCAATATCGTATTCAAGCTTGCCTCTGAAGCCTTGAGGGGCTGGCGAAGCAATCCTAGGATATTTGAGCGTGTATGCCCTGCTCGCTAGAGATCTGAGCACTTCCGCAATTATCCTTAGCTTGACCGTTCTCAAATGCAACCGTCCTTTCAGCGATGTTTGTTCTTTCTCCTCCAGCTTCGAGCTAGCGATTCGAAGTCGACAGATGATTCTCTTTTCGTCTTGACATCTACTATCGCTATGCGTTCAGTACAGCAAAAGCAGGGATCTACGGCTGCTATTATGAGAGAAGCGTCGGCTAGAGATGCACCCTTGATTTGGGGTGCTATTGACGGGACGTTCATGTACGAAGGCGCTCTAATCTTCACCCGTTCTGGAATATCTGTCCCGTTAGATCTGACGTAGTGGATATCCTCTCCTCTGGGAGCTTCAACCTTTCCAATGCCGTCGCCCGGCACTATCTGTTTCGGTTCGAGTCTTATTGGCCCTTGAGGGATCGCGTCCAATGCTCTTCTTATAATCTCTATAGACTCCAGCGCTTCAAGCAGTCGAACGAGCGTCCTCGAAAGAACATCTCCCTCAGTAAGAACCTTAACATCGACCCCGACTTCTTTGTAGGCTGCATAAGGCTCATCCTTCCTAACGTCTATAGCAAGCCCCGAAGCCCTAGCTACGGGCCCGACCACGCAGAGCTTTCTCGCTTGATCCTTCGACAGGACCCCGATATTTTCTATCCTAGCCCTGACCACTGGGTCCTCAGTCACCGCTTTTTCCAGCCGTACGAGAGATGGCCTGATCTGACTTAACGTCTCCAAGATGAGTGCCTTGTGCTTCGTCGGATCTATGTCCCTCCGCACACCTCCGATACAGTTCATCGCGTAGTTCTGTCTATTTCCAGTCAGTACCTCGAAGATTTCGCAAACAGGCTCTCGGTGCCTCCAGAAATGCATGAAGAGAGTATCGTAGCCTATTATGTGCGCAGCGACACCAGCCCAAAGGAGATGGCTATGAATCCTTTCTAATTCACCAACTATCGTGCGAATGTATCTGGCTCTGTCTGGAACTTGAAGCCCCCAAGCTTCTTCAACAGCTTGACAGAAGCACATCGGATGGACGTTTGAGCAGATTCCGCATATCCGCTCAACGAGGAAAGGAATCTCGTTGTAAGTCTTCCTCTGGGCTAGATACTCTATTCCACGATGAGTGTACCCGAGCCTTATCGCTACGTCTACAACCTTCTCTCCATCTAAGAATAACTTGAAGAACTCAGGCTCTTTTAAAGCAGGATGATAAGGACCTATGGGAAGCGTCGCTTCAATGCTCATAGACTAGCCAATTCTCCTCAGAGGATATTCGTCTTCAGGCCAGTCATCTGAAGTCAAGAGCTTTCCTGGGCTCGGATGTCCTACGAACTTTATCCCGAAGAGCTCTTGGACTTCCCTCTCGATCCAATTTGCAGCTGGCAGTATGTCTGTAACCGAGTCTAGTGATGCAGCTTGTTTCGGCGTGGATAGGCAGACGCTCGCGACCAGGCCCTCCTGATCAATTGTGAAGTGATACAGCACATCGAACTTGAAATTCCGATCAACAGCGGAGATAGTAGACAGTCTTGCTCCAAACTGATCGAAAAGAACTCTAACGCAGTCTCTGATACCCTCCTTACGGATGTAGACGTAGGCTCTCCTTTCATTTATCGTTGAATATCTTTGGAATCTGTCGCCAAGAACCGATCTCAGCTTTTCAACCAGTAAGGCGATGTGGCTCAAGGTATGCACCAGCGAGCTCGCGGCAAGCGGAAGCACGTATCATATTATTCGATCTCCTATAACCTTTTACTTGAGAGAAGGATTCGATTTGTCGTACCAAAGGAGGTCCAACTGACTGAGTATATGCCTTCTAACCGATTGAATTTCAGTCGGGTTGGACAGGGGAATCCGACTCCGCTTTTGATTCAAGCCATAAACTCAGTTAACCCTCAGTTCAAGAAGCGGAACGGTGACTATCGCGAGTTCATGTCGAAACTTTGGGAGCTGAAGGCCCACTTAGGCATTGATGATCGTCTTAAGAAGCTGAAGGATCGTGCTTCGAAGCGTCTAGCTGAATTAGGATTTTCCAAGAGAAAGCACTTCGTTATCTCAGATCATGTTGGAAGGCTGATCGAAGGCTTCTTTGAGCGTCACGTCAAATCGCTGCCGGAATGCTTCCAAGTGAAGAAATACGAGTTCATCATCGACAGCGCCATCGCCGTCGCACTTGAAGACTACCCTAGGACTCTTCCGTCCAGTCTTCAAACTGACCTTCGCGTAAAGTCGTTGATGAAGCAATTCCTTCCAAAAAAGAGTTGTCGCTCAATGAGTGAGGTTTGCAGCCGCTGTCGGAAGCCGGGACCGATCGCAGTCTACGTCAAAGATGAACGTCATCCAGTCTGCTCTCGATGCTGGAGAAGAATCGTTGAAAGCGGTGAGGAGTGGTAGCGAGTTTGAAGGAAGCGGAGAGGACCTTCGTAGTAACAACTCTGTACTCCGCATCCATCTCGCTAGTCTTCTCTACGATCGGCCATCTTCTCCTAGGACCGTTAGGTGCGTTAGCAGTCATAGGTCAAATTTGGCTCTTTCAGAGGAGGTTCTGGCGAGACCTAGACCATTTCCTTTTGACGGAGCGCTTGTAAATGTTGTCACGTGACAACAAACGGTTCTCGAGAGGACCTCGTTTGATCGAAACGGATTTGATCGAGTGTCTATACGCCGAAAAAATGACTGAGGGAAAAGCACCCAGAATCAGGAGAGGCGCGGAGCTCTGTAGAATATGTGAGCGTGTTTCATGCGAGTTCAAGCCCAAGTTAAGAAAACCTAAGCGTGGTTGTCACAAGTGACAAGCGTTCACGCGCGAGAACGTGTCGTCGCATGACGACATGCGTTTCTAGGACCGGACAACACCGGACAATTCGTATTTGTGAGGGATTGCGAACTTGAGGGATTTGAACCCTCGCCCACCCTATTCTCTGTGTGCTAGCGCACATTTAACGCGGAAAGAGGGTCACATTAGACTTGACCGCGTACAGGCCCTCTTTCAGAATCTTTCGGCTGGGAGATCAAGCTCCTTTGACGAGAATAGGGCTGTTAAGGCTTCATGTCTTACTGGAAAATCAGCTGATTCAAGGCACTTTTCTATCAAAGGAACGTTCGCTCTAGTAGACGCCATAGCTATTAATACCTTAAAGATCTCTATGAATATCCCGAGAGCTTTTCGGAGCGAGCTAGCTTGAAAAGGATTTCTCTCAAGTACGACGGGAAATGCATCAAGTGCGGTCGAACGATACCGTCAGGACAGGAGGCCTATTGGGAGAAAGACAAAGGTGTGTGGCACCTTGACTGTAATGGCCGCGATCGAGAAAAGAGAGGCACTACATCAAAGAGTCTTTGGATAGCCGTTGCCGCAATAGTCTTGCTAGCTTTCATTTTGGGTGGTCTGGTTCTAGGTCCAGTATTTAACCGAATTATCGGGGAAAAGCCAACGGTTACTATAACGACAACAGTGACAACAACAATAGAGCGCACGACAACGGTTACTACAACGATCAAGGAGGGACCGCAACTCCCGCCGTCGGATAAATGGCTTCCGCGCAAACCTTCAGATCCAGAGGTGATAAATTGGATGGACGCAGGCAAGTATGTTGGTCAGACCAAAACGGTCGAAGGAATCATAGTCTATACCAAGAAAATACAAGCAGCTGTTTATCTTGACTTTCATTATCCTTACGAAGGCTACTTCTATGCTGTAATTTTCACTGACGACTTGAAGAACTTTGCTTTTCAGCCTGAGGTTTTCTACAAAGATAAAGAAGTTAGAGTCACGGGTATAATCAAGCTATACAAAGGTTCTCCCGAGATCATTGTCAAAAGTCCATCGCAGATCGAGGTAGCATACATGGGGTTCAATTATCCTTGAGACTGGCTCCAAATATTTTGGAACTCAGATTCATATCTTGACGCAGCATCTACTGAATCTATAACTATTAGATTTTCATTGTTGTTGTTCTCGGCGCTATTCGTCCAGTTGAAGCTTCCGGTTATGACAATCCGATTATCGATTATCGCGACCTTGTTGTGCATGATGCCGTTTGGATTTGTGTCATTTCTCACTTCGATTCCCGCCGCGTTCAGAAGAGCCTGTTGACTGTAGCTGCTACCCTGACTCTTATCGAAGACGATCTTAACTTCGACACCCCTATCATGAGCCGATATTAGAGCTTCAGCCACATTCTGTAACGTGAAGATATACATCAAAACATGGACAGACTGATTTGCTCTACCAATCCAATAGACGACTGTATCAGCACACCCACCTTTCGGGGAGAAATGAATCTCATAACTTGGAAAAGACGTTGGCTGATATCGACCAGCATACATCGAATAGACTATGCCGAGAATCGCGCCAAGCAAGAGACCGACGACGAAGATAGCAATAACTAACTTTCTATCATTCATAGATGTCGCACTCCACCCGCAAGTCCACGAAGAATTAAGCCTGAAAAGAGATAAGGCTCTTGCTCAGAAGGTGTAAGTATGAAACTCAATAGAGAAAAATTGTCGTCTATGTCTTTAGGCGCGATTCTTTTTGGAGTCTTTGGCACTATTGTCGTCATTGTGCTAGGTGGCACCATCAGTAGTGTTCAGCATCGTTATGGTATGAAACCGCACTCATCGATACGGCATACTTGTATCTTGTTGGGATACTATTGATTGTTGCGGCAGCTGGTTTCGTCGGTTTCATATCGTGCAGATTATGGCCCGAGAGAAATCGATTTGGCAAGCCAGTATTGAGCAGCAAACAGGTCGGCACGGCACTTGGGCTGATGGGAGTGGCGTTCATGCTGATATCCGTAAACGTACTCGTATTCATAGTACCCGAAAAGCTCCTCGGTTCGGCTGTTACCATTTTTGTCTCTCTCGGCTTGGTCATGATCATAGGTGCAGCAATACTACTAAGAAAATGACGGCACAAAGAATTGTTTGCCTAAAATAACTCATGTATTATAGATTTCACATTTCATCTTGCGAGTGGTTTCTTTAAATATTCTATGAAACTCTTCAGCAAAACACCCTGATGGCTCTGCTACGGGGCTCTCCATTATAGCTAGGCTATTTTGACTGAATATTCTGGATAGCGTTCACTATTTTTGTTATAGATGAAGTATGCCAGAGAGGAAAACTCAAACGATTCTGAAGCTGAAGCAAGCCGTGCCCTACGATATGCAGGCGATTCTTGAGTCCCTTTTCTTCCGTTCATACTCCACCAAGCCCATGTCTGACGCTCATAGGTTGAAGCATCTAAGGAAGGAAAGGATAGTCGTAACCTCGGTTGATATGGCGAAGAAGGCGCTGGATCTGTTGAACCATGTCAGGCAGAGGTACATGGATGGGCGGCCATACAGCGTGAAAGAGTGGAGGGAGTATATCTCGAATAACGGACTGACGGTCAGCACTTATGAGTCTATTAAAGGAAGACTTCTCGCATCTGGCTTACTACGCCAAGAAAGTGGATTTGGAATACTACGCATCACAAGCCCGACGGAATTTGAATCAATTCTCTCGAAGATGTTGAACGCAGTTCAAGTCTGGAGAGAATACGGAAGGTGAAGCACTATGGATAAGAAAGAGGACCCAGTTGAGGAGATCGCCAAGGCCATAGAGTCTTGGATTAGGAAGGTTGAAGAGGTTGAGCGTAGGCTTAGGATTCTTTCAGGCTCTTGATCTTATCTCTTTGGCCACGATCTCCCAGCAAATGTTCATTCCGAAAATTTGAAATCGCTAGACGTGCATAGCAACCTACTGGTATCCTTAAATTCAATGTTTGCGTGTGTTGAGCTCGCTGACTTCTCTGCATACAGGAGCGCCGAGAAGGGGCGCGATGAGAAGAATACCCAACACGAAGGGAGTGGTGAAAATGGAGAAGAAAAATAATGATTCTTCCGATCGTAGAAGGTTCATCCGTAAACTCTCGAAACTCGGCGCGGCAGGCGGAATAGCAGCGCTACTTTTCGGATCCGATAGGATAGCTCCAGTTCAAGCAGCTATTGCTACGCCTATGATTGTCGACTGGGTCAACACTGGTACCAGAATAACACAGCTAAATTCTAGCGTGCGCGGCGTGAGCGGAAAAACTACTTGGGCTTTTGGGGCACTCGCAACCACAGGCAGTGGAGACGTTTGGGGCATATATGGTCGATCGGAGTCGACGAACGGAACAGGCGTTCGCGGAATGGCAAACGCAGCCACCGGAAGCACTGTGGGCGTACATGGGGTGTCGGTCTCGACGAGCGGGATAGGCGTTAAGGGATATGTGTCTGCGTCACGTGGACCGACTGTAGGCGTATATGGGCACTCCGAATCGATTCAAGGGATAGGTGCTTACGGGATCGCAACCGGCAAGAGCGGATTGAACAGAGGTGTATGGGGATCATCGGACTCAACGGAGGGTAGGGGTGTTGAGGGGTACGTGAGCGCAACGACCGGAAACACCATAGGTGTTAGAGGAGCGTCAGACTCAACAAGCGGGATCGCTGTTGCTGGGTACGCAAACGCAACCGCCGGGGTGACTAGAGGAGTTTACGGGCGGTCTGACTCGACTAATGGCAACGGTGTCGAAGGATTCGCGGGTGCAGCCACTGGAACGAATAGAGGCGTATTTGGGCAGTCGAACTCTTCCGGAGGGAGAGGGGTGGAGGGATACGCAGGCGTGGCAAAGGCCATACCAATTGTTGCTAGAGGCTACTCAGACCAAACCGCTAACCTTCAGGAGTGGCAGAATAATGCTGGAACTCCCTTGAGCGTTGTCGACAAGGGAGGCCGGTTCGGTGTTGGTACTGGTAGCCCAGCTTTCAAGATTCATGTGGTTGGAATCGTCGATCCCACCGCCTTGACCCTTGATTCTTATGGGAATGTTGCATCAAACATTATTGGGAGGCGAGCTAGAGGCACTGTGGCTTCACCATTAGCGACTCGAGCAGACGATGCTCTCCTGATCCTGAATGGGATTGGGTATGGAGCTAGTCGATTCAGTTCTTTCGAACGGTCTGCTATAAGATTATGCGCAGCTGAGAACTGGACTGATACAGCCCAAGGAACATATATTCGTTTTGACACAACCCAGAATGGAACCGCAACGTGTAGGGAGACGATGCGTATCAACCATAATGGCTGTGTAGGCATAGGGACAACCGCACCGACTGAGCGGCTACATGTAGTCGGAAAAGTTAGAGCTACCGAAGGCTTCATAACAGGAGACATAGAATTCGCGAACGGCGTCAAGGCTACTGAGGAAGGGGAAGGACTGGCATTCATGAATAATGCTGGAGAGAAGATAGCGGTCCTAGACCGTGAGGGGAACATCCACATCAAAGGCAAGGTCGTCCAGGATCTGTGACCTACCCAAATTTTTTCTTACATGACCTGCAAATGTTGGGTTTGCTCAGGCTTCCTTCAGGCTCTTGAGGTCTCTGGCTATTCTACGCATCTCTTCCCGAAGCTCAGTCAGCGTTCTAGCTTGCGTGGCCAATTCTTCCTCGAGCATGCGCCTTCCTGAATGAGCTAAAGCTAGGCCGACTCTCAGTCTCTCGATCTCAGCCTTGCTGGCTTCCAAATCTTTCTGAAGGTCCTCAGTTCGCTTAGAAGCGCTGAAGTCAGCGGTCATGTATTTGCGAGCTATCTCATCCAAGTCGTGGCTGTCAAAGTAGTTTTCACGGGACCCAGGCAGCCTATGACCCATCAAAGCTTCTTTCGTATCTTCATCTATAGGCGAGGCGTTCAAGACTTTGCGGAAGGATTTGCGAATCGTATGGGTTTGAAGATGAAGTCATTGTCAGATAGCTCTCCTTCTTGACTGGTTCGATAGTCCAAGTAGTCCCGTAGAGCTTGGGCAGCCTCAGCTTGGAGGAAGGTATAGTAGTGGGAGAGGCCGTAGCCAGAGAGCTTCGTGTCTATTGCATTCGTTATCTTCAAGTGCAGAGGAACCTTGATCTCAGGATAAAGCTGCTCTCAAACCATGCCGACACGCCAGTTCAAAAGACAATTCACTCTTACGCCAGATTGGAAGAGGCAGAGGATTATCGTTCTACTCCTAAACCTTACCTTCCCCTGCTTCTTGAAAGCGTCAGCCATCTTGTAGATCTGCTCCTTGGTAGGAATGGCTTCGTAAGCAACCTTCTTCCTAGCGTACCTGATTCGGTCGACGCGTTTGAACTTGATCGCGCGGTCATGATTCTCATAGAAGCTCTTTACAGCGGTTTGAATCAACCGAGCTGAAACAAGCTTATCCTGCCTAAGATAATCCTTGACAACATTCATCACGACCCCGCGAGCCTCATCAGGATGTAACTCGAGAAGCTGTCTAGGCGAAAGCTTACACCTAACGCAAAGAATATACAACGAAGAGAGATAATTCCTCCTCGTACTCGCACTCCGGTAAACGCTGATCCAATCGCTAACCAAAGGATCCTCCATCAGCGCATCATAGCGCTTAGGACCCGGCGCAAACTGACCGCGAACACGAAGAAGATTCAACGACCCCTCCTCACCTTAAAAATGCAATAGCATACAACAAAATCTCGAAAGACCGAAGCACAGAAATAAATAGCAAAGCACCTTACTACCACCCAAATTACAGGTAGTGCGGTGTTGGCTACAGCATCATACAGGTCAGTATTGAAGAAAGTCTTCTTCGTGGACTTAGACCGCTGCATCGGCTGTAAGTCTTGTCAAGCAGCTTGCTCTAGAGAGCATTTCGGTAAACCATTGGTCTTCGTACAGACGATGGAAGAACGCGCAGTACCTCTTCACTGTCAGCATTGCGAAACAGACCCTTGCATAAAAGCCTGTCCGAAGGAAGCTATAGAGAAGACGGATCAAGGGATAGTTCTGATAAACGAGATCAAGTGCATCGGTTGCTCCGCCTGCGTCACAGCATGTCCGTTTGGGATTTTGCAGCTAGATGAGCAGCGGAAAGTTGTAGTCAAGTGTGATCTTTGCAAGGATAAGGTTGAAGCTGGAGAGTTTCCGACATGCGTCAGAACATGCCCAGCCGAGGCAGCCAAGTTCATTCCGTGCATAGGTTGCAACATCTGCGCTGTCGCCTGCCCTTTCGCCAAACGATTTGGGCCTTTACCCAAATGGTGAGATATCACCTTGTATGATGAAAAGACAAAGCTAGAACTTTTCCAGAACCTACTTTGTCAGTTGTCGCAGAACAGACAGTTAAGTCGCCGGTTCATTCCAGTACCTGAGAGACTCGAAGGATTCGGTCTACTAGAATTCGACTCCGAAAAATGCTGGGCCTGCACAGCCTGCAAAGTCCAATGCCCTGAAGAAGCTCTGAAGATATCTGAGACGGGGAAGAAAAGGACGATCGCCCTTGATTATTGGAAATGCGTGGCCTGTGGGGAATGCGTAGACTCCTGCCCCAAGGAGGCTGTCGAAATAAAAAGGATATTCGACCTGGAAGCATTCCTGAAGAGAGAAGTGCTGAAATGTGTTGAGGCTGAAGTTAAGAGCTGCCTTCGCTGCGGGAAGACTATCGCCCCCGTTCCACAGCACATAGAAGTAAAGCGGAACGTAAGCGAACTGGAGGTACCTACAACCTATTTGAGCGACATCTCAGATTACTGCGAAGAGTGCAGGAGGCAACTCTCAGCTCTAACCCTTTTAAAAACTCGAAGAAAGTTGTGAAGCTGGATCTAACACTATGCAAGAAAGAAGATAC
>Ga0315307_1000458_pt1 | contig 17660 bp, 16 predicted proteins | sample TDP2_MG_FD_203079 | JGI IMG/M metagenome (GOLD analysis project Ga0315307, IMG submission 203079) | Freshwater sediment microbial communities from Lake Towuti, South Sulawesi, Indonesia - TDP2 | ecosystem: Environmental > Aquatic > Freshwater > Lake > Sediment | place: Indonesia: South Sulawesi...
AGGTTGAGGTACACATACCTCTTCACCTTGATCCTAGAGTCATCGGAACTTATGTGCACGCCATGTGCGTTTCCGTGTCCGTGACCGTGGAACCAGTAGACCAACCTTTCTAGCAGAAAGAACACCGTGAACCCTAGGACCTGAAGGGCGAGAGCCTGGCCGCTTCCGATCAGGTGAATCGCTTCAGGTACTAGGTCAAGATAGGCAGAGCCGAGGATTCCTCCCGCTGCGAAACTGACGAAGACGAAGAGGAAATCGTCGAGAACCTTCTCTCTGAGGGTAAGCGTGAGTGCGCCTATGAAAGACAATGCGCTGACCAGAAGAACTGCTGCAAGGGAGTAGGTGACATTGAGCGTCATTGGGTTTCAAGCATCCGTAAGGTTTGACGGCTCTATTTAAGAGGTGTTCAGGATACCTTCAAATCGCTTGGTCAACAATGGCCGACAGGACATCTATACAAGCGGGATTGAAGAAGATTGACACTGCAAATAGATGACGCTGGTGTCGGCGACCTTCTATTGGGCGTCGTGATCGGGGTCTATCGGCCTGAAACTGCTAGATTCGACTTCGATGTGGTAGACGTGAGCCATTTCCAGAAGGGAAGATTCGGACACAAGACGTATCTCGGTGAGGCAGCCCGGATAGCTCTTCGATTGGTGGAGAGATTCAGTCCTGAGGAAGACGAGAAGATCGAGATCTGCTCAGGATTTGTCCTATCAGAAGCTTTCAGACTGCTGAGACGCAAATACGGCGATCACGTGGCGGTCGCAAAGATAGGAGGGGAGGCACAGGAGAAGACTGAGGCAGCTTACTTGAGCGAGCTTCGAAACCTTGGATATGAGCCCATCTCGGACAGGGATGAAAGAAGGGCTCGGAGCTTCTTTCACATGCTCCGATGGGTGAAACAAGATCGTTCAAGATTGAGACACGCCAAGACAGGTTGGCCTCGTCTGCGGAGATACGGCAGGTTCTAAAGAGGGATCTGTAAACAGTCATTCAATACTCTCTTCATCTCGTACATGCGCGACAAGATGAAGCTCTGGCCGGAATTCACATTGTTCTCAGTCTTATTATAGTCGGGCTGCCCAGCTATTTTTTGTGAAACACGTGAGGAAGGGCACAGTAGTTGCCATTGGCACAACATTTCTAGCCTTGATTCTCTTGCCTGTCCCGGCTCATGGAACATCTTTTCGCGTTGCCCGTACGGTGCAAGTAGACTATCCGAGGAGAGTGGTGTGTAAGCAGGATTTCCATGTCGTGGTGACTTTTGAGTATGCCAGCAGAGTTCTTGTCGATGTAGGGATCCTAGAGGAAGAGACTCTCAGAGTAGTTCAGAGCCTCACGCTGATAAGCGGTTTTTTCGGTCCCGGGAATGTGACGTTTGTCTTCAATCTCACGGCGCCTGATGCCACTTGTGTTTGGCGCCTTGTAGCTGCGACGAGAGCATGGTGGGCGGACTCTTGGTTCTCCGATCCTCTGCTTGGTGCGAAGGCATTTTCCGTGAAGGTTGCCTCTGGCGACACATTCTGGCTGAATGTAACCTCAAAGCACCCGTTTCAGGTAGATGGCCTAGAGTACCGCCCGAGCAATGGGCAAGAGGTGGGAATAGTTCTAGGCCGTGGCCGACATACTATCTTCGCCGATCCAGTAAGGCCAAGTTCCGAAGGTGTTCGACTTGTCTTTGATAGATGGAGCGACGGCGTTCGATCGAACCCCCGAGCTATCAATCTAATTCGCGATCTGACGCTGAAAGCGATCTATCGCACTCAATACCTACTACGAATTGACTCTGAGTATGGAGAACCCACAGGTGAAGGATGGTATGACGAGAACACCGATGCTTGGTTCGCGGTTCTGCCAGAAGTCAGAACCCCAGTTCTCGGGCTTCTGCAAGCTAGGTACGTCTTTGACAAGTGGGAGGGAGACTGGGATGGGCATTCATCTGTCGCGGCTATTCAGATGAACCGCCCGAAGAAAGTCACCGCCGTATGGCGAGAAGAGCTACTGTTCCCTCTTGAGGCCACAATCCGAATCATGGTTGGCTCCATACTACTTGCGTCACTTCTCCTCTTCATTCTAGGTGCGAGAAGGAGGCACTTCGAGATTCGTGGAAAACTGAATCCTCGAGCACTGGAGAAGCATAAGGTCCTATTGGCTGTGACCATTTGGCTCATAGTCGGCTCGATGACTGTTCTTCCATCATCTGCCACCGAAAGCCCCACCCCAGTCAAAATAGGTGAAACCTATTGGAGGCACTGGCAGAACAGGGAAAGTGATACGTGCGTGATTTGGCTCGGCGGAGGAATTCAGGGCGCGCCTCTAATCATCAATCCTTACTGGCTTGAATCATATAACACGATGTTGTTCGTCCAAGACTTGGCAAGATATTATTCCGTCCTCACTCTTGAGAGAGGTTCAAGCACAATCTACCAAACAGCCTTGAACAGAACAGTAAGAGCCGAGTTCTACCCTAGTAGACTGATTAACGACGCAAGGGTCTGGGCAGCAGAGAGAGGATACAGCTATGTGTACTTGGTCGGATATTCCGTTGGTGGGATCGCCGCAGCCAAAGAGGCCACCATCGCCGACCCGGATGGCTGGGCAAGCCCCAACGGTATCGTTCTGATAACCGTTCCTCTTGAGGAGTTTCTACCATATGCAGAAGCGCTCAAGGCAAACCATCTGATCCTCTACGGAACTGCTATGACTAAGTCATTCGTTGAGTCGGGGAGGAGTTTCTTTGAATCAACGAAGGATGAGGGCCAGTACGACGACTATTGGCTTCACAAAGAATTCCGGGTCATAGGCGATGTGGCGCACGAAGTATGGACGGTCGCGAAAAGCGGACAATACGACTCTGAAGCGATCGCCGTCACGGTAGACTTCGTCGAGCTGTCAAAGAGTCTGCAGCTAGAGAGACAGAAGACGCTCCTTCAGGACGCCTCCAAGAATGTGACTTCGCTACCGATCAACACGCAAGCGAGAGTAGAGTTGACAGAGGTGCGGGCTCCTCTTAGAGTCGCTAGTGGCGAAGTCTATCAAGTCTCGGCGGAGATTCGCTGGAGAAAGCGCACTGTGGCTCAGGGATGGATTGTGCTTTATTCTCCTGAGGCCGATACAGTGTTATCAACTCACGCGCTCCCGAATGTCGAAAGCGGATCCACCAAAGTGGCTTTGCTCACTAGGGCGCCAAACGAGAAAAAGCACATGCGTCTCAATCTCATGGTTCTGCTGCACGACGACAGCTGGACCTTTCCAACAGGTAATTGCTCGATAACACTTGGAATTGTAGTCTCTGACCAAGTTGATGTTGTGATCAAAACAGGACTTCCCAGGATTCAGGTGAAGGTTAATGGTGTCTCACACATGTCAGATGACGCAGGGCTGGTGAAGGTGACTGCAGTTCGTGGATATCACGTGGTTGAGATGCCTGCAGTTAGCTATCTTACTGATCATGAGCGAGCAGTATTTGAGGAGTGGAGCGACGGAACCCATTCTCCCAAAAGAGTTCTCAGGATATCGGATAGTCTCCAGATCGAAGCTTTCTTCAGAGTGCAGTATCGTGTAAATGTATCTTCGGAACTCGGATCTGTCATTGGGGATGGATGGTATGATCAGAATTCCACTGCCACAATCATGCTGTACCCTCCAATGATACGAGACCGAGTGGATGGCATACTAATCGTCCACAGGTTCGACAAGTGGTCCTCGGGAGCCGAAGCTCGCAATACTACCTTGACTCTTTCCGTCACGATGCCGATGGAAATCCAAGCCGTCTGGTCGAAGGACACATATGATGAGGTAGACATCAAACCCTATATTCCGGAATTCTTCGTGTCATTCCTGATTCTTGTCATTTCAGTAGCTTTCGCGAGAAAGAGTCGCGCTTCCACCACGAAGCGCTGAGAGAAACTTCCAATGGCTCTGAAACAATCATCCGCGAAGAACATAGTCTAAACCTCTGGTACTATGCCTGGAACCCTCGGGAAGGGTTGAACTTCCGCGATGTGCTCGACTCCACAGACGTACCCAACAAACCTCTCAATCCCAAGTCCCGCGCCGGCTGACGGCTTCAACCTTCCGTCCTTCGCCAACCTTAACAGAAGCTCGTACTCGCCCCTCTTCAAACCGTCCCTTTCGAGCTTCTCCAAGATCCTTGCATATTCATACTCTCTCTCCCCACCCGAGATGACCTCGCCGTACCCGTCAGGCAGGACTAGATCGAAGTTTCGCCAGACCCCCGCTTTTTCATCTTCGTAGTCATAGAACTCTCTGGGCAAGTCTGTAACCCATATAGGGTTCGCCAATTTCTCTGAGGCTCTTTCTTCCCAATTCTTGCCGTACTTTTCCTGTAGCTCTCTTCGTTTGTATACTCGAAAAGGCGTTTCAGGAACTCTTATGTCTCTTCCAAGCAATCTCAGCGGCCTCTGCAACCTTTCTCCAACAGTGATCATAGATCTCGTCACGAGATCTTCGTAGAGCTTGAAGACTTCCTTCACGTTGCCATGAGCTATCTCGACTTCCAGTTGAGTGAATTCATATAGATGCCATCCCGTCTTTGCTCGTTCTCTTCTTTCTATCCTGATGTTCGGTGACAGAATGAAAAACCTCTCCGGCCCCAAGGAAGCCAAAACCCTCTTTTGAATCATCATACTTTGCATGGCTGTGACCTTTTGCCCGTAGATGTCTACCTCAATCTTCTTCTCCACGCCGGCCGAGGAATCCGGCCACAGAGGATCTGTGGATTTGGCTAGCATGACCGGTAGAATCCAAGTGAAGCCTCTGTCCAACAGCTCATTGGTCATCACCTTCAAAATTTCCGTCTGGACTTCGAAGATTGCCCTTCGCTTCATGCTTCCTGTTGCATCCAGTAATGCCGAAGGGTCTGCTGTGCTGTGGCATTTCCTCAATGGTGTAACGCATCCCTGCTTGGAGGAGCAGAGCGCCATTTTGACCGGGCTCAACATAAACTATTTCCAAGAATCTTGGCGAATTTTCCAATGCTGATAGCTATTTAGGTGAGTTCTTGGGAAGAATTACAAGTATGAGAGCATTGATTGGTCCCAGGGATGTGGAGCTTCTCAGACTGATTCAGGAGAACTGTCGCCTTACGGCAAGGGAGATCTCAGATCGGACAGGTATGCCCATAACGACCGTGTTTGCCAAGGTCAGAAGGATGGAACGATTAGGCATAATCAAGGGCTACCATGCGATCCTAGATTCCAAAAAGCTAGACATGGGAACGACGGCGTTTATTTTCGGGTCTTTCGCGTATAGAGGTGAAAGGAGCAAAGTACTGTCTCAGAGGCAGGTGGCAAAGCAGATTGCGGCATTTCCCGAGGTTCAAGAGGTTCACATAATCTCTGGTGATTGGGACATTCTCATGAAAGTGAAGGCTAAGGATGTGGAGTCAGTAGGGAGATTCGTAGTTGATAGGCTCAGGCTTATCAAAGGAATCGAGAAGACATATACGTGTCTCGTATTCGGATCAGAAAAGGAGACGACCGCGATAGCTCTCTAATTCAAGAAGCAGTCTGTTTGCCACATTAGACGAAGGTAAGCGGATTACAATGTTCAGTCACGGTTTCGAGGACGAGCGAAAGCACTCAAAATCTGCAGGAAAGAGTCTTTCTGGAACGTCAGCCCACGCCTCTGAATGCGGACTCTAAGGATTCTGTGGCAGCGGCGACACCTGCGCCAAGTGGAAATGAATGCCCAAGGTGCGCCAAAGATGCCTCAACGGCTCCGATCGTCGCGAAAAGATCGTTAGGCGAAACGTTTCCCATATGTCCCATCCTGAAGATCTTTCCTCTTAGCTGTCCCAGGCCGCCAGCAACTATCACACCATGCTTTGCCACCATGTTTCCACGGAAAGCTTCATCATCTATCCCTGAGGGGTAGTAGGCGGCTGTCATCGTGTCAGCTCTTCTATTTTCTTCGGCTACAATTCTGAGTCCGATCTTGTTCAGGGCTGACCTCACGGCTTTCGCTATAATTGCGTGTCTAGCGCACCTTTTCTCGAGACCCTCATCCAAAATCATGTCCAAGCTTTCAGCGAGAGCATAGATCATGTTCACGGGAGGCGTCGCAAAATACCTGGATGGGTCCCGCATCACAGGAAGCCAATTCTCAAAATCCATGTAGTAAGATGAGACCTTCGTCTTTCTCTTGGCACGGCAATCCAACGCCTCCTTACTCGCAGACAGGAGTGCAAGTCCAGGAGGAACAGCCAAGGCTTTCTGCGATCCCGAGAGACATACATCTATTCCCCACTCATCGACCCTGATCTCCATACCTCCCAGAGAGCAGACTGTGTCAAGAATGAATAGCGCACCTCGATCTTTGACAACGCGGGCGATCTCACGGACATCGTTAGCCACTCCGGTCGAGGTGTCGACATGAACCACTATCACCGCCTTGCAGCCCTCTCGTGCAAGCTTCTCCTTGATTTTAGTGGGCTCGGCTGCTTTCCCCCATTCAAAGGACAGTTTTTCGACGTTCTCGGTAAACCGTGAAACGACCTCTACGAACCCATCCCCAAAATATCCGTTGGACACGACCAAGATCCTGTCGCCTGGTTCGACCACATTCGAAACAGCCATCTCCATCGCTAAGGTTCCGGACCCAGAGACGACGAAGACATCGCCCGACGTTCTCATCACTTCCTTCAGATTCTCGATGGCTCGCTTGAATGTTGCAGCAAAGGGAGCGCTTACGTGAGAGGTCGTCGGCTTCGCTAGTGCTCTCAGAACGGCTGGATCGACGTTCGTTGGGCCAGGAATCATCACCAAGTGCCTTTCAGCAGTCATCGAGTTTGTCTCCTGACGAAAAGGCAGTGCCTGACTAAGATAAGTGTTTGCAGGCCTTCTACTGTGACATGTTCTCTTGTCTGACTTCTATTGGAAGACCTTTCCGTTTTTCTCGGTTTGGCCTTATTGTCTTCAGCGATGTGGTGAGGCGTCATGGATCAAGATTCTTCTAAGACCTTTCCGCTTGTGGAAATGCCATATCTCAGCCCTTCCTCTGTAGGCTTCACCCCAGTCTTTGAGAACTCGTCTGTCAAGTTCACTGACTCTACTCTTCCCACTCTTCACTTGGATCAAGAGAGTGTGCCCCCTTTTTCCTGCAAAAACGTCTACCGGGCCATGAGATGCTGCGCTCCGGCTGCACAGCCATCCCTCTTTTCGAAGAGTCTGAAGAACTCTATACTCCCTACTACGGCCGCGCGTATACGCTGTTGACACCATGGCTGGAAAACGTGTCATACCTATCATTAAAGGCCGTCGCACCTCTATTCTCTCGCAGAGCTGTTCTTTCATGGGAATTGCGTCATTCAATAGGCATCCTCCAGGAAACGAGCGTTTGTCGCCGGGACAGCGCTTGGTCGACGAACTGGAAATCGATAAACCTACGAACAACGCACTCAGTCAGGTGAAGAGGAGGCCAATAGGCTGTGTCAGAACGCAGATTGCTGATGATTCCAGGATCAACGATTCAGGATCCCACAGTCCTGAGAGCCATGTGCCGACAATCCGATTCGCATCTCAGCCTTGAATGGGCAAAGAAATTCAAGTCGGTGCTGGAAGATCTGAGGAAGATACTTCTGACGAAGGGAGAGGGCTTCGTATTTGCCGGAAGTGGGACTCTGTCCCAGGAGGCCGGGTTGTGTAGTCTCATCGAACCAGGTGACAGCGTGCTCTGTCTTGACAACGGGTATTTCAGCGGCAGATTCGCAAATATCGCCAAGCGATACGGCGCGAAGACTGAGGTTCTTCAGGTTGAGTGGGGAAAAACCATCAAGCCTGAGGAGGTAAAGAGAGCCCTCAAAGGGAAGCAGTTCAAGGCTGTGACCGCTGCTCACGTCGAGACCTCCACAGGCGTCGTGATGCCGATCCGGGAGGTCGCTGAGGTTGTAAGAGGGGCCGGTTCATTCTTCGTTGTAGACACAATCGCCTCGTTTGGGGGCATGGAGCTTCGCACAGATGATTGGGGCCTAGACGTAGTCTGCTCCTGTTCCCAGAAATGCATGGGAGTTCCCCCCGGCCTTGTGCTAATCGGAGCGGGAAAGAGAGCCGTGGAATTTCTGCAGCAGCGAAAGAGCGACGTTCCTGCGTTTTACGCAGATCTGAAGAACTGGCTCCCATGCATGATCGACCCAGCCAAGTACCATGCGACGCCTCCAGTCAACCTGATCTACGCCTTGGGGCAGGCGTGCAAGCTCATCTTGGAAGAAGGGCTGGAAGCGCGCATTGCCCGCCACAGGAAGTTTGCGGAAGCCTTCAGGGAAGCCATGAAGGCGTTAAGGTTGAGGCTTGTACCGGAATTGGGCTTCGAAGCTGACACGGTCACCGCAACGTACTACCCTCAAGACGTTGACGATGCGGCTTTCCGCAGTGAAGTCGAGAAGAACGGCGTGATAATTGCCCGAGGCTTCGGCCCACTAGAAGGAAAGGTTTTCCGAGTAGGACATATGGGGCAGGTGACCTCCGCAGACCTGATGGCGACGATAGCCGCAATTGAAAGATCATTCAAAACACTACGATTCGAAATCGAGTTCGGGAGTGGACTCAGGGCAGCTCAAAGAGTTCTCACGTAGCCACATCGCCTACCAAGCGATCTACTACTTCGCTGAAGTGCCGTCGTTAAACGACGTCCCTCCTCCCGTAGATGAGCATCCAGAGTCAAAGAGCATGTCGCTGTTGATCTCCTTAGGCTCTCGCAAGTATGTCTGATTGGGCTCCTCTAGAAGCTTGAGCAAGCTCGCGGTCGATGGTGACTGACATGCGGGGTATCGATAATTCAGCTTCTCGGACAAAGGTGATACCACGCCCCCCCGCCTGGTAACGGTTTCGGTAACGGTGAATGGTAACAGATCAAGAGAGCCCAGCCGTTCACTCGATGGAGGTCAAACTCTGAGCGTATTTGATCAAGTTAGATGTTTCGTTTGGTCAGCGATTCTTGGATAAATTGATTGACTAGATCGAGGCCGGCTTTGAGATAGTACGACTCAACTCCGTAGCCTATTCTCAGATATCCGTCAATTCCGAAGTGATCTCCAGGAACGACAAGTACACTCTTTTGCTCACGAAGCTTCTCTGCGAGTCTAGTCGAGTTCACATTCAGCCCGTACTTGATGAAGGAGATGGCTCCCGCCTTCGGCCTAACAAAGCTGAAGATCCCAGTCCGATTGACCCATTCCTCCACTATCGGTAGGTTGGTTCTCAGGATATTCCTTGTTCTTTCCAGTATCTCTCTCCGTTTCCTGAGGGCTACGCATGCGAGTCGGTCGCTGACCGATGAGGGAGCAATCGTCGTATAGTCATGATAGGACCAGAGCTTTGCAATTGTCGGCTCAGGACCGGCAACCCACCCGATCCGGAGCCCAGGAAGACCGTACGCCTTTGAAAGCCCATTTGTCACTATGGCCCGATCGTAGATATCAAGAAAAGACTGAGTAGTCCGCCCATTGATCTCAGCGCCTTGATAAACCTCATCCGAGAGTATCCACGCTCTGCTCTCGCTTGCAAGGTCTCGAATGGCATTCATCTCCGTTGTCGATAGGAGCGCACCAGTTGGGTTGTTTGGATTGCATAGGGCGATCAGCTTCGTTCGTTTACCGATCAAGCTTTTCAGTTGCTCAATGTCCGGCGCCCAACCCTTCTTTGCTCCAAGCCTAAAGGGCTTCACTTTGGCTCCTATCGAGCGTGCGAGGCCCCAGATCTGCATATAGTTTGGCAGCATCAGCACAACCTCGTCTCCTCGCTCGACTAGATGTATGATTGAGATGAGGTTGGCTTCTGAGCTGCCGTTCGTGACAAGGATGCTATGAGGTGGTCTATCTCCATAAAGACGGCTAATCAGTTCCCGAAGTTCAGGTGTCCCGTTCGTGTAGCCATAACCAAGACCAGCCTTGGTCAGAATCTCAAGTTCCTCGCCTACAAGCTCTTTGACAGTGAGAGGGTGAACCCCACTCTCAGAGAGGTTGTATCGGACCACATTCTCATAAGTCGATTGCCATCTTTCCATCCTGAAGAGTTCGATTCTCAAATTCTTCTTCACCTATGCCCCGCCAATACCAGCGTTTTCGCTAGGTCGCTATTGACTGTCCCGCCACATGCAGGCCGCTTCGGTTTGAGGCATTTAACATTTTGCAGACCATTCCTTGAACCTAGTTCCCCGCCAACGGCATGTTCCAAGATCATGACGGCAGAGGGGATCGTCACTTCTACTTTGGGCCCAGATTATGGCCTCACAGGGAGTCATTCGAGATGGTCCGTGGGGTCTGCGACTCCTGCCTCGCTGAACGCCTCCTTACGGCTTATCTATGATTCGCATTCGCCACAGTGTTTTGACCTATTCAGACGGTAGGACCGCGTAAGCTTGAATGTGACGAAGTTTCAACCCTCCTTTGATTGTTCCCGATCTTAGGAAGATGTTGAAAAGAGGATTCGACAAGCATGTCTTGGCCTGTTCCAAGCTTCGGAACGACATTCATTCAGACATTTAGGTTTGTCGTTATGAACTGCTCAGTATCCAGCGATGGTTCCTACCAGAAATGTGGCTAGTCGATTCCCATAGTTGAACGCCATGTGAAGCGACTTAGCGGCTTGTTTTCTTATCCACTTATAGGCTAGGGAACCGTTATTTTGATGTAAGGCCTCCCTGATTTGCAGAGTGGACTACTGTGCCAACAAAGGACAAGATTGTAGAGTTACTACAAGAAAACCATCACCATCTCGTGGACGAGTATGGCATCAAGAGAATAGGCCTGTTCGGTTCCTACGCCAAAGGGCTACCTGACGAAGCAAGTGATATTGATATCGTGGTGGAGTTCAAGCATCCGATTGGCTTCAAATTTGTCGAACTTGTAGAATATCTTGAGCGCCTGTTAGGCAGAAAAGTAGATGTGCTAACGCCCATTGGCATCCAAGGGATTAGAGTACCCCGTGTTGCCAAAGACATTGCAGAGAGCATCGTGTATGTCTGAGCGAACGGATAGAGACTTTCTAAGCGACGTTCGGGAAGCGATTCGCCGGATAGCAGCCTATACTGCGGGAATGACGTATGAAGTATTCCTGACGGACACCAGAACGCAAGACGCCATCATCCGCAATCTAGAAATCATTGGTGAAGCAACCAAGAAACTGTCTGAAGGATTACGAGCGAAGTATCCTGATGTGCCTTGGAAAAGCATGGCAGCTGCACGAGATAGACTGACTCACCACTACTTTGGCGTCAATCTTGACATCGTATGGCAGATTGTCACTGCTGAGCTGCCCAAAGTGGCTTCGCGGCTGGAGAAGATAATAGGCTGAGAGGGCATAAAAGAAGCGGCGATTGACAAACGCATGCAGCCAGCGCGCCTAGTAGTCTGCAAGGATTGTCGCAAGTGGCTACATCGTTGGTTGTCGGTTTTTCTCAGTACGCCGACCGGACTGCCGATGTGACAGCTATGTGCCTGATCTGGTTCTTTTATATTCCATGCTCAACCTCGGCCTATCTCCTATCGCCTCCCCTCTTCCTATCAGGGTACCCCGAGATTACGGCTTGAATGGCCTCTGAAGCATGATACAAACCCACGGACGGGTGTATCACAGATCGAACAAACGCTACATACTCGATTATCCCGTTCTCCTAACCGGCAAAAAGACCGTTGATGTTGCTTTCTCTAACCTCTCGCCAAGCATGCCTCGAAGTGTTCTTGGATATGATTGAGTCGCGCACAAATAAACTCCCCCCCAAGTCGCTAGATGACGAAGGGAGATCAGAGAGGCGCCGCCTCTTCGGTACATGCTTGAATAACTCATGGATAGACTGATAAGTTGTGGACATGAGAGAATATTGCAGCATGGCTAGTTTCGCAACTTTATGTTACGTCTTTCGAGGAAGCAAAGTCCTCCTCCTGCTGAAGTCAAAGGGGCTGTTTGGTGGAGGCAAGTGGAACGCTCCAGGAGGAAAGCTAGTAGGCACAGAGGCTCCTGAAGCCGCCGCGGCACGAGAAGTGTACGAGGAGACGGGGCTGAAAGTGCGAGAACTGAGTTTCCACGGGGCCCTCAACTTCTACTTGGGTAAGTGCAGGAAACTGGACCAGACAGTGTTCGTCTTTTCGTCAAGACTTGCAAGGGGAAAGCTTAGGCAGAGCCTTGAGGGTCGGCTGGAATGGTTCGCCAAGGATCAGGTTCCGTACGATCAGATGTGGGAGGACGATCGGGTCTGGCTTCCCCTAGTGTTCGCGGGCAAGAGGTTCGTCGGAGACTTCTACTTCAGCGACGGCTATGTGAAGCTTGAAGAGTACGTCTTGGAGGAGATCGCCAACCAGGACTCAGGCAAGAAATAGAGTGATTTCTGTGATCGCTAGTGGCCCAGTTTCGGAATGAGCTTTGCAACGGTCGAGATTACGTCTAGAGCTATGTTCGGATAGATGCCCAGAACGACTGTTAGTACCGCAAGGGACAGTAATGGAACCCACATGACTGGTGACGCTTCTTTGACGTCTTTCAACTTGTCTGGCAACTTGCCGAAGAAGACGCGCCACAGAAACCAGAGATAGTAGGCCGCCGTTATGACCGCACTCACTGTTGCGATGAACGTGAGTAGGTTCTGTCCCACCAGGATCGGTTGTTTCGGATTGATTCCTCCAGCGAACATCATTGACTCACTGAGGAATCCGCTGAGTGGTGGCGTTCCGGCCAGAGTGAGTGCTCCGATCACCGAGGCCAATGCGGTCATAGGCATCTTGCTGGCAAGTCCTCCATATTCTCTCAGATCTCTTGTTCCAGTTTGATGCATGAGGATGCCTGCGGACATGAAGAGGAGCGCCTTGCTCAGGGCGTGGTTTACAACATGGAACAATCCACCTGTGAGTCCCATCACGGATCCGGTAGTGAGTCCAAATAGGATGTATCCCATCTGGCTGACGCTGGAGTAGGCGAAAAGCCTCTTGACATCTGTCTGCGCAATGGCCATCAAGCCACCATACACCATTGTAACGACCGCTAGAGCGAGCAGGTATGTCGAAACTCCTTTAAGACTCGGGAAGAAGATTCCGAGAGATATTCTTGTTATGGCATAGGCGCCGCACTTGATCATCACCCCTGAAAGCATTGCGCTTATCGGTGTAGGCGCCTCAGCGTGAGCGTCAGGCAGCCACGTGTGAACGGGAAAGACCGCCATCTTGACCATGAAGCCAAAAAGTGTCAATACGAAGATGACCATTGCAATGCTCGGGTTGATCTCTTCGACCTTGTGCGCGAGCTCAGAGATCTCAAACGTGTGGGTCAGAACAAAAGTAGCCAGAATGCCGAAGAGGAGACAGACAGCGCCAACGTGGGTGAAGATGAAGTACTTGAAGCCGATTCTCGCAGCGCGTTCTGGCGTTCCCCAGAACACTATCAGGAAATATGAGGGGATCAGCATTAACTCCCAGAAGATGTAGAATTGCAGTAGATTCGATGAGAAGATTACTCCTAGCATCCCACCGATGAACAGAAGTGTATTGCCAAAGTAACCTGCATGGCCATGTTCATGTTCCATATACCCGACGGCGTAGACTGTGGCGAAGAAACTTACCAGGGCGATGATGAACGCTATTGCCGCGCTCAAGGCGTCGATCTGAAATCCGAAGGTTACCTCAATCGAGGGGATCCAAGGATAGACACGGCGAATTGCACCCTTCGCTAATACGTCTGGAATCATGGACCCGATCAGGATGACTGGCATTAGGGCAACAAGCGCCGATAGCCATCCCACATACTTCTCAACACTCTTGCTCGCTTTTCCAACTCCGTATACGACTATTCCGAGAACCACTGGCAGGAAAACTGACAGTGCTTCCGCATTCTCTATCATCATAGTTTCCTCTCTATCCTACAAATCCTCCCAAATACAGCGATAAAACAAGAAACGCGATAAGTGCCAGTCCCACGAGCACCATATTATATGAAAGCACTCCGGTATGCGTCTTCCTAAAGCGTGAAGACAAGCCTGCAGCCCCATCAGCCACAAGATAGTTGAACTTATCGATGCCACTAAGTTCAGCATACTTGAGGAATATGTCTGACAGTCTCTTCGTCGCACCTGCAACGAAGTAGTTTAAGCCGTCGACACACGCAACGTCGACGTACTGATGGAGCAGAACCGAAGACTGACGGATCAAGCTAGCAACGGCGTAGTTGAGCCTGTCAACCACTCCCACCTCGAATCCGCGGTAGAGGCTGCTGCAGAGTCTGACGGCCACGTCAACGAATACCTTCCGATACGCCGGGCCCAAATAGCTCCGGTGCAGATTGCGCATTGCATTCAGAAGGGGGCTCTTCTCAACGGCCGCTGTGAGCTCAATCTCCTTCCCTCGATAGAAAAAGTAGCTTCGTGCTAGTCCAGTCACTAACACCGCCGCGACGAGTGAAAGAACGGCCCACCCCACAACCTCATGGATTGCGTGCATCATCTTCTCTGTGGGGCTGGCCGACACTGCTCCAAGGAAGTGGGAGAAGCTCATGTGTTATCACCTATCTTGCTATGTGGCAGCTTGCGTTGCAAGGCGCTCACTACCGCTCGTCTTCGACCATAGCTTTTGATCGTGTGCGCTCAGGCACATCCTTAAGGAACAATATGCGTCAGCCTCTGGAAATATAACGGTAACTATTCTGATCTGTTTCATGAGCCCAATTCGTGGAAATCCATTTTCAAGCTGACAGGTCCGTACGGCTTGCACGTCGACCAGCCCAAAACAGAGCCTCACGCTGGTTATTGGTTGATTGTCCTTTCGGCCTTGACAAGGCGAAAGCGTCGCTCAGACTGTTTGGTTCGTGCGTCTCATGCGTCATTCACAGACGTAGTGTACGTGTTTGCCCAATCCTCATGCAAATGGTCTAGATCATTCGAAAAAGCTCGATGTTACACCTACCTAGACCAATGAGCCGAGGGTCCTGTTCGATACAAGCGTGGCCAGAGCAAGGTCATATGGAAGCAGAGATAGAGAAGCAGAGAGAGTTGGGCAAGAAGTGCCGATGTAGTACTCCATCTATCAATTTTTGCGCCACAGCCATATCCCTTGAGACTCAATCGTGCATGGAAAGGATGATCCGGAACTTTTCAGTCTCCTATACGCGCTCTTTCCATACACATGAAGCTCTAGGTTCACGAGTTGTGCGGCGTTGTGGAGAACTTCATGGGCCTTAGCTACGGCATCATCATCGCAAACTGCTAGTACATCCACGTCGCTTGCGGCGGTATACCTGTTCTCGGCGTAGGAGCCGAAGAGTATGAGGAGCTCAAGTCCTATTTGCCTCGCCACTGACTTTGCTGACTTTTCAAGTCTTTCTATGACTTGCTCACGATTGAGCTCTGGGTAGATTACTCTTACAGAATTCGATGATTTCTCTGGCATAGCCGATCAGCCTTTTCGCATCCTCATCAGTGTAGAACTCGAAAGGTGCGCCATCTGGATGGGCGTTTGGATAGCGTGTAGGAATGTATGCCTTATCCAACTCTCTGGCCATGTGACGGAAGCTTTCAGGGATGGTCAAGTCGGAAGGCATTTTTCGAATCATCGAGTAGACTGAACGCCCAAGAACTTCCGCACCTCTAGCTTGGAACAGCGCCTTGACCGCCTTCTCAGCGGCTTGCTGAGCGGAAAAGCAGGCCCACTCGTGAAAACCTCCTTCCGTTGCGTTGTCAGCGTTCTCTAGGTCTCTCACGGCCTGCCTCAGCCAGTCTCTGCTGCGTTCCACCAATGTCCTCAAGTAACCTCCGGATCGGCCAAAGGACTTAATTAAATAGAGGTCGGCGCTAGCGATGAATCCCTTGTCTAAAACAAGCACAGCTGAATCTTTCACTCCATAATGCAAAAGCCAGTGCCTGAACTCCTGAGAGGCTATGACTCTGGATATCTAAACTCCTAAGGGGAGCTTGAATTTTGGACAATCTGCAACGGCTCGAAAAGCGTGCTATTCCTCGAAAGGCATTCGTACTTGCTTACTTCCATTCTAATGAGGTTTGAAGTTGACAGGTTCTTGCGGCTCATATGTTGGCGAACCCAAAGCGTTAGCTGATAGGAAGAAGTCGTGTAGCGAAAAGAGTCTTGGGCTGAACGGTGCTTGATTCGAAGGTGTTATCGTTTTATAAGAAACTCAGGCATGAATACACGACAGGGTTTCAGATGAAAATCGCACTTGTCGCCGATAGACGTACCGCCACATCCTTCAAACTAGCCGGCTTGAGCGATGTAGGTATTGTAGAGAGCGCAGAGGAAGCTCAGAAGAAGATAGACGAATTTCTCAGCAGAGGCGATTTAGCTGTAGTTCTTGCTACGGAAAGGTTAGTAGACCAAGTTCCTGGACTATCCGAGAGAATTGGCGAGCGGAAGTATCCATTAATTGTTCCGATACCAGAGACACGAGGACCAGTGGTCACAAAGACAGACCTCATAGTTGACCTTATTAGGCGAAAGGCGGGTATCGAGGTCAAACTATGACATGATTGAGTTCTACGTTTTCAAGGTGATCTGAATTGTCAATGGCTGGTTCGGTCTTCCGTGTCGCCGGCCCATTCGTTATGGCCAAAGGAATGGCGGGTTCGCGTATGTACGAACTCGTAACTATCGGCGAAGAGGGTGTCATCGGTGAAATCATCCGTCTCGAAGGTGAGACCGCGGCGATACAGGCCTACGAAGAAACGGCGGGGATAAGACCCGGCGAAAAGGTCGCGGGAACTGGCAAGCCGTTGTCTGTGGAGCTCGGTCCGGGCGTCATCGGGCAGATCTACGACGGAATTCAGAGACGTCTACCAGTCATCCAAGAAATGGTCGGGCCACGCATCCGAAGAGGCGTAATGACGCCTGCAATCGATCATGAGAAAAAGTGGGAGTTCCAGCCAACAGTGAAAAAGGGATCGAAAATTGCATGTGGAGACGCAATCGGAATCGTGGAAGAAACACCACTCGTTAAGCACAGGATTCTCGTCCCACCTTGGATCGGTGACGGAAGAATCGAAGAGATCCGAGGGGGCAAGTTTGCTGTGACGGAATCCGTTGCTGAGGTGAAGACTGAGCGGGCCTCAGAGAAGTTGTATTTGATGCACTCGTGGCCTGTACGTCAGGCGAGACCTTACGCAATGATGCTGCCGACAGATGTCCCATTGATTACTGGTCAAAGAATAGTTGACGCGTATTTTCCGCTGGCGAAAGGCGGAACGGCGACAGTGCCTGGGGGTTTCGGAACTGGAAAGACTGTTCTCCTGCAATCCTTAGCTCAGTGGGCTGACGCAGATATTGTGATCCTGGTAGGATGCGGTGAGCGCGGGAATGAGATGGCAGATGTCCTTGAGAAGTTTCCAAGGCTGAAGGACCATCGATCAGGCATGCCTCTGATGAACAGGACAACAATCATCGCGAACACCTCAGATATGCCGATTGCCGCTAGAGAAGCAAGCATCTACACGGCGATAACGCTTGCTGAGTATTACAGAGACATGGGCTACGATGTTGCTTTGATGGCAGATTCCACTTCTAGATGGGCTGAAGCTCTCCGAGAGATATCCGGCCGGCTAGAGGAGATGCCCGGAGAGGAAGGATACCCAGCGTACCTCGCCTCAAGGCTCGCTGAGTTCTACGCAAGATCTGGCAGAGTGAAAACCTTGGGTAGCGAGGAACGATTCGGATC
>Ga0315307_1000460_pt1 | contig 17619 bp, 16 predicted proteins | sample TDP2_MG_FD_203079 | JGI IMG/M metagenome (GOLD analysis project Ga0315307, IMG submission 203079) | Freshwater sediment microbial communities from Lake Towuti, South Sulawesi, Indonesia - TDP2 | ecosystem: Environmental > Aquatic > Freshwater > Lake > Sediment | place: Indonesia: South Sulawesi...
ACCTGTGGTAAAATCGTCGCGTACAACTACTCAATCGATAACGACGACAACGACCAAGTACATTGGCACAACTACCGAGACAGCTGGAGTTGTTACGACTTACGTTACGGGAACAAGCACTTCATTCGTATCTACAACTACGAGGACGATGACTCTCTACACTACCACCGCTAAGGGAGCGACTATCACGCTCCCCGGAACAACGACGACGACAAAGACTGTGGCGACGAAGACTACATCGGTAACCTCAACCACATATGTGCTAGTAGGAGTAACAACCACTCCGACCACAACCGCTACCACGACTACGACAACTCCCACGACTATAACCACGACAGTCACGACCACGCCTACAACGACTACAACAGCAACTACTGTTACGACAAGGACCACGCCTATTCTGCCTCCTCTCTTCCCAATGGATATGACGACATTACTCTTGGTCGTCATACTCTTTGGAGTGATACTGCCAGTGCTTGTGGTGCCAACAATTGTATTGGCGAGGAGGAGACCTTATCCTGCAGCCTACTATCCTTGGATGCCTTATGGCTATCCCCCGGCGCCCACGTTCTATCCAGGCTACAGGATGGCCAATTGTCCTCGTTGCTGGAGGCCACTCGTCTATATAGCGCCTTACCGAAGATGGTACTGCCGCTACTGTAGGAGATACGTCTAAGCTCCCCTTTCCGTTTAGATCTAAATTCCAGTCAGCCTTTCTTTCTGATCGAGACTTCGGCAACGAATATTCTAAGGGATGCCATGATTAGATTGGAGTACATGTGAGAGATAGATTCATAAGTGAAGGCTCCGAACTGAGCTTCTCTTTCCAAGGCGAACCTACAGCGCATGGAGATAGCGGAGTTGTATCAGGAGGAGGAGATCAACAGTCTGGAGGATTTGCGGAGGCTCATGGAAGCGCTTGATGAGGATGAAGGCATTAGAGTACTCGGGAAGGTTGAAGGCTTTGCCAACGGAGGGTTCATCTTCGTCTCCAGATTTAGAGATAGATTCTGCCTTAACATATGCGATAGAATCTGGGATGAGAGGACTAAGACGTATACTGTTGGAGGAAGAGACGTCTGGCTATACTTTGACGACTTTGATTCAGCGTGGAACCGCCTGAAATCATTGATCGCTGACCCGGTGAAGGGTTGGCTTTACTAGTTTGCGCTGAGGATCGAGTCGTAGTTGTCAATTTTAGCCTCAATGGGGGTCCGCCTGATATATCCAACCAGAAAGCTGAAACTGCTTCTATAGGGGCCTCCATTATTCAATTCATGTTTCTCATTGCCTCATCCTGCAGTTCGAACAGAAAACAGCATCCAGCGGAATCTCATTCCCGCAATGATAACAGTACCTCTTCCTATACGCTATGGTTGGAACGACGTATCGTGCGCAATTGTAGCAGTACCAAGCACTATATTGAGGAATCCAGTTGACCGGTCTGCCACATGACGGACAGACTGGGAGCTGATATAGTCCGGCAGTAGCGGGGCTGATCGAGGGCTTAAATGGCGAAATCTCTTCTGCGACCTTTATCTCTCCGCTCACTCGCCGGTACATGTAGAAGACTAGTAATCCCGTTAGGAATAGGCTTATGATACCTAAACCTAGACTTGAGATGAAATCGTAGGCGGTGTGAAGAGCAACTGGAACGAGAACAGCGTATACGATGAATCTTTTTCCCTTGTAGAACCTCGCTAATCCGAGATAGTAACCCATAGTAGCACCGAAGAACGCATGTCCTGGTACGCTTACGAATGCGCGTACTATAGCGGTTAACCAGCCATGCCTAAGTACATACATAAGATTCTCCGCTGTAGCGAATCCTAGCGCCGAGGTTGCGGAGTAGACAATACCGTCCATAGGTTCATTGAATTTCTTCGAGAAGTATGCTGGAAGAGCAGCTCCAAGTTTACACAGCTCTTCAATAACCGCGACACCCAGAAAGAGGTAGAGGAGGAGCTGGAGAGGTTCTAAGATCGGAACGTTCGGTTCACGGATTAAAGAGGAGCTGACCAATTCGGCGACTATTGCAGGGATAGTTGAAATCGCACCCAAGATGAACGTGAGAAGGAGTAGCCTCAACGGCTCAGGTTCGTACCGATCTTTATGGTAGAAGAACCATAGAAGAAATATTCCCGGAGCGATTGCGATCACAAGCAATTCGAGCAGCGGCAATGAAAGAAGCCTCTTCAGAACAAGACATCATACTTCGCTAGAGAAGAAATTATGCCTTTTCAAGTGAGAGGTTTCAAGCTTACCATACTTGTCGGCTCTAAACGTTCAGAATACTGTCAAAATGATACCAAGGCTGAAGAGAAACAACCCCTGACTCCATGCTAGCCGTCTGCTCAGTATCTCGAGGCACTTCCGCATCGGTGACCAGTAGGGCTAGGCTGTGCACTAAATATAAGAATATGCGGTCACAGTTCACTCAGAGTAATGACACGGAATCGGTGCGAGGAATGAGTGCAGTTTCCAAGGAGGATCTTCTCCGCCAGATCATTCAACTAGGCTCTAGTTCCAGCGAATTAGCTGTGAGTACCTCGAATGAGACTGATCTCGTAATTGAACGCAAGATTGTTGACGCGGAATACTACAAGGTCGTTGGCAAGGAAGGATTGAAAGTAACATACAAGGCGTATCTACTTCTTGACGAAGGGCGCCTTGAGGCCAGATACTATGAGATAATAACATCAGTGGCAAGGAGCGCTGGCATTTTTCCCACACCCAGTCTGCATGTTGAGAAAGAGTTCGTCAAGGGCAAGACCTTATTCAAGAAAGAGATTGGGAAAGCATGGGGTTGGAAGAAACCTGGTCCACGATCTTTTGGGAAGGTCTATGACTATGAGTTCGATGTTCGGAAGATTAGAGAACCGATCAAGAGTTTGATTGAACAGAGTGGCTGGAAGTTCATGCAGGTGTTGCAGAAGAGCAACGCTACCTATAACATTTCAACGGCTCAACGGTTAGGGTCGATGTCAAGCCAAGGTTTCTGTGCAAGTTGTGGAGCACCCTTGCTTTCTGGACAGAATTTCTGTATGAAGTGTGGAGCAAGGATAAGTTAGTTGTCGGCCTTGAGATCCTGTTACAGAACTCTGCTTTTTGAAGAAGGTTCAGGTGAAACCAAGAAAATACATCTCCATCATTTGTCTTAGTCATATTGGCCAGCAGTCTTAACGGTGTTCAAATGGCTACAGCGGGTAGAGGCAAAGAGCTAACGAACCTGAAGATCGCGATAGCGATTACTTCATCCATCATGGCGCTTGAGATCATAGGTGGCTTCCTCTCAAATAGCTTGGCTCTTATTAGCGACGCATGGCATATGTTTACAGATCTACTTGGACTTTGCTTATGCCTACTCGCCGGCACTGTGGCAGTGAAACCACCGACGTCGGGCAAGACGTATGGATACTATAGAGTTGAGATTCTTTCCGCATTAGCCAATGGGATTACACTGGTAGTCGTTGCGTCGTACATATTCTATCAAGCCTATGTAAGAATTCTTACGGGCGCTGAAGTGAAGACCCTAGAGATGATCACTATTGCTGCGATAGGCTTGATCGCTAACATCTCGTCAGCTACGGTCCTTTATGAAAGGATGTTGAATTTGAACGTGAAGGCAGCATTTCTTCACGTCGTTGGAGATGCATTGTCTTCGATCGGTGTAGTTGCCGCGGGCATAATCATGTTCTTCACACACTTGTATCTGATCGATTCAATTGTCAGCATAATAGTTGGGGCCGTGATAGTAGTCGGGACTGGGAAGATGCTGAGAGAGGTTCTTAACATCCTTCTCGAAGGAGTGCCTCGGGGAATCAGTCTAAGTGAAGTTATTCAAACTATCAAAAGCGTTGAGGGGGTCGTTGATGTTCACGATGTACACGTCTGGAGTACAACTTCTTACATGCATTACCTCAGCGCCCATTTAGTAGTCAGAAGAAATGAACTTGGAAGGATTGATGAGGTATTGAATGAGGTCAAGAAGGCGCTGGCAGAGAGATACCGTATTGATCATTCAACACTACAGACGGAGGCTGAAGGCTACATAGAGATTGGGGAAGTGCATCATACAGTTGAATAAGTTAGGGCCATTCGGTCTTGCCGGGTCCTTGGTTTTTAGGTTCCGCTTTAGATCTCAGTTGACCTTGTTTTAGTCAAGGGTGCAGTTGCTTGTTTCAACTTGTCTGTGAAGTTGTTCTTTCGACCCATGAGAACTTCCGTTGAAGAGTCTTAGGGTAGTAGAGTCTCCAGTCGAAGTCTACCTTATTCCCCCATTCATAGTAGATTCGTGGGTCGATGTAGCTCTTCAGGGATGTGACTAGATTGTAATCGCGTGTTGCCTTGGCGGTTTCAATCTTTACTCTAAGTGCTTCTGCAGCTTCTTCTGACTTTTTGGTCCTCTTAGACTTGAGCTTTCTAAGCCTCTCAATCTTCTTCATCAATGATTCACGCCATTTCTTCGGGATCTTTCTCTTATGGCTGCAAACGATGGCTGCTTGAAGATTTGCCACAGTTGCCAGATGCTTTTTAAGGTACTCGGGATCGGACTTTCTGACTTTCGTACCTACGAGGTATTCTCTAACAACCTTTGAAGCGTGGTAGGTCCTGAAGACCTTGGCCGTTAAACCCGGAACGACTTCACTTAGGAAAAACTTGACTTTCTCAGAGTCTACTCCCTTGAAGACTGTTGAACGGGAACTCGCAATGAATTGTTGAAGGTTGTCGATGACTGGGCGAGGCAGTTCTACTTCTTTCCGCCATCTCACGGAGTCCTTGCCTAGAAAATCGAACTTTACAAGACCCTTATCCGCTATCTTGATGTGTTGAGGTCTGAGAGTCGTCGCGCCAACGGTATCCGCCTCATCCTTGTCTTTCTCATCGCCGACACGGAGCTTCAATTTGTCGATTAGATAACAGGCGGTTGCGATCTTACGCCTCGACAATTCGTTAGACTGAAGATTCTGCTCTATATGAGCTCTGACACTGCTGATTCTTGATTCAAGCTTTCTAGCTTTTTCAAACTTTTCGATCTCTCTCTGTTGTCTTACCTGGAATGAGTCTGCGAGCCAAAGGTACTTCTCAACTCCGCGAAGCTTGTCATCCCATTTTGCAATCCACATGAAGTCAGGCTGCCATACGATCTCCCTCCAGTTTCCCTTCGGTCTCGGAGCATCTGGCGACAAGTTAAGGATGATATCTGTTTCAGCAGCTCCACGTTTCCACCTTCCGCGGAGTGGATGTTTTCCACGCCCCATGAAGATGCAAGGCGGTTCTACTACATAGTTGCCGACTTCCACTCTTTGTCCGTCGACAATTGCGTAGCCATACTTCTCCTTGTTTGCCTCTCTGACCGCTTTCCGGGCTTCAGCAAGCCTCTTCTTTTCCTCCTTCGACATAGTTAACTTAAGATCCTTCTCCTGCTCGACGTACCTCTGGATCTCAGTGAAGTCGAAGTCCTCGGGGGAGAAAGGTTCTTCAAGTCCCAAAGCCTCGCAGAAGTCCTTGAAGAAATTACTTACGAAGACACGGTCATTTACATATTCGGTTCCGAGCTTCTTGACCCAAGCGACGGCCATTTCCTCTTGCTCAGGCGTGAGATCGACTTTCTTACATTTGATGCAGATACTGAAGCCCTTCGCCTCGCATTTCTTTGGCAGCAATACTCCATTGTGGATAAGCTGTTTCATCTAGCTCTCTCCAAACTTCAAAGAGGTCCAGTGCTTGCGCAGCAATGTTCGTAATATTGTCATCACACTGCTGTGTCTATCTTAAAAATAGTACTGTTGATTCCTAACTCGATAGAGGCTAAGCTAGGTTGTCATAAGTAGAACGATCGCGGCGGAGATTGAAAGCATAGCGCCGTAAGCGAAGGCTGTCAACGGCGAGAAGAAACTCCATAAGATTCCAGCTGTGATGCTCGCTGGAAGATCTGCTACTCCATTAACCGTATGTAATGCTCCGTAGCCGGTTCCTCTAAGCTCAGGCGGAATCAAATCAGCAGCATACGCTCTCTCCATTGTATCTACCATAGCCATAAACAATCCCGCAGCAATGAAGAGAACCGCAACAGCCAAAAGATCACCTGAAACCAAAGCGAAACCGATGCATGTTAGCCCGAAGGTAGCGTAGCCGACACTGAGTATTCCTCGCTTCCCGATCTTATCACTTAGAATCCCAATTGGAAGGGAAGCGAGGGCATAGACAGCATTCATCATAGCGTAGAGCAAAACGACATATTGTGAAGCCCCTACTTCTCCAAATTTTGGCGAAAGAAGAAAGTTTCCAGCCAGAATGAAGAAGGAGAAGCTGAAGTTTCCTAGTCCAAAAAGCAACACGGCAACAAGGTACCTTCTGAACCTGCGGGGTAGACCTCTTATTCCAACTATCAATTTCAGACCTTTACTAGCCATTTGAGGGCGATCTCGAACTAGAAAGACCAGTAAGAGGACCCCTATCAGCCCTGGAAGGAAGGACCAAGCGAAAACTCCTCTGTACAGGTAGATTGGCAGTAAAATCGATGTCAATAGTGGACCTACGAAAGCTCCAGTGGTGTCTAAAGCTCTATGAAGTCCGAAACCTCTTCCAATAGCCTCGGAAGGGGTAGAATCAGCTATCAAGGCGTCCCTTGGCGATGTTCTAACCCCTTTACCTGCCCTATCGAGAAACCTTAATCCAAGCACTTGGAGCCAATTCGTAGAAATAGCTAGCGCTGGCTTGATGAAGGTTGAGAAACTGTAGCCGAGAGTTATCCAAGGCTTACGCTTCCCATACCTGTCGCTCAGCCATCCGGAAGCCATCTTCAGCAAGCTTGCTGTTGATTCAGCTATCCCCTCTATAACCCCTAAGATTGCAGCAGAAGCTCCTAGGTCGTACACCAAGAAGAGAGGTAAGATCCCTAGAATCATCTCTGTGCTTATGTCAGTAAATAGGCTGACCAGCCCTAGAGCCACGACGTTCAGCGACAGTCCGAATACGAGTCTTTCTTTATGGGTAGCCAACTGTATTTCCTCAACTTGAGGATCATTTTATGCATTCGCGGAAGTTAAACAGATTATTTGAGGCATTGGAGATGAAAGCAGATCTTGAAACATAATCACGGGTATGGCCAGTGCGAGTGCGGACTGTTTCAAGTTTCTAGGCATGTGGCGCCGGCGTCGTACCGTAATTATGGCAACCATCACAAATAATCCAAGAGATGTAGCAGTCAGGGCGATAAGCCAGAAAGGAACGAATTGGATCTCGTTATCTGAGATTTGAATCGGGAACCCCTCAACCAGTACTGTCAAGTTGCGATAGCTCAATACATTGAAGCTCTTTCGATCGAAGTTGGCTAGACTCCGTCTTACACCGTATATGTCCTGAATAAAGTTGAAATCTATACGATAGATGAAGAGACCCTTCACCAAACCTTTGATATCGTACTCTAGAGAAACCCTCAACCGGTCGGGATCTTCATCGATTCGAAAATCTTCGATATACCCATCGTACTTAAGAAGAGATTCCTGCAACGCCATGACCGTTTTATGATATTGTATGGAAATTATATCGAGGTATCTCTGATAACTCTCGGCATCTTCAAAGCTCGCAACCTGTTCTACATGTATCTTTGAATGGGAAACGGTGAACTTGACTGAAGACGAATACTCGTTAGCCTGGACCACGCAATATTGCATTGGAACGCCTAAGCTTGATTCAACTACAATTAAGGCCAAGAGAAGCAAGCATCTTACAGCGAAGATAATTCTTCTGCGCCGTACTTCTGCTTGCATTGCAATCACCGATGCCTGCCTCTTGAATCGCAATGTTTCGAAGATCTATGTTTAGCGCCTGTTAGTATTATTTACTACAGAGCGAATGGCTAACATCATGGAAAGGAGAGCTACATTGTCTGTTGAACAACTTTGCTCTGAGATTCGGTTAGTTCTGGAAAGAGCTGTTGAGAAGAACCTTGGCGACGGTCTTCTTCTGTCTGGGGGACTAGATACAAGCGTTGTAGCTTCGATAGCTCGGAGCGTCGCGTCTCCTAAGGCGTTTACCGTTGCCTTTCAAGAAGCCGATGCACTTGACTTGAAGTACGCCGAACTCTTAGCGAAGCATCTAGGGCTGAGACATGATGTTCACAGATTCGATCGAGAGGAACTCTTTGAGGCGCTTACTGAATGTATTAAGGTTATGCGGACTTTCGATCCCGTAGAAATCAGGAACGATGTTGCGATCTATATTGCGTTAAGATTTGCGAGAGAAAATGGTGTAAAATCGATTATGACTGGAGACGGCTGCGACGAACTGTTCGCTGGATACAGCTTCTTTCTCGATTGTGATGAAGATAGACTAAAGCTGGAACTGGAAAAAATACGGCGCGAAATGAAGTTCGCTTCCGTTACGCTAGCTGAACATCTTGGTATGAGCGCGAAACTACCATTTCTCGACTCAAATGTCAAATCATTTGCAGTCAAGTTGGATCCGCGATACCTGGTCAGATTCGAGAGGGGGCAGAAATGGGGCAAATGGTTGGTGAGGAAAGCTTTCGAGGATATTCTGCCTGAACAGATCGTATGGAGAGAAAAGACGCCTATAGAATACGGTACGGGGACAACAGTTCTTTCTTCAATCTTCAATCGAGAGATCTCTGAAGGAGAGTTCGAACAAGAAAAGGCCGCATTGCTGAAAGATGATAGGGTTGCAGTTCAGAGTAAGGAGCAGCTCTTCTACTATAGAATCTATAGATCAGTGATAGGGGCGCCTTACATAGGAAGTATTGGGGGCAGGAGATGCCCCCGATGCAACTCGAACGTCTCTCAAGAGGCATCCTACTGTTATACATGCGGTGCATATCCGATTTAGCTGGCCGGCGTCGTGATCTCCACTCTATTAGCTATCCAGTATACGCTGAACAAAAGCAAGATGACGCTTAGAACACTGAGCAAGCCTCCAAGCGCGAAACCGGCCACTCCTCCTATCAATGGAATGGCAAGTATAACGGTCGGGCCTCCACAGCAACCTAAGAACTGAGTTATGACAGTTGTCAGAAGTGAGCTAACGCCTCCTACTCCTAGACTGACAATGCCGGAACCTGCCTCAATTCCGCATGAGCGTCTCCTCGTTCTTCCATAATAGAGTAGCATTGCGACGTATACTCCTGTAAGCGCTGCAAAGAATATTGTGTATCCAAATCGCAAAGGCGTGATCAACACGGCTCTATCCTCTCGCGCCGCATAGAACAAAGCGTTTTCCGGTATGAGAACAGGTAGAAGCGATCCTCTGTGGAAGTAGATCCCTGTTTCTAACTTGATCGGTCTTAGCTCTACTGAAAACCAGAAGGCCGCGATCGCGAGCAGCACTTGTAATATAGCTACTAATATGGTGATAACCGTAGCAACCCTTGCGTAATACCTTATGCTCAAAATTGCTTTGATTTTAGAGCCTAATCGTATAAGGATATTCATTGGGTTCAAACTGAGCCTTCCTTAAGTCGAGCCTTACACATCCAATTTCCGGAAGCATGATTTGCATCATGTCGCTAATAAATTCAGCCTTGAGCATCCGCTGGCATTAAAACAATACTCTTGAGTTTTCTATACGAGTGCATAGGGCGAGTCTGCTCGCCGATTTCTATGCGAATCTTTCCGAAACTCTGAAAAGTGTTTTCTGCTTGTCCTAGTATATCTGTTGGTACAGCCTGGTGAGAGAGTGAATGTCGGCGTTTCTGATAGGTGTTGATATCGGAACTATGGGAACTAAGGCTGCGATTATAGGTGCTGATGGGAGATTGATGGCTGATGCTTATGATGAATTGAAGCTTTACTATCCAAGACCTGGGTGGGTCGAGCAATACCCAGAGGACTTCTACAGGTCGGCGGTCCGAACTGTGCGTCAAGCGATTAAGAAATCTGGAATTAACCCTCGTGATGTTGCAGCGATCGCTTTCAGTGGTCAAATGGCTGGAGTATCGACGATAGATAAGAACTGGAGGCCTGTAACTCATTACGATTCCTGGCTTGACGTAAGATGCGAGCCCCTCGTAGACCACGTTCGTAAGAAATGTGAGCAGCTCGTTATTCAAACAGTAGGAGCACCCCCATCGATAGCGCATGGACCAAAAATACTCTGGTGGAAGAGAGAGAAGCCGAAAGTGTTTCAGAGAATTCACAAGTTCATTATGCCAGCTGTCTACGTCAGCGGACGACTGGCTGGTCTGAAGGGAGATGAAGCATATCAAGATCATAGCTACCTCCATTTCTCGGGGTTTGCGGATGCTAGAAGGCTGAAGTGGTCTGACGAGCTCTGTGAAATATTTGGTGTTCCTGTTGACAAGTTTCCGAGGATAGTGAAGCCGTGGGAGATTGTGGGTGAGCTTGACTCTAGACAGGCTGAGGAATGTGGGCTGGTGAAGGGGATTCCTATTGCGGCTGGAGCTGGAGATACCGCCGTAAGCTCTCTCGGAGCTGGCATAGTTGAGGTAGGTATGGCTTTCGATATCGCTGGAACAGCTGCTGTACTCTCGACATGTGTTGACGGATTTGTTCCGGATACGAAATACAAGACGATGTATCTAGCGAGATCTGTGATACCTGATCTCTGGTATCCTCAAGCCTACTTGGGTGGAGGAGGACTCTGCCTTAGATGGTTTAGAGATGAGATTGCCACCGAAGAGAAAGCTGCAGCTCTTCGACAGAGACGCGACCCTTACCAAGTATTAGATGGGATGGCGAAGAAGGTTCATGTAGGGTCCGATTATCTCTTCTTCATCCCTCATTTAGGAGGAAAGATATATCCCTATGATCCGAAGGTCAGAGGGTGTTGGCTTGGCTTCAGTTGGAGCCACAAGAAAGCACACTTTTACCGCTCGATCCTTGAGGCTGTTGCATACGAGTACGGCTACTACTTGAGAATATTGAAGGATCTCTATCCAAAGGTAAAGTTCAGAGAGGTTAGAGCTGCAGGCGGAGGAGCAAGAAGCGACTTCTGGAACCAATTGAAAGCAGATGTTCTAGGAATTCCTTACGCCAGACTGAATCGCCCAGAATTCTCAGTTCTAGGCTTAGCAGTGGTCGCTGGATATTCAGTCGGCGTATTCAAAGACATCAAGTCGACGATCAAAACTTTCGTAAGACCCGTAAGAAGAATAGAGCCCCGCTTCAAGTACCATCGATACTACGAGGAGTATGTGCAGCTCTACATGAAATTGTCAGAGGCTCTACAAGGCTCCTACACGGAGCTCTTCAATATCTCGATGAAGAAGAGACCGACATCCTCCTGAAATGTTGACTCACTCTAAAGGAAGTGTAACAGGCTTTCCCAATTTGAATGACTTTGTTGCGGCCAACGTAAGCTCTAGGACTGTCCTCCCATCCTCTCCAGAGGCAAGAGGCTCCTTATCGTTTACAATACAATCGATGAAATGTCTATCCTCCTCCAAGTATCCCTCGCTAAATCTATCTCTCCAACTGGGAAAGAAGGAGGAGTATGCTCCTCTTTCCTTCGTACAAGTTACCACTGCGTGATGTTTCAGCTCCCCGACGAGCATAACGCCTTCTGTGCCAAGTATTTCGACACGAGCATCATAACCGTATCTAGCTGGACAAGCACTATCGATTAAGCCCAAAGCTTTATTACGAAACCTTAAAACAACAGCCGCTCTATCGTAGAAGTCTTCATACTTTTCTTTAAACTCCGGAACAGCTAGCGCTTCGACTTCTGCATACAATCTTTCTACTTCAGATTCCATAAGCCATCTGGCCGTATCAAAATCGTGACTATTGACTTCAGCGAGCATTCCGATACTAGTTCTAGGATCGCAAGCCCAAGCCGGAGGTAAACCAGGACCTCTTCCAGTAGATTTGATAAGCGTCAGCTTGCCTATGGCACCGTCTGAAAGCTGCCTCTTCGCCGCTTGGAACTCTGGGCTAAATCTACGCATAAACCCAATCTGCAGTATCACATTCTGTTTCCTTGTTGCCGAGATCATTTCATCCGCTTCTTTCAACGTCAATGCCATGGGCTTCTCGCAGAATACATGCTTCTCGAATTCTGCTGCATCAATCGCTATTCTCGCATGCGTAAAAGTGGGCGTCGAGATGCAGACAGCGTCCACTTCCTTGAGTCTTAAAGCATCTCTATGATCTGAATAGTAGAACTTGGATCCCACTTCTTCAGCGCATGATTTTGCAGCATCGATATTTGAGTCAACAACCGCTACAATCCTTGTGTCTCGCAGCTTGAAGGCAAAGTTTCTCGCGTGGACCATGCCCGCGCGACCTGCGCCTATCAGGCAGATGCCGACTTCTCTCAACGATATTCTCCTCAGGGTTTGATTAACGATGAAAATGATAAAAGACTATTGACATACTAGTTCGATTAGCCACTGCTAGAACAATTCAGACTAAGCTTAAATGGATTAGAACTTGATATGAGTTCTACGGTGTCTTCTCGTGAAGGCAGTGAGACTTTATGGTGCCAAAGACCTAAGGGTTGAGGAAATTGAGAAACCAAAGATATCACAGAACGAGATTCTTATGCGAGTAAAAGCAGCGATGATATGCGCTAGCGATATTCGCTCATATAACTACGGCAACGGTCGAATGAGACTTCCTAGAGTCCTCGGCCACGAGATATCGGGCGACATAGAGGAAATAGGGTCGAACGTAAAAGCATACTTCAATCCTAGAATGAGGCTCACCTTAAACCCGAACATCTTCTGTGGAAGATGCGTCTACTGCATCACAGGCCGGCATGAGCTTTGTGATGAAAGACGTGCACTCGGATTCGACGTTGACGGAGGATTCGCTGAATACCTCCTCATCCCATCTGAATCCATTAGAACAGGCGCGATTTGTGAAATACCTGATAACCTCTCATACGAGGATGCGGCGCTGATTGAACCCATCTCCTGTTGCCTTCACGCACAAAACTTGGTCGAAGTTGGTCCTGGCGACACGGTGACTATCGTCGGGGCTGGACCGATGGGGATCATGCACATAATGGTGGCCAAAGCTCTCGGCGCATCTAATGTAATCGTGAGCGAGATTGTTGAACAACGGCTGCAAACAGCAATCGACTTCGGAGCAGATGTAGTGGTGGATCCTGTCAAAGAAGATCTTGCTTCCATAATCTTCGAAGCTACAGGGGGACGTGGGTCGGATGTTGTCATAGTCGCGGTTGGGTCTCAATCCGCCCTAGAGCAAGCCTTCAATTTAGTGAGTAAGGGAGGGCGCGTAAGCTTCTTTGCTGGTTTGCCAAAAGGAAAGGAGAATGTGGCGTTGAATGCGAATATCATCCACTATAAGGAAATGCTCGCATCAGGCTCATTCGCATCGACGCCGTACGAGTTCCATCAGACCGTCAAGCTCACGGCTTCTGGTATTCTGAACGTGAAACCCCTTATAACTCACCGGTTCAGCTTGGACGATACATCTCAAGCGTTTGAAACAGCTATGTCCGGAAGAGCATTAAAGGTCTGTATAAATCCGTGAATCGCATCTATCTTAGAAAGCTAGGTAGTTGTTCTAAAATCTTTGCTCTCCAATTTTATTGCTGACTTTATCTATTCTACATGCAAATTTGTCTTCATAGGATTATGGGAATTTCAACTATTCGATTTTCATACATTCAAGCTTCTCAAGTATTTTACGCTCTTTTCAACTGCTTTGTCTTCGTCATCATAACCTTCTTTGAGGCAGTCTATTTCAACTGCAAGGACACCTTTATACCCTGAATCTTTCAGTATTTGAGCTATAGCGGGTATGTCTACAATTCCGTCTCCAACAGGAACAGATGCCCAGAAGAACCAATCCTTTGGTGTGCCACGAGCACTATAGAATTTGTTGTATTTTATGGGGCTTATATCCTTAACATGTGTTGCAACCGTATACCGAGCAAGCTTCTTAGAAGCTTCCACAGGATCTTCAAACATTCTCAGAGCATTTCCAGTGTCCAAATTGACTCTTAGGTTTTCAGAGCCCACCTTCTCTATTAGACCGACTATCTCGTCAGAGGTATAATCGATGTGATTTTCGTATGCCAGTATTATATCATACGATTCAGCTTCTTCAGCAGCTTCTCTCAGGATCTTTGCCAACTTCTTTAGTTGTGGTTCATGCGGCTGATCCCGAAACATCAAACTACTTCCAACTATCCTCAAAATGTTTGTTCCAATTGTTTTTGCAGGCTTAAAGTGTCTCTTCAAATCATCAATTGCTTTCTTGTTTCTCCCCGCTTCCAATCCGTCAGGGTGACCCCAAGCCAAAACTCTTTCCATCTTGTAATCATCTAGTAGCTTTTTCAATCTTAGAATATAATAATCTTCTATGCTTGGTAGGAAGCAAGTTTCTAGATTCACTCCATCGACATTGAGTTCTCTTGCTCTACTGATGAATTTCTCGTAGGTCCATTTTGTATCTGTTTTAGGTTGTATATCATAGATCTCTCCGAAATATCTATGGTAACAATAGCTGTCTATTCCCACTTTCAAATTATTCGCCTCACATCAATGAATTTTCATCGTATTTGATATTAATATCAATATTGCATCGTTACACGTTTACCGTTCTCAGCCGATTTCATTATGGCATCCATTATAAAATTGCATTTGTATCCATCTTCAAAGGTTGCAGCATAAGGTCCAACTTTTCTATCATTGGCTATGGCATCTAGTAGATGGAATACTTCGTTGATGAAAGTATGTTCCCAGCCAATGATGTGACCATGCGGCCAATAGTGTTCGATGAATGGGTGATAGCTTTCTGTAACGAGTATGTCGTGCCAACCCCTAGTCTCATCTGGCTCATCTGAATTGTATACTCTAAGCTCGTTCAACCTCTCCAAGTTGAATTCGATAGAAGCTTTCTCGCCGTTTATTTCAAAATTATTGAAATTCTTTCTTCCAGCAGCGAATCTGGTAGCTTCTAATGTTCCTACAGCCCCATTCTGGAATTCCACAGTTGCCTCAAAAGCGTCTTCGACTGTGACTTTGCCTTTCTTATTGGGTTTATCGGCCAGCGGTCTCTCTTTTATGAACGTTGTTGTTATGCTTGATATCGATTTGACCTCGCCTATTAGGAACCTCCCTAGGTCGATGATATGGGATCCTAGGTCTCCGATAGGACCTGAACCAGCAGCTTCTTTCTGAAGCTTCCATATTAGAGGAAAGTTAGGATCCATAATCCATTCTTGAAGATATCGAGCGCGATAATGATAGATTCTTCCCAAATGTCCCTCCTCTATGAGTTTCTTAGCGAGCCTTACAGCTGGGACAAACCGATAGTTGAAACCAACCATATGCTTTACCTTCGCCTTTTCGACTGCATTCAGCATTCTTTTGGCTTCTTTCGAATTAAGGGCCAAAGGCTTCTCACAGAAAATATGTTTCCCAGATTCAGCCGCAGCTATACAAGGCTCCGCATGCATATTGTTTGATGCGCCATTATCAAATAATTCAACTTCATCGTCTTTGATTAGGCTTCTCCAGTCAGTATAGTATCTTTTGTATCCGTATCTTTTTGAGGCTTCACTTACCAATTTTTCATTTCGACCACAGATGGCTACAAGTTTAGGTCTAGCCGGAGGGGGCCAGAAGAACATAGGTAGGTCGATATAGGCTTGGCTATGCGCCTTGCCCATAAAGGCGTAGCCTAACATTCCAACACCTATCTCAGCTATTCTCTCAGCGGGTTTTCCAACTTCAGCCATTCTCACGAAACCTACTTTCTTACTCATAAATTAGCCAACTCTTGTCTGAAATTCGCGAAAACTCTTATATAGCTTGAATATAAAAGCTTTCGACGAATAATTTTGAAGTGTGGTTTGTAGATGTTGAAAGAAGTGAGATTTGCCGTGGGTATTTGGGCATTCACTCCATGCGCCGATAGATTTGAGCCGGCAGGATATAAGGAATCGAAGACAGTTCCGGATCAGATTAGGGTAGCGGGTAAAGTTAAAGACCTCGATGGGATAATTCTGCAGTACCCCACCGGCTTAAATGAGAGAAATATAGACGAAATTAGAGATGCCTTAAAGGAAAGCGGTTTAACGGTCGCGCAAGTTGACGCAAACTTATTTTCGAGAAGATTTGCTAAAGGTTCCTTCACCTCTCCTGACGAGAAGATTCGGAAAGAAGCGAAAGAAATAGCGAAGAACGTTGTCAAAATGGCCAAGGAGATGGGTAGTAAACAGGCAGGATTATGGCTTGGACAGGACGGCTACGATTATCCTTTTCAAGTAAACTATAAAGAGATGTGGGATAGGGAGATCAACGGGTACAGACAAGTAGCTGAATATGCTCGAGACAATGCGCCAGATGTAAAGATTTGCATCGAATATAAATTGAAAGAGCCTCGGAACTTTATGACGACAGCGACTGTTGGAAAAACTGTAGCAATATGTCAAGAAATAGGTCTGCCTAATATTGGCGCAACTATCGACTTTGGTCACTGCCTAATGGGACAAGAAAGCCCAGCGGAATCGGTGATGTTCTTAGATAGATACAAGAGGCTATTTGGTGTTCATATAAATGACAATTATGGATACTGGGATGACGATCTTTTCTTCGGCTCACTGAACACAATTAAAGCTCTCGAGTTCATCTACTGCTTAGGAAAAGTGAATTATAAAGGATGGATCGGCCTCGACATCTTCCCGTATAGAGAAGATGTTGTTGAAGCCTGCAACATTAGTATTCAAAATTTCAAAGATATGGCAGAAGTATTAGATAGACTACCAGAGAAGAATCTAATCAAAGCGCAGAGTAGGCAAGATGCTATAGAAGCATATAGAGCTGTCAGAAAGATACTCTTCAGATAGACTTTTCTTAATCTATCCCGTTCCTCTAGCATCTAGTACTAAATGACATCTAGCACACTCTTGAGTTCAGAATCGGAAAAGACTTATTTCAACCGGCTCTCTTATAGGGAACACCTAGGTTCTTCGGTGGAACGACCCTTCTTCTAAGCGCTAACACAATAATGGTAATGACGTATGGAAGCATCAACATGAATGGATACGGAATTTGGGGATAGAATATTTGCAGTTTCAGACCTAATGCTTCAACAAAGGCGAAGATTAAACATACCCCAAAGGTGAAGTATGGGTTCCAGCCTGAAACTATAACTGTTCCTAAAACTATGAATCCGCGCCCCGCTGTCATACCTTCGCTGAATGCGCTTAACCATACCAGAGTGTAGAAAGAACCAGCGAGACCTGCAATTGCACCGCATATCAAGACAGCGGCGTATCTTATCTTGATGGGGTTTACACCACGGCTTTCTGTGACAAGCGGGTCTTCACCTGCCGCTCTAACTTTCAAGCCAAACTGTGTACGATACAGGATTGCCCCAAAAACGAAGATCAAGATGTAGCTTAGGTATGTTAAAATACTCTGTTCAAAGAAAGCGGGGCCCAACCAAGGTATATCACTCAAAATTGGAACAGTGAGCGGTTTGAATGTTCCTAAACCCATCGGGGCCTTCCCGATCGTGGCTTGCAGCATCCTGAAGATGAAACTGGTAATGCCCCAGGAAAACACATTGATCCCTATACCGCTGACGATTTGATCCGAACCCAAGGTTACGCATAGAATAGAATGTAATAAGGCCAATGCTAAACCTGATACAATCCCAA
>Ga0315307_1000461_pt1 | contig 17601 bp, 14 predicted proteins | sample TDP2_MG_FD_203079 | JGI IMG/M metagenome (GOLD analysis project Ga0315307, IMG submission 203079) | Freshwater sediment microbial communities from Lake Towuti, South Sulawesi, Indonesia - TDP2 | ecosystem: Environmental > Aquatic > Freshwater > Lake > Sediment | place: Indonesia: South Sulawesi...
CCTCGTCTTGTCCCTGTCGGATAGTTTGACCCCTTCTTCATCTAGTTGTTTCATCGCGTAGTTCACTATCTGCTTGACCATCTTTTCCAGTCCTATGGGTGATTGGCCGATGTGATGGAAGACCTCAAGGTCCACCTGCCCGAGGGAAGATTTGTCTGCTTGTCTCAATGCCTGTCTCAGCATCGAGAATTCTATGCTATAGTCATTGGGAAAATGCATACCCTCCAAGAGCTGTCTCCTTACAGAGAATTCTCCTGCTAGGGGATATCTCAAAGAATCTAGGCCCGAGAATGTCTCTGGAAAGACTCGTGTCAGAACTCTTAGCAAGGGAACCGCGAGAAGCCTAGTGACCCTTCCTCCAAAAACGTATTTTCGAACAATCGGCTCGAACCCGACGGTCAGCCTCCTGTAGCAGGCTTTGACCATCGAGAACCTTCCTTTTTCTTGATACCAGCTTTCGATAATCGGATTGCATAAGGCTATGACAAATTCTTTTGAGAAGTTCATTATGTCCGAGTCTGTGAAGCATACGACGTCTCCTTGTGTTATGGGAGTCGTGAGCCATAGGGCTGCGCCTTTTCCCACAGGAATGCCCAATGGAAAATCGAGCTCAAAGCCGCCGTACATCCTTAGTACATGTACTATGTTCTCATCGAACTGATGCACAGCCTTTACTGCGAAGTCGAAGAATCCGCGGCGGGCAGTCCTTGCTATCGCCCTATTCTCATTTATCAGCATGACTTGCCTTCGAAACAAATCTAGTTCGTCGAAAGCCATCTCCATGACTTTCTCGAGCACGTCGAAGACGGGTTTCCCGTCTTCATCGACCGAAGCGTCTACGACAACTATCTCGTCAACGTAGCCAACATCCACAAGTTGACTACATTCCGACATAACGCGTCTAATTGCGTTGAGTTCCAGTTCCCGTGTACCTTTGACGACGTCTATCTTGGTGGGAATAACCAGAGAAACTAGAGCCGGCCTTGGAAGATCAGCCTCATCTTTGACCATCAGATCTAGTTTTCTATTCAGGCATTTCACAACGTCGACATCCTTGAACGAGCCAAGGTAGGGAATCTCAGAGCGACTTTGCAGGTCCGTATCATCCAATTTCGGTGCTTCCTCACTTAACCCGGAGCATGTCTTCCAATAGATCGATTAGCTCCTCGAAGTCCGATACTACTATTCTAGCGATCTGTTTGAGCCTTGGTGATCTCGGTCGGTACGCGACTCCTATATCTGCACCAAGTGTCATGCAGACGTCAGATTCGCCATCTCCCACCGAAACAGCCAGACCGCCGAACTGATTTCTGAATTTCTGCAAGAACCAGAGTTTGCAGACGGAGTACTCTCTGCAGTTAGGTATCTTCAGGCAATTGTGCGGCGTCAAGAGCCTACCGGTCAAGACTCCGCCGCGAATCTCGGCGATGTTCCCATAAGTCGCGTCTAGACCAAGTCTCCTGGCCAGGCGTTCAGCTAGGAACTGGTAGGAATCGGTGACTACAGCTATGATGAAGTTTCGGTCTTTGATGAGGTCTACGAGCTCTTCGGCACCAGCGCTTAGAGGAATGGAGTCAAACAGCAGCTCCAGCGTTTCCCTAGCCTTTCCACGAAGGAGCTTTGTAATCTCCTGTGTTACCCTGTAAGCGGGTAATGTCAGGGATAGTTGATCGATATCTCTGAGCCTCTCTGAGAGACCAAGGGCGTCATACAACGTATCGATCGTCCTTTTGGAAAGGAGTGTGCCGTCCATGTCAAGCAACGCAACGCCGCCGATCTTCAACATTGCATCCCATGTATGTTGATTGCCTTTTCATAAACAGATATTGTCCGCTCTGTGGCGAGATCCCAAGAGAACATCCGTTTAACCCTCTGGCGTCCTCTCCTGCCCATTTCCGCCATTCCTGCAGGATCGGACAACAGGTCTACTATGGCACTCGCTAGTTCTTCATAATCGCCTGGTCTGACTAGGATGCCAGTTTCGCCATGAGCGACAACCTCGGGTAGCGCGCAGTGTAGAAAGGACACAACAGGTTTGCCGCAGGCTTGGGCTTCGGCTGGCGTTAGGCCGAAGCCTTCCCATAGACTCGGATAGCAGAAAAGATCACACGCCGCGTAGATTTTGGGCACTTCGCTTTCTGGTACGAAGCCCGTGAAAACGATAGAGCGTCTTATTGAAGGCGCTGTCAACATGGAACTTATCCTTGCAGTATCGTATCGGGCTGAACCAGCGATGAGGAAAATCGCCTCAGGGATCTGCTTCAAGATCAAAGGGGCTGCTTTGATCAAGTATTGTATCCCCTTGTAAGGAGCCAGCCTGCCAAGGAAAAGGACGACTGGACGATGAGCCAACCCATAGCGGTTCCTTATTTCCTCACCGTTGATTTCCGGACGAAACCTCTCTGAGTCAACTCCGTTGTAGATTACTTGGATTTTCTCAGGCCGGATCATGAAACGACTTGTGAGCTCATTCTTCAGAAACTCGCTAACGGATATTATCCGGTCCACGCCCACCCTTAGTGAAGGGAAAGTTCCAACTTTGTGGTCGATCATCTTCAATTTCTGCACGGGGTTTGCCCACAGTCCTACCGGCGCGAATCCATGGTAGGTGAACACATGAGGAACGTTCTTGATTGAATGCAAGTAGTTTCCGACGAATATGTCTGGATGATACTGTGTGTGCACGAGATCATAACCTCGGATGAGAGCACCCGCCTTCACAGCGAATCCAAGATGGCGAATGAACGGAATACGATCAAAGGAAGAGCTTACCGTCTTGATTGGCAGGGCGTTAAGATCTTCGAAGACTTCTCTGGCGAAGATTGTGACTTCATGCCCCTTCTGAATGAGGCGTCGTGCAATCTCTTTGATGTGAACGGCCTGCCCTGATCCCTTGTGCAAAGTCGTGCGGACTATGGCGATCTTCAATCCATTCGGTTCTCTTGTAGAATGGCCGATACGCAGTTTATGAAACCTCTTCCGTTCGCTACTAATGGATAGTGGTTCTGAGGCGTGCCATCCTATCTTTGAGATCCATTGCTTCTCGACGTCCAAGGGTCCGTTACACGTATACGTGTCGTTCTCCCGATCCATCCACGCGAATATAGCTTGAGGTCAGTCGTATGTATCTGAATTGTGCATTGTCTGATGGGTGCGAGCGTCTGTCATCGTCCGAATTCGTCGTCAAGGCCAACAGAGCAGGTCCAAGAGGACAGTCCACTCGTATTCGTTATGTTCTAGGCTCAGATTTGTCTTTTGGCGCCGGGAGAGGGATTTGAACCCTCGAGACCCAGAGGGTCACCAGCTATCCTACGTGCCCCTGATTCCGCAGCTCATTATCTCGTAACTTGTCTCAAGGCTGGCGCGTTGGTCCGAGCTTCGCTACCCCGGCCTCTGTACGGTGATGTCCGTTTCTCATACAAAAACTAGTTGGAAGCAAGCCACAAACTCTTTGATTCGACTGATCAATGAATTCCAGTCAATTTGCTCGCGACTGATTGCGAAAGTGGTCGTGACCTCAATATGATACTGGGAAGAAAAGAACTCAGAGAAAGAATGCAAAGCTCTCCGCCCTTAGTTGAAAATATGGTTGACCCGGAACGACAGATCGGCCCTAACGGGATCGATCTCACTCTGAGAAAGGTCGAGTCCTTTAAGACCCTTGGAACCATCGATTTCGACGACAGTCGTAGGACCGTTTCAGAATGCACTGAACTCCCCTTCGATGAGTCAGGTAGATTGCAACTGAAGCCAAGCGCCTACAAAATCACCTTCAACGAGATCATCAACCTTCCCGGTGATCTCACCGCAATTGCTAGAACGCGTTCCACCTTGCTCAGGTGTGGGGCATCCATCGAGACAGCTCTGTGGGATGCTGGATATCGAGGCAGGAGCATCTCAATGCTGGTTGTTCACAACAAGAACGGAATTACCGTTGAGAAGAATGCCCGCCTCCTGCAGCTCATCTTTCTCCCCTTGAGCTCTCCGACTGACGCCCCGTATCGAGGGGTCTACTTTGGAGAGAATGTCTGAGATCGAAAACCAAATGCGAATTCGGACGGTCCGTTGCTTTACGCGGTCCTTCGACCAGGGAAGACGACGTGAACCGTGACGGTGGGCAACAAGGCTGAGCATACAATGGGCACGGAATACGGCCAGCAGAGAAATCGTTAGCGGTTCTCTTGGTTGTACAGCAACTTCAGCCCGTCACTATTGCCGAGTTCTCCGATGTTTTGAGAAGGTGTTAGTTCGTCCCTGAGCGACGCAAACAACCTTATCTCTCTCTCGGCAAATTCCTGAGAGAGCTTCTCGCGCGGCCAGGGGATATCCACTTCGAAGCTTTCCTTCATCCTGCCGGGCCTCGCCGTCATAACGATGATTCTGCTCGACAGCTGAAGTGCTTCAGATATGCTGTGAGTGACCATAACGAAGGTCTTTCCGGTCTCCCGCCAGAGACGAACTATCTCCGCTCTGAGCGTGTTGGCAGTGAACTCGTCGAGCGCGCTGAAGGCCTCGTCAAGTAATATCATCTCGGGATCCGTAGCCAGAGCCCTAGCAAAGCCGACTCGCTGCCTCATTCCTCCTGAGAGCTCGACCGGATAGTTGTTCTCAAAACCTCTCAAGCCCACCATCTCAACGTACTTCATCGACAACTCTCTTCGCTCTTTCTTCGGCATCCCCTGCAGCTTCAAACCCAACTCAATATTCTCGACCACGGTCTTCCATGGAAGTAGCGCGAATGTCTGAAAGACCATGGTGATCTTAGGATGAGGTCCGGACAAAGGAGACCCATGAAACTTCACGATGCCAGAGGTCGCATCCGTCAGCCCAGCCATTATTCGAAGTAGCGTTGACTTTCCACGCCCGCTCGGACCTATAATACACAAGAAATCACCTTCACCTACGCTGAGGCTAACTCTATCCAGAACAGCGAGTCGCGTCTCACTCTTGTGGAATGCCTTGCATATCCTGTCTAGCTCCATCAGGTCATTCGTCATCTGCGCCACCTCCCGATCCGATCTTCAATCCTAGCGAAGACGCACCTGTCAGTCACCAGCACTGCTATTCCCACCGCGAGCATTCCAGCAAACGCCGCGTCAAGCCGAGGCGGAGATGCCATCGCCGTTTCTTTAATGTAATAGCCTATCCCAGGCACGAGAGCGATCATCTCAATCGCGAGAATTATCTGCCAGCAGTACATGAACGACAATCTGAAACCAGTTACCAAGCTAGGCCAGGCTGCCGGGAAGACAAGTTCCTTCAGCAGGGCAAGTTTTCGAGCTCCAAAGATTCTGACCACTTCGAACTGATCTGTAGGTATCGCCTTCACGCCCTCTCTCACTGAGAAGTATATCGGAGCGAAGGCACAGACACTGCACATGAACACCGCGCTCAGAGCACCGGTGCCGACCCAGTGAACGATGATCGGAAGTAGGGCGAGGTCAGGAAGGCTGTAGACAAGCATGACGAGTGGGGTAAGAGAGAGATCCAGTTTCCCCTTGAGGCCTGTCGCGAATGCAAGCGACATCGCTAGCAAAGCGGAGAACGTTATGCCTAGCAAGAGGTTCCGGTAGCTGAGAACAACCATACTTGAGAGGTCATAGGCTCTCTCGATCATTATTGCGACAATCTTCGAAGGTGTCGGAATGACATCCGCAGGTACGTCTGCGAGCGCAACAAAGACTTCCCAGAAGACAAACAACCCGATAAGGACGAAAATCCACTCGCCTTTCACGAACTGAGTTCGCAATACCATGATAGCCGATCTGTGGGGACGCGGCCTCTCGATCGCCTGAACAAGCGCATTGATTTCTGAGGTCAGGCGTTCAGCTTCTTCTCTTGTCAGCTCAGGAATAGTCACAGTTCTGGACCCGAAGGAAGTTTTGGTTGTGACCTGCGCTGTCCCATCGGCGGAGACGCGCGCGTCTATCACGTGGTCAATCTCTATCTCTGCGGGATACGCGAGATGGAGGGTCCATCCCATCGTCTTCTGCAAGTGACGATGCGATTCAACGAACGTCTTCAACGAACTGCGATGTCTCGACACAAGGTCAACGACAAGCCTCTTCCTCGTCAACTTCACCAGGTGAGCTTCCTTCTGGAAGACTAGAAGTTCTCTCTCCTCTTGCACCACCATCTCCACCCAGACGCCAAGGCCTGTCCAAAGCACCGACAATCTGCGGCCAGAGATCGGGGAAGCGTCTCCTCGATTCCGACCGTTGGTGCTCTGCGTCGAAGCCCTCGAGCAAAACTAATCTTTTCCGAACGTTTTTGAGCTTTTCCGGGAAATATTTGCCCTCAAATTCCTTCTTTCGTCGGAAAAATCATCTTTTCAGTCAAACTCGCCTTCTGAATGTTACTGATTCATTTTAGATTGCCTTTAGAAGATGTCGGTTTTTTCCGATAAAGCATAAAACATCCTCTCTCAGAAAGCGCTATTTCGAAATCGAACACTGCCGTGGTCTTATAAGCCCGATTCTAATTCATGGCCAGCTCTTGAACAGCTATGGCTGAAGCAGGTTACACCGGCACATACGAGTTGTCACGCGACTGGGAATGTCGCGTCGACGGCTCTAACTAGCTATCATTTCGATTTCGAATGGTCTGATGAGCAAGGGTTTAGGCAGTCGACCGTTCAAAGAATGCGGGGTCTTCAATCCGCTGCCAGTGATCATGCAGAGAATCCGCTCATCAGAGTCAATCTGCCCCCTCTCCACGAGCTCAGAGATGCCTGCGACTGAGGCGGCCGCCGACGGCTCGGCATAGATTCCCTCTACCTTTCCGAGCTCGTGAGTCCAGTGGACGATTTTTTCGTCGTTCACCGCTGTCGCTGTACCTTTGGTTTCTTTAAGGGCTCGGATGATCGTTTCTCCTTTCAGCGGATGGCCTATCATCAAACCTTCTGCGATCGTCTTCGGCTTCTCGATGGGCTCGATTCTAGAGCCTGTTGTGAAGGCTTTCGCGATCGGTGAACATCCTGACGGCTGCACGCAGATGAGTGAAGGTATCTTGTCAATCAGAGCCAAGTTCAGGAGATCTTTGAACCCTTTCCAGCATCCGATGAGTCCGCTCCCAGTGCCTACTGGAAACACTATTCTGTCGGGCATCTCTGTGCGGAAAGATTCGAAGATTTCGTAGGCGATCGTCTTCAGCCCTTCAGAGGCATACGGGTTGAGCTGAAACCCACAGTAGTACCAAGGATGCTTGGCGCAGGCTGCTCTTGCTGTGTCGTAGACATCTTTGCGAGTCCCTTCCACCTTTATGACGGAGGCTCCGTAGGCTTGAGCCTGAATGAGTTTACTTTCGCTTGCATAGGCCGGAGTAAATACTTTGCAGGCGAGGTTCGCGTGGGCGGAGTATCCTGCAAGCGAAGCAGCCGCATTCCCAGAAGAGTCTATTGCCACCGTCGACATCTTCAGTTGCCTTGCCTTCGACGCGAGCAGAGACGATCCCCTGTCTTTGAACGAGCCTGTAGGCGAGACGGCTTCGTTCTTGATTAGAAGGCTTCGCAGCCCCATGAGTTTGCCGATTCTCTTGGCCTCGACGACTGGTGTACCTCCTTCGCCCATTGATACAAGAAACTCAGGTTGGACTGGCATGAACTCGCGGTACTTCAGAATCTCTGTCTCTCGTCTATCGGCGATAGTACTCCAATCCAATTGCTCAATCTCATATCCGATTTGCAGAGGGCGCCCGCAGCGAGGACACTCGTAATTCAAGACGTCCTCGTCCTTTGTTTCGCCGCAGTTCGAGCACTGAAAGGCAATCGCTCTTACCATTCGGAGAGGCTCCCAGTACGCTGTCTGGCTACTGGTATGTCGGCCTGAAGCCATAAGCCTCTTTGCCCGTAATTTGAAGGCCCAGAGCTCTCTTCACCAGTTGCGTGTTCTGTTTCACGGCGAATGGAGGGCATCCTGGAATGTAGAGGGCCTTTTCGCGGAGTTGCCAGAAGAGCCTATGACTGGTTGAAAAGAGCGCACAGTCGCCAAATACGACCGGCAGCCCCAGCTTCAAGACCTCAGACCCCTCTTCGGGCAGCGAAGGATCAAGGCCGGTTATGAATAGGAGTTTTCCGACAGACTTCGGCACGACGTCTTGGAGTATTCTTTCGCCTTTGAGAGCGTACAACATGAATTTGATCCATGCTTTGCATGTTCTGCATGTGCCCCCTTCAAGAAGGGACACATTCGGAAAGATGTTTGCCAAGATCTCACATGACGCTCTCCTCAGATGTCGGTGAACACTCTCGAGACGCTCCCCCAGCATCTTTATCAAGTTCGGATCTGCGACTCCAAGCCCTTCAGAATGAGCAATGGCGATCGGCCCGACTTCAAACGGATCATGAATGCCTACAACCATGGCCCCAACCGCATCGACGGAAACTGGATCATTTCCTGCGATAAGCACGTTCATCTCGACTGGATCACCATATATTGGGCCGTCTCCCTCCATGGCAAGCAATCCATCGATGACCGACAGGCGAATCTTTGGCCTTACTAGTTTCAGAATATCCACCAGCTTCTGCCACAGGTCAGACCTGTGAAACTTCAGCCTGTCGGTGTAGGGCTCGGTCAAAGCATGCAGACACTTGATAGTGAGAGTGACGCCCCCACCTTCCATGCTACATTTCATGACAGGAATTGGTATTATGCCGTCACAGCTGAGCGCAGCATCCGCGATCTTGGCCTTACGGAGAACGATCGCTCCCGGAATTGTGGTTTCAGTGCAGAACGATGTTCCTTTCTCATCGAAAGGAGCTAGTTCTCCTCCAATTTCCGCAACTACTTTGTCCATGCCTGCCAGTTCGAGTACGCGCCTGCTGTCCATGCCCTCGCGCCAGAGCAGAGTCATGGTAGCGGTTCCTTCGCCGATCACGGGCTTCGCACCTGCTTCCGCCACGAGCTTCGCCATAGCTCTGACGACTCGGGGGTCTGTTGTGACCGGCGGAGGCCCTGGTCTGACGAAGTTCGGTTTTATGAGTATCCTTTCTCCCGGTCTTACGAACTTGTTGATTCCGCCTAAGAGGTCGATGCAATTCTTGGTTAGGTCATAGATCTTGTTCTCGTCGTATGGGGGCTGACCTCTGACTATGGAGACTTCGCTCACGTTGACAACCTCGATCCTGTGATCGATCTGCACAAGACTTTGCATGGGCTGAATATAACGTTGCAGAAAAGGCAGGAAAGAAATGAGGGCGATCGTCTGCACGTGTTCTAGAGGCTTTGAAGGCAGTGGTCGAGTGTGCTGCAGACTTTCTTGACCTGCTCTTCTGTGATGACCAGCGGAGGCTGGAGTCTCAAAGTACTTCCGGAGAGTCCTCCAGCACCGATGATCGCTCCTTTCTCCCTCATCATATCACGCAGTTTCTTCGCTTCTTCCACCGCAGGTTCTCTGCTCTTTCTGTCCCTGACAAGCTCAACTCCTATCATGAGCCCCTTTCCTCTAACATCTCCGATTATCGGGTGCTTCGACTTCAGGTCGTCGAGCAGTTCGATGAAGACCTTTCCAGTATTCATAGCATGGTCTGTCACTTGTTCGTCGATCATCGCTTGTATGTTAGCAAGGGCCGCAGCACACATCAACGCATTTCCGCCATATGTTGAAGAGTGGTCTCCGGGCTCGAAGGCGTCGGCAACCTCCGACTTTGCAATGAACGCTGCTATGGGAAGCCCGCCTGCGATGCCTTTGCCCATAGTCATGACGTCTGGCTGAACTCCATACCATTCGACTCCGAACATCTTCCCGGTTCGGCCAAAGCCGCTCTGGACCTCATCAGCGATGTAGAGAGCGCTGTGACTCCTGAAGATCTTGACCACGGTCGAAAGATACTCCTCCGGCGGAACCAGTATCCCTCCTTCTCCAAGTAAGGGTTCAGAGATGAAGGCAGCGATGTCTCCACTCGTCTGGAAGCTTATGATATCCTCCATGAATGTCGCGCAGCGGACTCCGCAGTCCGGATAATCAAGCCCGAATGGACATCTATAGCAGTACGGAACTGGAGCGTGGACAATACCTGGGAAGCCTACTAGGTTCCCCATGCCCTTCTTGTATTTCTTCTGTCCTGTCAAGGCCACGGTGAGAGCAGTTCTACCGTGAAAGGACCCCGAAAGCGAAATCATGTCAGAGCCGAGCCTTCCATGTCTGGAAGCATACTTCTTTGCCAGTTTGACTGCGCCCTCAACCGCTTCTGCACCGCTGCAACAGAAGAAGGTCTTCTTCAGCCCACTTGGTGCAACCTCTGCCAACTTCTCAGCAAGTCTGGTCATCGGAAGATTGTAGTAATCATACGATGTATGCCAAACCATTCCAGCCTGTTCTTGGATTGCTCTTACGACCTTCGGATGGCAATGTCCCATGTTGACGACCGCGTATCCTCCAAAGCAGTCTATATACTCCTTCCCCTCGATGTCCTTCACGAGCGCCCCCTGGCCTGAAGCGTAAACCAGCGGTTGTCTTAGAAGCGGCGTGCACGGCATGACAAACTCTTTCTGCTTCGCCACAATCTCCTCAGTCTTCATCCAGATCTCTCCAGCCAAGCTCTTCGGTACTGAATCTCGATTCGCAGATATAAGAAGACGATCCGCCTACTCGGCAACGCCGCACCACTGCATCATGGCCATGGCATTCACCTTGGTCGCAGTGACGACATGATCAACTCTTGCCCACTCGTTTGTTGCGTGCATCTGTGTGATGGTGCCGGGTCCGAAGATCACCGTAGGTATCCCGTATCTTATCAAGATCCTAGCGTCAGTGCAGCCGTCATGTCCTCTGACTGTCGGGGTTTCTCCCGTACATCTCTCGAAGGAGCCGATGAGTGTCGTGCATATTGGGTGGTCTGCCGAGATCTCGGCAGGTTCTCCACAGTATCCTACAAACTTCGTTTCGGGAGGATTGCTTCTGAGCCAGGGATCACATGACGCTGCCCTTTGAATGAACTCGGTGAATTCACGTTGCGAGCCTTCTACGGTCTCCCCGGGGAGCGTTCCCATTCTTCCCTTTATGAGGCAAAGATCTGGAGGCGAGCTTGGATAGGCTCCAGACTGGAACATGCCGGGGAAGCATGCAAGGCTTCCACGCGTATCGGGGTAGAGTGGGTGCTTCTTTTCGGCGGTTCTTATCGATTCAAAGTCCGAGATCGCCCTGACTATGCGATACCCTTTCTCGATTGCGCTGACAGCCTCCCAAATTCTAGACATGGAAGCCGATCTGCCACGAACAAGAATTTCAAACCACATGCTGCCCGTGGCTGCAGGCTGAATTTGCAGGTCACTCATCTCACAGCTGATCGCTGCATCTGCTCGATAACCTTTCAGAACGCATGCCAAGGTCCCGTTTCCGCTATACTCCTCATCTATGACTGTCTGCAGCATAACATCCCCGTTGAGTCTCACGCCCGAATCGACAACGGCCTTAACCGCCATAATCATCGACGCCAGGCCACTTTTCATGTCAGAAGCTCCACGGCCATAGATCCTTCCCTCCCTCAGTTCGCCTCCCCACGGGTCAATCGTCCACGCCCCCTTCGGTTCTGGCGGAATCACGTCAACGTGTCCGTTGAAGATAAGCGATCTTCCTCCACCTTCTCCTTTCAGCAAGCCCACTAGATTGGGGCGTCCCTCATAGCCGGCCTTGACAGGCACGTAGCCAGGAGCCTCCCTCAGCTCTTCTAGGTTAGGTTCCCAGAGAGCTATGTGAAGTCCGAGTTGGTTCATCTTGTCTGCGATGAAGCTCTGGATCTCAGCCTCATGCTCAGTTACACTAGGTATCCTGATGAGTCGTTGCAGAAAATCGACGATCTCGCCTCGATCTTTCTCGATATTGTCGAGAACCTTGTCGTGGATGGGCATCTGGGTCACGTGCATTGAAGGGAAGATCATGAAGATTTTAAAGTATCTACGCGCCTTGGCCCTGGCCTAAACTTTTTACGCATTCGCTCCGAATAGGGTCACCTTCAAGATCACCTTTGAGTTGGGATGAGGTAGTGCCTAAACACGTTCTTACAATGGATGCAGACCAATGCGACGGTTGCAGACTCTGCGAGATGATGTGCTCACTCGTGAAAACTGGAGGCACCATCAGCCCGGTTAAAGCCAGAGTCCGCGTAGTCAAGATAGAGACACTCGGTATCGATGTGCCAATGATATGTTATCACTGTGAGGACCCTCCTTGCAAGGCTGTCTGCCCCACGGCCGCAATCTACAGGAGCGGGGAGACCGACGCTGTGCTGGTGGAGGAGTCCAGATGCATCGGGTGCAGAGAATGTATGGTTGCATGTCCGTTTGGAGCGATTCTCTTCGACGAATCCAAGGGGGTGGTCGCCAAGTGTGATCTTTGCGATGGAAACCCAGCTTGTGTCAAAATATGTGAGCAGGCTCATCCTCCTGGTGTAATTCACTATATTCGATCTGACATGTCTGAGAAGGACAAGAGGAGGCGCGCGATGTACAAGCTGCAAGAAGCAGCTATCAAATCGAGGACCGCATCAAAGTCGTCCGCGAGTTGAGGTGACATCAATGGAGTTCTATGGCTGGTCAGGAACGACTCTTCGCGTGAACCTTGAGAAAGGGACGATCAAGAAGGAACCTCTCAAAGAAGAGCTAGCTCTGAACTATGTCGGAGGAAGAGGATTCAACTCCAAGATACTCTACGACGAGGTTCCACAAGGAATTGATCCTTTTGACCCAGAAAACAAACTGATCTTCGGAACCGGGCCCTGCACAGGAACTATCGTCCCTTGCTCGGGAAGATGGACGGTCACCGCCAAGTCACCGACCACAGATGCCTTCGGCGACGCTAATGCAGGAGGCCACTGGGGTGCCGAACTGAAGTGGGCCGGGTATGACGTCATAGTTTTTGAGGGAAACTCCAAGAACCCCGTCTACCTCTTCATAGATGACAACAATGTTCAGCTCGCGAAAGCTGATGATCTCTGGGGCTTGGATGTCTGGGAAACGACCGACGCACTCAAAGAGAAGTTGGGCGACCCTGACTTGGAGGTCGCCTGTATCGGCCCTGCTGGTGAACGTCTGTCACTGCCTGCCTGTGTCATAAGCAACTACACAAGAGGTGCCGGAAAGTGCGGTATGGGTGCGGTCATGGGATCCAAGAAGCTCAAAGCGATCGTAGTTAGAGGAACAAAAGGAGTACGAGTCGCCCACCCTGAAGAACTGATCAAGGTCGTCGAGGAGAGCATAGATATCCTCAAGACTGAGGACAAATGGTGGTTCGAGAACTTCTCAAAATACGGAACTCCAATCTTTGTGATGCTATTCCAGCATCTCGGTGCTCTTCCCACGTACAACTGGCGTGAGGGATGGTTCGAGCGTGCTGAAGAACTAAGCGGAGAACTCCTCTACAATAAATACGTCAAGAAAAAGAGAGCCTGCAACGCGTGTGTCTATCACTGCAGCGCATACTGCGTCGTCGACGAAGGCCCGTACGCTGGAACGGTGGGAGAAGGTGTAGAGTATGAAGCGACCGGAGGATTTGGTTCCAAGCTAGGGAATGCGGATCTCGCATCCACAATAGCTGCAAAGACCCTTTGTGACAAGCTTGGAATCGACCTGATAAACTGCACCGACACACTCGGCTGGGCCATGGAATCATACGAAAAAGGGTTCTTGACCAAAGAGGACACAGATGGCCTCGACCTCTCTTGGGGCAACCCAGACGCGATCCTAGAAGCGATCAGGAGAATGGGATACCGTGAAGGCAATCTCGGAGAAATCCTTGCACGCGGCAGTCGCAAAGCAGCCCGCGAGAAGAAGGGAAGCGACTACTACTCTATTACAATCAAAGGGCAGCAGATGGGGCTCGTTGAACCCAGACCGATGTGGGCATGGGGCCTCGGCTTCGCGACCTCTACAAGAGGAGGAGATCATCTCCGCACTCAGCCCGCTCCGGAGTTCATGTTCACTCCAGAAGAGGCGGAGAAGTTCATAGGAACACCAAAGATATCTGACCGTTTTGGATGGGAAGGAAAGGGAAGGCTCGTTGCGTGGTGTCAGAATATCCGTGCGATAAACGACTCACTTGAGAACTGCAAATACTTCTTCAGAGGCTCTCCAAGACTCTACGTGGAGTTCCCGGCAAAGGTGCTGACGGCAACCACGGGATATGAGTGGACATATGAGAAAGTCTTGGAATGCGGAGAGAGGATCTACAACGTCGAAAAGGCCTACAACGTCAGAGAAGGACTAGGTAGGCAGGACGATTACCTGCCAGAAAGATTCTACAAGGAGCCGCTTAGCAAAGGACCGTTCGCCGGAACCGTCATGCCGAAGGAGAAGTTCGACCTGATGCTGGAAGAATACTACAAAGTTAGAGACTGGGATCAGAAAACGGGAATGCCGACGCGCAGGGCACTCAAAAGACTGGGGTTAGAAAAGATAGCCAACGAGCTTGGGAAGGTCGGCAGACTGGGCAAAGCAGAATAGGGGGAAATGAGCCGTGGCGGCTGAGACACTGGAGAAGACCAAGGAACTCATAAGAAAAGAGCATCTGGAAGGCCTGATAGGAACAACTCACTCCTTGATAATGAAGACCCTCTCAAGTCAGGAATTGTGTGCTACAGAAATCTTCGAGAAGATAAGGGGGCAGAACTACATAACTGCCCAGTACCAAGTTGTTCGAGCAATCGACCAACTTAGACGAATAGGCTGTGTCAGAGTCGCGGGGAAGAAGAAAACAGGTTTTATGGCGGCGCCTTACGAACCCTCCTATGCCATCACCGAGACAGGACACGTGTTGCAGCGCGAACTTGATAGACAGAAGAGACTCTAGTGTTGTCTGGGGCTTAACCCCCGGAAATAGGCGGAAGAAGGCTGACCCTATCACCATTATTGAGAGGAGTCATTAGACTCTTCATCGTTCGGACATCTTGATCATTCAAGCTGACTATAATTCCGTATTGAAGCTCTCCGGTCTTGGGATCCAAGAGTAGGCTTTTGAACTTTGGCCCGTATTTTTTCACGAGTTGGTCGATCAGGTCACCAATTGTAGCTTTGGGCACCTCAACGTATTCCGTCTTCACTCCCGAGTGCTCGTCGATCAATACATAATGCGAGACCTTTACCCTGACCATCTTGGTGGCTCCGAGCTCTCCTCTACTGAATTGCCGTGCGTCTACGGTTTGATCCCAATTGTATTTCCGATTCCGGCCACGATGACCGTGTCTCCGTCGGCCGTGAACTGAGTCACGATCCTTTTCACAACCGCGATCGCTCTCTCTGCCGAATCCGCGATTTCTTTCTTCATCTGAGTGAGGGCTTCCTTATTCGACTCCTTCAAGACAACGGCGTATACTGGAATCTTGTATTTCGACGCGGTCTCTTCTATCTTGAACTTGTCAACCCCTGGCCCCCCAATGGCGGCTCCTACGCCTTCAACTATCTCGCCTGTCTTCTCCCCTTCGAGCTTCAAACCGCCATCTATCATGACTACTAGCCTGACTTTCCCTTGGGTCTCCTCGAGCAAGGCTCTTACGCCTTCGCCTGGTTTGCCGACGTTCCCTCCAGGCCCTTGGGCCTTCAGCACGAAAGCTCTCCTTCCTTCAATCTTCGTCTCTGCAACTATTGTGTCTTCAGCGATCTTCCTAAGCTGCGCGTTTTCTCCTATCAACTTCGCAGCAACCAACGCCCCAGCTCCGTCTCCAATGGGCTGCCCCTCAGAGAAGGCTGTCAGCGCTCCAGAGAAGGCGTCAGCGCTCTCCATCAGCAGCGGCAGAACCATCTGAAGCTGCATTATGATGTAGGGGCTCTTTGTCTTCCTGCCATAGAGATAGAAGTGCCTCACTACTTTGTATAGGATGTCGAGTGCGTACGCCGCCTCGAAGAGATTGCTAAGATTGTTGAGCTGTACCTCATCCGCTTGAGGGGCTACCATCCTGATGCTGCCCTTGAGCTCATCGTCGTATGTGTCCAGAAGGTGCTCTAACTTGCTCACTATGCCAACTGGATCCATTGAAGTCGGCTCAATGATGGAATATTCCATGAGTTGGTCAATCCTCTGTTCCGGATCTTCAGTTGGTTTGCCCACGTCTTTGACTGATTGGATCACCCTAGACCTAGCTGATTGTCTTGCAGCATCAAGCTTGTTTAGGGATTTTCGTATCTGGTAGAGGCTGTTGTAGAGCTGGATGCGTCCTCCGTAGAATACGAAGACCATGAACATCAGGAGTGAGATCAAGTTGATGAGAAGCCCGGAGAGGTTGTCGGAGTTTCCGAAGGGCAGCTGATTGACAAGGGTATCCATGACTTGGCTTCCTAGAGACAGCTCAGTTAAGGGCTCTTGGAGCGAGATATATATGTTGCTTCAAGCATTGCGTAGCACCCACTTCAGACAGCACATGCATAGTGGGCTTAGGGAACTGCCTTTGGTAGGAAGAACTGCCCCATGGAACCGCCCGGAAGGATTCCCTTCTTAAGAAGAAGCACGATTCTGCTCACATTTCTAATCTTCATCTCAGCGGCAGTGCACTACGAAGTTGCGTCAGTCTGGGCTCAGTCCAGCCCCAGTAGCTACTCATATACCTTCGACGTCAATGCCGACGGCAATACCGAGGTTACGATAGTTTTCTCAGCAGTCTCTCTCGACAGATCATGGGTCATTGTCCCAACCAATACGACAGATTGGAGCCTGCGTACGCAAGGAATACTTACGACGAAACTCACTGCTTGGCTCGCATCAGATGGAGAGCCCTCGGTGTTCTATCAGAACCTCTCGTTCTCTTACAGACCTCCGGCGAGGCTTGAAGTTGTTTACAACATGACCCATGGAGGGCTGATCTACGAGCCGGAGGCTTTCTTCCTCTCCCCACACATCGGATTTGATGATCGTTTCCCAACGGAGGCGACCGTGCTACTCAGATCAGCTACTACCTACTCGAACGTCGACCCAACCCCGACCTCCGTTGATTCAACTCCCCAATACGCGAGGTTTAGGTACGACCAAATTCTAAGTGACACTAGAATTGCGATACAATACCAAGTTTCGGGGAGCGTCAGACTTCAAACGCTCACTAACGATTCTTTCGAGGGGATAACGCCGACTCGATATCTGAACGAGATGGAGCATGTTATTGACGTGTACACTCAGGCCTATCCACAGATGAGTTCGGAATTTGGTACGAACCTTTCGAGAACAACCGTTAGATTCTTTGTCCCAGAGTTCGACGAGATAGGCCTCGGAGGATACACCCCGTTCACTGCCCGCGGCCTTGGAGATATCTACCTCAACATCTTCTATGTTAGATTCGTTTCGGGCTACTTCGAGGCTATCGCCATACATGAGCTGACCCACCATTTCGTATGGAGCGCAGACATATCGCCGGACATACTCTGGGTTCACGAAGGAATGGCCAACTACTTCGGAATCGAGTATGCACTAAGTCTGAACTACTCCGGTGCGCTAGGAATGCAACAAGACCTCATCTTCGTCGGTGATCGCCTCGGAACATACCTCGGCTTCGTAGAGAACTGGACGCCGAGCACGCAGGTGGCGGACACACAGAACTACTACGCCGCATCATACCGCATCATAAGAACATTGGCGATGAAATATGGAGGCCTTGAACTCTACGGTCGCTTCTTCAAGGAGATCGCA
>Ga0315307_1000463_pt1 | contig 17546 bp, 25 predicted proteins | sample TDP2_MG_FD_203079 | JGI IMG/M metagenome (GOLD analysis project Ga0315307, IMG submission 203079) | Freshwater sediment microbial communities from Lake Towuti, South Sulawesi, Indonesia - TDP2 | ecosystem: Environmental > Aquatic > Freshwater > Lake > Sediment | place: Indonesia: South Sulawesi...
TGCCCATATCGCCCTTCATCATTGACGCGCACCTCTTCGATGCACATATTGCGTATGCTCTTAAACACTACCTGAAGAGGGGCTCGCGTTCGCCCCCACTCTGGAATAGAACATCGGTTAACGGTGTGTTCTATTTTGTCATAAACCTGCACCGCCTAATCGCCACAAGAATCCCGGTAAGCCTTTTTAGATCTGAACAGATCCTAACTCACTAGAGTGGTGCCGAAGATGAGTAGGCCTGTGGATGTGGGCTCGCTAAAGATCGGTCAATACATCGTCATAGACGATGAGACATGCAAAATAGTGGAGTACGAAAAGAGTAAGCCGGGAAAACATGGAGCCGCAAAGGCAAGAATTGTCGCAATAGGAGTTTTCACAAACAACAAGAAAAGCGTCGTTAGTCCAGTTGATGGAAAACTTGACGTGCCAGTCATAGAGAAAAGGACTGCCCAGGTGATCTCTCAGACAGGGGATATCGTTCAGCTCATGGATGTTGAGACCTATCAGACATTCGACACGCCCCTGCCTAGCGAGGGTGAGCTGAGAGGAAAGATCTCTCCAGGCCAAGAAGTAGAGTACTGGCGAATTCTTGGCAGAGACAAGATCGTCAGGATAAAATCCTGACCACGACCAGTTCTAGCCTGTCCCAAAAGCTAGCACTAGTGGAGAAGATGAAAACCGTCGAACAGATGAGAATCCATCCGCGAATGACTGTAAGTCAGCTTGTTCAACAGATGGATGCGTGTGGAACCCTCGGAGCGGGAAGAGTTGGCCTGGCCAGTAAAATACTGAGTGAGATGTTCTCAGATGAAGAATGTACTGTATTTCTATCCTTGGCTGGTCCGCTCATTGCCGGAGGGCTAAGAAAGATCATCGTGGATCTTGTTGATCGAGGGTTGATTGGCGCCATAGTGACTACTGGCGCGAATGTAGTGCATGACATCATAGAAGCACTGGGCTATCGACATTTCATTGGATCACTATTCGCTGATGACATGCAGCTCTACAAGCGGGGAATAGGTAGGATTGGGGACGTTTATGTTAGGCTAAAGGCATTCGAGGCAGTGGAGAAACTGGTCACTCAAGCCTTAGATGAGATTTCTGAGGATATGAGGCGACAACTCTCTCTTCAGAGTTTCTTGAATCAGGTCGCTTCCAAACTCAAGGACCCATCCGCCATGTTGGTGAGGTGCAAGGCCAGAAACGTTCCCATCTTCTCTCCAGGTTTCCTCGACTCGATGGTTGGGTTGAACCTGTGGACGTACAGCCAAACAAGAGCCCTATCCATTGATCTGCTCCAAGATCTGAGACGTTTGATGCAACTAGGGTTGGAGGCGAAGAGGTCTGGTGCAATAATCTTGGGAGGTGGCCTGCCCAAACACCACGTCTTGATGGCAAACATTCTCAGGGATGGAGTTGACCTTGCAATCCAGATCACGATGGATCGACCTGAGGCAGGAAGCCTCAGCGGCGCATATCTGGAAGAGGCTATGAGCTGGGGCAAGATACGTCGGAAGGGAAAGTATGTGAGCATCATAGGCGATGTTACTGTGAATTTCCCGCTAATAGTCGCCAGCGCACTTCAGAGAGAGCCCAAAGGCGTGAAGGGCGCCTACCGCGGTGGTTCTTGACGTGATCTAGGCAAGCGTATCTCCAGTATTCCCCGTTTCATCTCATAGGTCAACTTGGTCGCGTCAACAGCTTCGGGAAGATCCAACATAGCACGATAGCATGTGAACTCTCCCGTTCGGTGTTTGATGCCCAGGTCATCAAACCTGACGGTGTGTTTCGTTCTGGCGTAGACCTCAACAGATCTCTTACCACAAACCTTGACCGCGACCTCCCCCTCGTCCGCAAGAGGCAGATCTACCGTGATCGTAAGCCCCTCAGACCCAACCGTGACATTCGAGAGAGGCTGAATGCAGCATGCTACCTCATCCCACCCAGCCCCAAAGACATCATCTGTGCGTTTCTCGATACACTTCAATGGACGGCCCACAATGTCAGAGGAACCTCGTCGTCTCCGCCTAGACATCCTAAGCTCGCCTACCGATAGAGGGGCGGCACTTCATACTCGTGTGACTTGCTCATCTTGGACATCTCTTCCTGCGTCCTTCGCATAATGTCTTTCGCCTTCAAGCGAATCTCCTCTCCCTTCTGAAGAAGCTCAGAAACATCAACTCTAATGCCAGCAATCTCTTCCAGCGACTCAAGTACTGCAGCAGCTGCCTCAGGGTCAGGGTAGTTGTAGAATGATTGAGCCAGCAGAGTGACACCATCAATCCTCGAGTCATAACACTTCTTAAGGATCAAAGCGTAAGGCCCTACCAAGTATCCTTCTCCCAATACCTCCGCGGAATGCCCAAGTAGATCAATTAGTTTTTCATCAGTCAAAGCTGCGAAGACTTTAGGCTTGACAACGTTCTGGCGATTTTGAACCGCCATACCCCCAACAGAAATGACCATCTTGGCCTTCTTTGAGCCAGCCCATTTCACAATGGCGTCAGCAAGTCCGTATACCGTCCCTGAGGGAACAGCAGTTTCAGAAACTACCGCTACAATCGACTCCTTGAGGAAGATCCGTATCGGAGATCGTGGCAAACCCTTATGAAGAACCACCAGAGGTGGAAAGGTCTCAGACTCAATCGACCCAACCTCCTCCATATCAAGAGAGGAGACCAGATGTGATACCGCCAACACCCCGACGAGGCCTACGTCTGGAAGTCCATTTACAAGCGTGAAGCCGACTGGCACATCCTTTCTTTCAATAACGGTAACGGGTTCCAAATCTTCTTCCATCGTCTTGCCTTGCGCTAACTCAGAAAAAGCTTGTTGCACCCGTGCAGCTAATGTTTAAGAGATGAGGTGAACTAATCAGCCTGAACGTATCAAGAAAGCTCAGTTCAGGAAAAGGTGGAGACGGAAAACTGAGTGCCCTCGACAGTATTGGGAAATCTCTGAACGAAGCCATAAGGAAGTTGTTAAGACTTCCACTGGTCGATGAGGCCTCAGTAAAAGAACTGGTAAGAACCCTTCAGAGGACCCTGCTCCAAGCTGATGTAAACGTCGATTTGGTCCTTCAACTGTCGTCCAAGATACAGGAGAGGGCGATCAAAGAAAGTCTCCCGATAGGAGTATCAAGAAGAGAACATGTGATCAAGGTTCTATATGAAGAACTCACCAAGTTCCTAGGCGAGGAAACACCTGGAACACTAATCCAACCAGGAAGAACCTATGTAATGATGCTAGTTGGAATTCAGGGTTCCGGCAAGACCACGACCGCAGTGAAGATTGCGAGATTCTACCAGAAGAGGGGACTCAGAACTGGACTTGTGTGTGCCGACACATTCAGACCCGGGGCCTTCGAACAGATCAAACAGCTTGCAGACAAAGTAGGCGTACCAACATACGGGAACCTAGGAGAAAAGACGCCGGAGAGAATCGCCAAGAATGGAGTAACGCATTTCGCAGAGGAGAGGTTCGACATCGCGATAATAGATACGGCTGGGCGACATAGGAACGAAAAAGACCTCATGGAAGGGATGAAAGGACTGGCAGATACGATACACCCAGACGAAATTGTACTTACAGTTGATGGAACGATTGGGCAGCAAGCCATGGCTCAGGCCAGAGCATTCGCGGATGCAACAAACCTCGGCTCAATACTTGTCACGAAGCTAGATGGCTCGGCGAGAGGAGGAGGAGCTCTCTCGGCCGTGGCAGCCACCGGTGTCAAGATCAAGTTCATAGGAATTGGTGAGAAGATTGACGATCTGGAGGAATTTGTTCCTTCCAGCTTCGTTGGTAGACTTCTCGGAATGGGAGACATCAAGGGTCTCATTGAGAAAGTCAGAGAGGCAGAGGTAGGCGTCTCCGAGCAAAAGGCAAGGACCTTCCTAGAAGGCAGATTTTCGCTCAGAGACATGTATGACCAGATGCAAGCACTGAGAAAGATGGGACCACTCAAGAAGGTGTTCAGAATGATTCCGGGCAGCTTCAACATACCAGACGATGCCATGGACACAGCTGAGCAGAAATTGGATGCTTGGAGAGTCATCATACAGTCAATGACACAGCAGGAAGTTCAGGAACCCAAGGTCGTTGATTCGTCTAGGGCGAGAAGAATCGCAAGAGGATCTGGAAGAAGCGAGAGAGAAGTGAAGGAACTGATCAACCAGTACACGAATATGAGGAAGATGATTAGAATGATGAAGAGAAGACAGGCCACGATGTTTAGGAAAGGACTCTTCCAGATGAAGACTTAGCGAAATGTGTATATTGAAGAGGGGCGGAGAGAGGGCGCCTAAGCACGCTCCAAGGTGGAGCTTATGGTCAAGAGGTCAAAAGGATATCGCTCCAGAACCAGATCTCTCTTCCGGAAAGATCACAGAGAGAGAGGCAAGATCAGCATCAGCAAGCTACTGCGAACATACAATGTAGGAGACAAGGTTTGCATTAAGACTAATCCAGGTGTACACAAAGGTATGCCCCACAGGAGGTTCTACGGAAAGATCGGAGTCATAGCTGGACGAAGGGGAAGAAGCTACATTGTTAGTGTCCCAACGGGAGGCAGGACCGCCAAAATTCTGATTAGACCAGAGCACCTCGAGGGACGCAGGGGAGTATGAGGCGATGCCAAGAAGGATCTCAAATCAGAAAGACATAACGATCGTAGAGGCGAAACGCATACTTGAGAAGTTCAAGGAGGAGGAGTTGGGAGAGTTTCAAAGAAGAACCTTGGCTTTTGCAACGAAATTTAGTAAGACAAGCCCCGCGAAAGCAGAAAAGCTCCTAAAGGAACTTGTTGGCAACTTCAAGCTAGACCACGCCGATGCCATCCAGATAGTGAACTGTATGCCCCTAACAAAGGAAGAGCTCAGAACGATACTTGCGACAAAAGGCAGGGTGACCGGGACAGACCAGCTCGAAGGAATATTGAAACTGGTATCTCATTTCGCCGAAAAGCAGTAGAAATCTCTGAGCTTACGACAATCGAATCGTCTCCTTTGAATAATAGACTGTAGCGTGTATCAGACCGCGCCGTCCTCGTCCACAGACCTATGGACGGTCTCCTTCAAGAAGAAAACCTAGGTCATCCAACGAGCAGATACCCCACGAAGCTGATTAACGGATGGTGATGCCAAGCCTGTCAGACGCTGAGCCGGGATTGGATGAGGCGTTTCAAGGGCCTTGTCGTTTGGGAAGGTTTATAATATGAAATTCCAAGACCTTCTAGAGAGCGGTCCTGAAACAAATGAAGCCTTTCGCTACGCCAGCGAGTTCCGTCCAGATCTCTGAGGGCAGAGAATAGTTAGCAGAGGCTAGAGGCAGGTATCCATTCTTGACTGAAACGAGTAGACCGCCCGAGAGAGATATCGGACTCGACGTATCAAAGCGACTCTACGAGGAATATGCCTACGTGCTGGATTTTCTGCCTACAGGTAGGTCGTCGCCTGACAGACTACGACACGTAGCGGCCCCAACAGTCCAAGTCTTGGGCGAAGACTACTTTACGATGCTTGAAGCAGAGCTCAAGCCGGGGGTTTCTGTCGAGCCTCACGAAAGAATCTATGTGGGGAAGGAGAGAAGGGAGAAGGTCGACCGGATAATAGGCAGAATCGGTTACGACAAATTGACTGCTTCAGCAAAGGCGGAACTCCCCGTCGTCTTGGAAAAGCTGATTCAGAACCAAGAGAACAGATTTGTAGATTTCTTCAACAAGGCCCAGGCACTCACTCCGAGAATGCATGCGTTGGAAGTCCTTCCGGGCATAGGCAAGAAGTCCATGTGGCAGATAATCGACCAACGTGAGAGGAAAACTTTTGACAGCTTTGCCGATATTCAGAAGAGAACAAGCGTTGCCTACGCAGTGAAAACTCTTGCAAAGAGAATAATTGAGGAGTTGAGTGAGGAATCGAAGTACAGGCTTTTCACGAGGGCTGTCTAGAGTAGAATGTTGCCACCGGATAGAGGTCGGACCCGTAGCCTTAGACGGTTAGGTCAACACTTCTTGGTCGACCATGGCGTGCTCCAAAGGATCGTTGAGTACGCCACACTTCAGAGAGGCGAAAGGATCCTTGAGGTGGGCGCTGGGACTGGAAACCTTACAGCGGTCCTTCAACGATATCCGTGCAAGATCATTGCGATAGAGAAGGACCACAGGCTCGCGAACCTACTCCGAGAAAGGTTTCGCGGCAAAACTCAAGTGGAAGTAATTGAGGGAGACATCTTCAAGGTATCCTTACCAATTTTCGATAAGGTGGTTTCCAGTCCTCCGTATTATATCTCCTCAAAACTGATCTTCTTCCTTCTGGAAAAGAAATTCGATCTGATAACCATGACCCTTCAGAAAGAGTTCGCGTCAAGACTTGTCGCAGAGCCCGGATCCGCCAGCTACGGCAGACTGACAGTCACAGTGAAACATAGGGCCGATGTGGAGCTTCTCGAGTTCATTCCTAAAACGGCCTTTCGGCCGATACCGAAGGTGGACTCGTGCGTCGTGAGAATCGCTCCGAGAGTCGAAGTTACATCCGTCGATCAAGACTTCCTAGATCGAATGATTAGACGCCTTTTCTCTCAAAGAAGGAGAACTCTTAGAGGCGTTCTGAACCATCTGGTCCGATCGAAGACGGAGCAACCTTTAGAGAATATGGTCAAACCGACCGCGCTCCTCGACAAGAGAATCTTTCAGTTGACACTTGTTGAATTAGAGGGCCTGTCAAACTGTCTCTACCCGCACAAGGAGCTATTCGGATTCTAGATGAGGACCTATGCGTGTCAGGGTAGTTCTCTTGGAGCCAGAACACGAGGGAAACGTGGGCGCCGTAGCAAGAATCATGAAGAACTTCGGATTCAGCGACCTGTGGATTGTTAATCCCAAGACGGAGATTGACAGGCAGGCTAGGGCATACGCGTCGCATGCGAACGATGTCCTCCAAAGATCGAAGATAGCGGACACGCTCGAAGAGGCAATCAAGAACTGTGACCACATCGCAGGAACCACGGCGATACCCGGTCGAAGACCGTCAAACGTTCTAAGACTCGCCCTCTCCCCAGAAGAGTATGCCGACAGAATCAAATCGAGTAAGGAGAGAGTCTGTTTGATATTTGGACGGGAGAGCACAGGTCTATCCGTTGAAGAACTCAATCGATGCGACATGCTCATCACCATTCCGGCGAACAAAGAATACAGAACCCTCAATTTGGCAACCGCCTGTGGAATAATTCTCTATGAACTCTACAAGCGCGTTCAGCACATTGAGAGAACTGCCCAGCCCGCTGACTCTCAGACCAGAGGGAGATTACTGAGGTACTTCGAAGAACTCGCATTTCTCGTTCGTTCCCCAAACCACAGGCGAAAAATCGCTGTAAGAGCTTTCAGAAATGTACTGTCTCGAGGGCTCGTGTCCAAGAGAGAAGCTCTTGTTTTAATGGGCATCATCCGTCGCGCTTGTAATCGAACAAGAAATGATGGAGATTCTGCCTGAAAGCAATGAACACTTAAATATTCCTCCCGAAACGGTATGCTGGGCCGACGCAGGATTTGATCCCTTTGAAAGGTCGCAACTATAGGCGTGTAAAAGGCCAACCCTACACGAGAAAAGAGTACATCCACGGCTCACCCTCATTGAAGATTAGCAGATTCACAATGGGAGATTCGAAGGCAACCTATGAGCACAAGGTTTCTTTGCTGACGGAAAATACCGTTCAGATCCGGCACAACGCCTTGGAGGCTGCCCGTGTAGCCGCGAATAAGGCACTCTCTGACAAGCTGGGAGAAGTCGGGTACCTCCTAAACCTCTGCGTCTATCCTCACGTGGTCCTTAGAGAGAATAGGATGATTGCCACTGCCGGAGCAGACAGACTCCAAGAAGGAATGAGAAGAGCATTTGGAAAGCCCTCAGGTAGAGCCGCCAGAGTAAAGGCCGATCAGCCTATTATATCGATATATGTGAATAGAGATGCAGTCGAATACGCGAAGAGTGCCCTGAAGATCGGAGCCGGAAAACTCCCGACTTCATCCAGAATAGTTGTCGAGAAGCTTGCCCAAGCAGGCTGAGGCATATCGACATCACATTCTCTACGTTTCCCGAATTTGTGAGAGGCTTTAATACGACGGGTTATCCCTACTGGAGGTGGTCTTGACTTGCCTCCACGCAAAGATCCATCACTTGCGCTCTGGTTTGACGAAGTGGATCGTGAGGACAAATCGCTTCTAGGCGGCAAGAACGCCAACGTAGGAGAAATGATCAGAAAAACCTCCGTCCCTGTACCGTCCGCATTTGCCGTAACGGCGTACGCCTATCAACTCGAAATTAAGAACATTGGATTTGAAGGCTCCCTACGACAGCAACCTGAATGTCTAGACGCGCATGGTGTTAGTGAACTCCAGAAAAAAAGACGACCTATTAAACGAACTATCGAAAAATCCTATTCCCGGGCAAACTGGAACAAGCGCACATCATCGAAGCTCGAAAACAAGAAGGAGATAGACCTGAAGTCTGGTACTTCTGAGAGAGACAATCGGTAGCAAGGTTCCTGGATAGAATTGTTCAGGTTAGAAGAGGAAAAGATCATACGGGAAGTAGCCAAACGGAGTCCTAAACGAGTTCTACTGCAAGTGCCCGAGGGACTTCGGCCAAAGGCATTTCAGTTGTCTCGGCTTCTTGAAAAGAAGACCTCTTCCCAGGTGATAATCTCAGCAGACCCATGCTACGGTTCTTGTGATTTGGCGCTAACCGACGCGACAATCTTGGACGCTGACTTGATAGTCCATCTAGGCCATTCTGATACGCCGAACACGAGGAACGAAAGACTCCTGTTCATCGAGGCAAGATCCTCTCTGGATGTTGCTGCTGTTGTTCGAAAGGCTCTGAGACAGTTTACGGAAGAGCGAGTGATCGGGCTTGCTTCCGTCATCCAACACATCGACAGATTGGGAGAAGCCAAGCGCATCTTAGAAGAGGCGGGAAAAATCGTTCTGGTAGGAAAGGCGGAAGGAGAGTTAAGATATGACGGACAGGTTCTAGGATGCGAGTTCGGCGCCGTCACATCCATCTCCCCAAAGGCAGAGGCTTTCCTTGTTCTCTCGGGAGGAGACTTTCACGGACTTGGTGTCCGAGTCGCGACCGGCAAGAAGACGATCGTAGCAGATCCGTTCCAAGATCAAGCCCGTGACATGGAGGAGATGGCGAAAAGGTTCTACAGAAAGCGATATGCGGCAATAGACTCGTTCAGAGAAGCTAGGAAAGTAGGAATCCTCATTGGGCTTAAGACAGGACAATTCAAGCCGAGGTCGGCGGCAAAGATGAGAGATCTCTTGGAAAACGGGAGGCGCGAATGCGTTCTCCTTGCACTAAGAGAGATAGATCCGACCGTGTTAAGCAACTTCCAAGATATTGAAGGCTTCGTGAACACTGGATGTCCGAGGGTCGCTTGGGACGACCAAGACAAATTCAGGACCCCAGTTCTCAACCCGGAAGAGGCTATGATAGCCGCAGGAGTGAAGCGCTGGGAAGACTATGCGCAAAAGGATAGCCCCTCGAAAAGAGCTTGAAATCCTTCTTCAGTCACTCAAGGCGCATCCTGATCCAAAACCAAGGCTTGAGCAGTATACGATCTCAGCCGAAGCCGCCGCTGAAACACTGTTCGTCGCAGAGTATCAGCACCACGACATAAGTGGCAGGGTCGTGGCAGACCTCGGCTGCGGAACTGGAAGACTTGCACTTGGAAGCGCATATTTGGGAGCAGAGTTGGTGGTAGGGGTGGACCTCGATGAGAAGGCGATAGAGACTGCTAGGCTAAACACTACAATGTCAGGGCAACAGGGAAGAGTTCAGTGGATCCTCTCCGACGTCGCAGCGATCAGAGGTAGTTTTGACACAGTTATTCAGAACCCGCCTTTCGGAGTCTTAAGGAAAGGCGCTGACAGGGTGTTCATAGTCAAAGCTTTAGAGATTGGGAAGGTCGTGTACTCTCTTCATAAGACCGGCGTCAAGAACAGAGCCTTTATAATGAGGCTGGCTCAAAAGCATGGAGGCACTATCTCTGAAATATATCAGCTTGAGTTTGAAATACCTCACATGTTCAGCTTCCACCGCAAGAAGAAGCATCTGGTGAAAGTCGATCTCTTCAGGATGGTAAAGAATGCCCAGAAACGTTGGAAAGACAATACAGTTCGTGGTACCAGGGGAGAGACTGGGGGTCGTAGAGGAATTCATCCCAGGCAATGGCACCTACGAGGAGAATGGGACCATATACTCAGAGACAATAGGATTGGCGAAGATTGACGCGGTGAACAAGACCGTCCAAGTTCAGAGAAAGACGAAGAAACCTCTCATCCCTGAGGAAGAATCAACAGTCATCAGTATCGTTACAAGCACACAAGACAAAGTCGCCCAAGTCAACATACTCGAAATCGATCAATCACAGGTCGGAACGCCTTTCTCAGGGATTCTTCACATCTCGTCGTCTAGCCCTCGATACGAGAGAACCATGAAGGAGGTTTGCAGGACGGGCGATATCGTTCGGGCAAAGGTAGTAAGTACCAAGAATAGAGTCACTCAACTCACAACAATAGGCAGAGGCCTAGGTGTGGTCGAGGCCTATTGCTCCCAATGCGGGCAGTCGCTCAGACTCAGAAACTATCTGCTGCAGTGCCCCTCCTGTGGCAAAGTTGAACGTAGAAAGATTGCGGACGATTATGGCAGATACATTTCGTAGAGGTGCGTCGTGTTGAGAATCAGCATCTTGAAGAAGACAAAGAACGAGCTGAAAATCGAGATCGAAGGGGAAGGGCATACCTTCTGTAACCTGCTTCAACATGCGCTTTTGGAGGACAAATCTGTGGAAATAGCGGGATACGATATACCTCATCCTTTGGTGGGAAAGCCGATCTTGCAGTTGAGGACCCGGGGCGGCCGATCACCGGAGAGAGCATTGGTAAAGGCTCTAGACAGAATCAGCCAGCTCAGTAACGAGTTCGTTCAGGAATTCGAAAAAGCTACTCGACCGCGATAGGTATAGCTGCTTAGCATCCGTCTGATCCTGACCATGAAAACCCAAGACCTCGTCCAGATACTTCTAGATCGCAAACTCGCTCAGCTCGGAGATTCTTTCGTCAATTTCGCCTATTCTCTTGCTCTTACACGCAGTCTAGGACAACCAGTTGGAGCCAAAGTCAGCGACAAGGATCTCGCAGAATCGGCGCGAAGAGCGGGGATCCGAAAACTACTGCCGAAAAGGACGACTAGGGCTGACGTTTCCAACGCGGTCGAATCACTAGTCGTCTACGCATGGCTGGAGCGACTTATGAGCATAGATGAAGTTACAGCCATTCTTCAGAAGGAAGTAGACCACCCTCCAGACGCATTTGCGACCCTCTCACAGATGATTCTCGGAAAATTGGCGGACAGATAGGGCAGTGGCTTTGAAAGCTGAAACAAGAGTAATAGGAATAGATGACGGAGGCACGCAGGCAAGGAAAAGAGTTGTAGTCGGAACAGTCTTCAGAGGGAAACTGTGGCTTGACGGGGTCGTCAGTTCCGTTGTCGATGTCCGCTCGTGCTCGCTAGGAAGAAAGCTGGCTGAGATGGTCACCGATTCAAAGTTCTACAAAGAGCTAAGATTCGCCATGTTGCATGGAGCCATGCTAAGTTCTGCTAAAACCAGATGCCTAATTGAATTTAGCAACGCGACGAAATTGCCTACGATCGCGCTCCTCGACGCCAAACAGGTTCGATTGGTTGTTTCTGTGCTAGAGATGACAAGAAATGCGATTCACTTCACGCTCAAGCGTAACGTTTCGGCGCTTTGTATAGGTCTAACAAGAGAAGAGGCCCTAGAGATCCTCAGGATTACTAGCACAGGGAAGACCATATCGGAGCCGGTCAGGGTTGCAGGTCTTATCGCTTCCGCCATCAATTTCCCAAAAAGATTAAATTGGGCGCGCCAGCAATCTCGGGCCGGCAGTTGAAAGATAAATGCAGTTCTGCCCAAAGTGCGGAACTACTCTCACTCCCCAGAAGAGAGAAAAGAAGGTCGTACTGGCCTGTCCGAAGTGTGGATATGAAACTAGGAAAGGGCAGAAGAACCTGAGCATGATGCAGCACGATGCGGAGAAGATCGTCGTAATAGGACATGAAGAGCAGAAGATACGAACGTTACCGAAGACAAGGGCGGAGTGCCCCAAGTGCGGCCATCACGAGGCATTCTACTGGCTAGTTCAGACAAGAGGCGCCGACGAGTCGTCTACACAGTTCTTCCGATGCACTCGATGTGCGACCACTTGGAGAGAAAGCGCTTAGTCCTATCTGTTTTAGGACACCTGTAGTCTTTTAAGGCAAGAACGCGTTCCAATGCATACGGCCAAAGGCCGTTAGCTGAACTCAGGGCAACAAAACAAGTTGGGATAGTATATGTTCAAAGCAGAATTCGCAGACGCAAGAGTATGGAAGAACCTGCTTGCCGCGATCTCTACTCTTATCGAGGAGGCTGATTTCGAAATAGCGCCAGATAGAATCAAGCTGAGGTCAATGGACCCCTCTCACGTGGCGATGGTGGACTTCGAACTGCAGAGTTCTGCTTTCGAGAACTACACGTGTACCTCTCCATTGAAGGTCAGAATGAACATGAACTCGATGCTCAAGCTGCTAAGAAGAGCTGGAACCGATGAGCATCTTGAGATAGTATATGATGAAGCAACCAAGAAGATTGAAATGACACTCAAAGGAAAGATGACGAGAAAGTTCACGATGCCAACTCTCGAACCTGCCGAAGAGGAGGTTCCCACTCCGAAACTAACCTTCAATGCACGGATCAAGATGATAGCAAGCAGTCTCAGAGATATGATCGAAGATTCTCAGGCAATCAGCGACAATGTGCGACTTGACTCCACCGCCGACAAGTTTGTGGTTAACTCCTCAGGAGAGTTGAGTACTGCTACGATCGAGTTGGAGAAAGGAAGCGAAGCATTACTCGAGCTCGAGGTCAAGGAGCCCTCGAAGGCAACGTTCAACCTCAACTACTTGGCTGAGATCATAAAGGCAGGAGTCACAGCTTCTGAAGTTGTAACTGTCGAATACTCTTCGAATATGCCTGTTCGAATCCAATTCGAGTTGCCACAGCAGGGACAATTGCAGTACTATCTTGCTCCTAGGATAGAAGCGGAATAAGCAATCTGACATGCTCAGCAAGACCGACCAAGCGAAATACCCGTTCGCTCCTGAAGCAGTAGAATACGTGAGAAGGCGAGGACTGACCGTCGACGAGTTGTCAGATCCCAGTTACGCGACGATTCTAGACAGAGCGGAGGATAGGATCACGCAGGCGATAACGGAGGGATCCGTTTCGTCAGAGTGGCAGAATGATGATCTGGAGATTCTTTCGTTTCCTGTTGCGGTCTACTTGGCGACGATGATTCAGGATGACTGGGTCAAAAGACGATTCGCGCTAGCTGAGTCTAGAAGAGCATCACAGTTCCTGATCGGTGAGGACATAGACAAGTTTACTGAAATAGCTTCAAAGACTTTCGCTTGGAACATAGAGGTCGCCGGGACAGAATCGAGCAGGGACGTACCACATATTGGAATAGGGTTCAAGAACTATATCAAGAACGCATTAAAGATCAGAGATCCAAAGTGGAAGCTGACAAATCGCCTAGTTAGTCACGGACTCGTCCAAGTAGGCAAAGATGAGGCTGCAAGACTTCTCCAAGAGGAAATCCAAACTAGGATACTGAGTAGAATGAAGGACATACCTGGTGAGGAACCAGATTATCTGATGAACAGGATTCAAAGGCTCAGAAGACTGGTTGCAGAGAAGGGGACCGTGACTTACTGGGAGTTACCAAAAATCGCTGTTCGCTCCGCCATGCCCCCGTGTATGCGCAATCTATACGACTCAGTACACTCGGGAAAGCACATAGCTCACATTGGCCGGTTTGCTCTAACGTCATTCTTGGTCAACATCGGAGCAACCCAAGAGGATGTCCTGCTTCTTTTCAAGACAGCCGCTGACTTTGATGAAAGAAAGACTCGATACCAAGTCGAACATATTGCTGGATCCAGAGGGGCGAGAACCAGATACTCACCACCGAAATGTTCCACTCTAAAGACTCATGGACTATGTGTCTCGCCGGACGAGCTGTGCAGTCAGATCAGCCATCCACTCACATACTACAGAAGAAGGCTACGCAGGAGTTTCCCAAGAGGCCGAAGGTATGCAGAGGAATGAGGAGTACGTAGAGAGGAAGTTCGAAGAATACTATCGCGACAATGTTCAACGCACAAAGCCGCCTCCTGAAATGGAGAAGAGAGAATACGGGTTCCTGTTGTTCAAAGAAGGTGTGATGGTAAGACATAGGGCCTTCAGGACGCCATCCGATCTTCATGCGTTCATCAGGACTACAGTGCCTGCACACGCGTACAATTCGACAGCGTACTATCTTGAGCCCGAGGAAGATATGGACAGGAAGAACTGGCAGGGTGCCGATCTCACCTTTGATGTCGACGCCGATCACATTGCCACCCCCTGTAAATATGTCCATGACGTTTGGACATGCAAGAAGTGCAACGCAAAAGGAAAAGGCCCAGTGCCAGATAGATGCCCAGAGTGCCAAGGAGAAAAGCTGGATGAGGAGGTCTGGCTCTGCGAGTCCTGCCTAGAAAGAGCCAAGGAGGAAGTCATCAAACTCGTGGATTTTCTGGCTGAGGACTTCGGATTCTCCAGAAGAGATATTACGACCTGCTTCTCCGGGCACAGGGGATATCACGTACATGTGAGAGCAGAGGAAGTCAAGAGTCTGGATAGCGATGAACGCAAGGAAATAGTCGACTATGTTACTGGTCTGGGCTTCGACCTTAACCTCCACGAGGGCCTTCTAGACAGAAAATCATCATCCGAAGGATCGTACGTTGAAGATCGGGGTTGGCGAGGTAGAGTCGCTAGAGGCCTCTACGAGATTCTCACCAAGACCTCGGAAGACGAGATGGCAAGCTGGAGGATCAAACGCAGAGTAGCCAAGACCATAGCCGAGAAAAGAGACGAATTCGCATCGTTGTGGATCGCAGAAAAGGTGGAAGAATTCCCCGAGGGAGTTGGGCCTACAACGTGGAGACTGTTGATCCAAAAAGCAGTTGAGAGAGAATCTGTGAAGGTTGACACGGTAGTCACAACTGACACGCATAGGCTGATTCGCATACCCGAAACGTTGAATGGGAAGACCGGGTTCAGAGCAGCGGAGGTCAGTAGCATCGAGAGGTTCGACCCGTTCAGCGATGCCGTCGCATTCAAAGGCGAGGAGACAGTGTATGTGAAGGAGGCCCCACAGTTCAGGGTTGGGAACGAGTGCCTCGGGCCATATTCTGATACCGTTGTCACCATACCAGCCGCAGCCGCGCTTCTACTCATATCGAAAGGAAAAGCTTCGCCCAGAAGGGACTGAGATGTATCAAGAACTGTACGAGGCCTGGAGAAGAGAGAGACTATCAAAAGATCTCCAGCCACTTCCCAAGGACTTCTACGAGAAGGCAGCGGACTACACGAGAAAATTGAGAGAGAACCAGAGGATGATTGACAGCAAGACGATGAAGGCAAGACTACTTCAACAGGAGTTGGAGAACAGTATAAGACTATCATCCGAAATCCTAGCCTCAAGATTTGAGAAAATGGTTGACTCTTTGCTGTCGAACGAAAAGCCGATTCCAACAGGGTTCCTCGCACGACCTGAAGAAAGCATCTATCAAGAACTGCTCCAAGCGTCAAATCAGAGTTCACGAATGAAGAGAAACCTTTCAGAAGGAAAGCGCACCGAAATTTCTCCATCGGCATCAGAAGACCTGCCACAAAAAATATTAGTGCGATTTGCTTGTGAAATCCCGGCAATAGTCGGCGTTGACTTGAAGACCTACGGTCCCTTCAAGCCTGAAGACGTAGCGTCCCTGCCGGCCGAGAACGCTAGAGCCCTGATACATCAAGGGGCAGCCATCAAGGTAGAGGTCGAATAGATGTGAAGATTCCAAAGACGATAAGCACCTACTGCCCTAAGTGTAGAAAGCATACAGAACACTCTGTCTCGCTCTATAAGGCTGGAAAGCAACGGGCTCTTGCATGGGGCGCGAGGAGACATGAAAGAAAGCGGCACGGTTATGGCGGACAGAAGTACCCAGAGTTGAAGAGAACAGCAAAGACCACGAAGAAACAATCAGCCAGACTAGAGTGCAAGACGTGCAAGTACACAGTCTTCAGGTATGGAATCAGACTCAGGAAAACGGAAATGGAAGGATAGATAACACATGCCTCGAAAGGAGTTGATCCCCCAGCCACGCAGCACATTCCTCAAGCTCAAATGTCAAAAGTGTGGAAACGAGCAGGTGGCCTTCGAAAGAAGTTCGACGCCGGTAAGATGCAACGTCTGCGAAGAAGTTCTTCTTGAGCCTCGAGGAGGTAAGGCGAAGATCAAGGCGGAGATAATTCAGACTCTAGGTGTGTGAGAAGATGGGTACCATCGGAGAAATGTATCCTGAGGATGGAGAACTTGTCGTTGCGACCGTCAGGAGGATAGCCGACTATGGCGCCTACGTTACCCTAGACGAGTTCGACGAACGAGAGGGACTCGTACACATATCTGAAGTCTCGACCACTTGGGTGAGAAACATCCGAAATCACATAAGAGAGGGCCAGAAGCTGGTTCTGAAGGTTCTAAGAATCAACAGGCAAAGAGGCGAAGTTGACCTCTCGTTAAGAAGGGTGACAGGACGTGAGAAAGCCGAAACGATGCTTCAGTGGAAGAAGACCAAGAAGGCTGAAGCCATACTCAAGAGTGCAGCTGAGAAACTCTCAGCAGACGAAAAGACACTTACTGACATCAGAGAAACGATCTTTAAACAATACGACTCAGTTTATGACGCATTGGAGAAATCGATTGATAGAGGAGAAGAAGTCTTCACAAAACTAGGACTCACATCAGAATGGTCAAAAGCACTAGCAGAAAACGCAAAGTTGAAGATCAAAGTGAAGAGGACCACCCTGACTGGAACGGTCGAGCTCACATCACAAAAACCAGACGGAATCACAGCGATAAAGACCGCGCTTCTAAACGCCGAGAAGATAACGCCCAAGGGAATTGATGTCAAGATCTACACGATAGGGGCGCCCAGATACCGCCTCGAAGTTGCCGCCTCCGACTATGCGGATGCTGAGACAGTTTTGAAGGAGGCTATCGACGAGGCGATTTCATGCGTTACGAGCATGGGGGGCGAGGGGCGCCGCGTCGAATGAAGTGGAAACTCAGAAGATGTAGCAAGTGCGGAAGATACACACTTAAGCCGACTTGCCCCGTCTGCAGAAGCGAAACTGCCATTCCCCACCCAGCAAAGTTCTCGCCACAGGACAAGTACGCTAAGCACAGGAGCAAACGCGCCATTGAAAACTACGATTAGAGAATGGGGACTGAAGCCTCAAAACCCCACTATTGTCGAAGGGCTACCGGGACTTGGATCCGTAGGAAGATTGGCAGTATCCTTTCTCATTGATGAGTTGAACGCGCG
>Ga0315307_1000464_pt1 | contig 17532 bp, 19 predicted proteins | sample TDP2_MG_FD_203079 | JGI IMG/M metagenome (GOLD analysis project Ga0315307, IMG submission 203079) | Freshwater sediment microbial communities from Lake Towuti, South Sulawesi, Indonesia - TDP2 | ecosystem: Environmental > Aquatic > Freshwater > Lake > Sediment | place: Indonesia: South Sulawesi...
CTCGCCCGAGGGGATGTGGATGTTCTCCGGCCTAATGTCCACGTGCCTGAACAGGTTCTCTTGCATCCACATGTGGTACGACTGGATCGCGCCATGCTCGATCGGCCAGTACTCGTCTAGGTTAAAGGCCACCACGTAGGAGAAGCTCAGCCCCTCCTCATGGTGCATCCGGATCAGCTCACGATAGATGCTGACGGGCGTATGACCCGTCGCCAAGCCCAGCACGGCGGTCCTTCCCTCCTTCGCCCGGGCGCGGATCAACTCTGCGATACGTCGGGCAACGATCCGGCAGGCCAGCTGGTCGCTTTCCAGTATCCTTGCCGGAAGGCGCTCAAGAGCCGTGAACTTCTCCTTGCCTAATACCGAGGGCGGCCTTGGCACTCAGCTATCACCGGTCCGCGGGCACGTGTCCGACACGACGTGAAACATGAGGTAAACGCAGCGGGGAGGAAGCGATCGGTGTTAGGATAAAGGTTTGCCCGAGCTGCTGGTCACGAGGCTGGCTTCTCATCTCCGGCCTAGGTGCCCTTAAGAGCCTCGTCCGGCCGGGTAGAGTTGTGCCGAGGTGGTTCAGGTGCTTTCTCCGCAGGGGATATCTTTCCCGTCGAGCCGAGGCTACGCGTTCATAGCGAGGCGAAGCCCTTTCACACGCGACCTCTACGGGGCGGTAGCCCAGGAAGCCGCGGCGAAGCTGACGCGGGGAAGAATCCTTGACGTGGGCACGGGGCCCGGGTATCTGCCGATTGAGATCGCCCGCTTGGCCGAGGGTGTTGAGGTTGTGGGCATCGATATCTCGAAGGACATGGTGAGGATAGCCCGGAGGAACGCTGAGAAAGAGGGCCTGGGGACCAGGGTTAGGTTCGAGGCCCAGGATGCGAGCAGCATGTCGTTTAAAGACTCCTACTTCCACTTGGTCGTCAGCACGGCCAGCTTTCACCACTGGAGGAACCCCGTGGCGGTGTTGAATGAGGTTCACCGCGTCCTCAAGCCCGGCTGCGAGGCGTGGATATACGATCTCCGAAGGGACGTGCCTGCGGAGGACAAGGAGAAGCTGAAGCGAAGATACGGTCGCCTCCTAAGCTGGCTCATCTGGAGAGTGGTAGCTACTCACTCATCGATCACGAGAGAAGCGTTGGAGGAGACCCTGAAGCAGCCCGAGAGCAGGTTCAGGGCCTACGCGATAAGGGAGGACTACCCCTCCGTTCTAGAAGTGATCCTGCTTAAGGAATGGGCACTTCGATAAGCACAGCTCCGCGTCCATGGCTGATTCGTGATGTCCCCCGCCGCGGGGAGAGGAAGCGCGGAGCCTCTTGAGGCTTAGGTTCGGGGCTTCTCTTCGTCGATGATCTGGTTGACGAGCCGAAGCCTGTCAACGTCTCCTCCGGGCGGCATCTCGTCTGAGATGCCCAAGACAAGCCTTGGGCTGAAGAGGCGGATCACCTTCCGCGTCACCGCTTCGAACTCCTCCAGGGGGACATGGGGTAGGAAGTGGTAGAAGGGTATGCCGTCGATGAGCACCATGTCGCCGAGGGCCTTCTTCATCTCCTCTATGGTGAAGTCGCCTACAGGCTTGGGCGTGAGGGCTTCGACGCCGTCGAGGCCCGTCTCGGGCAGCAGCGGCAGAAGTGGCGCAGCGTAGCCGTCGACATGGCAGGTCACGTACTTGCCGTCCCTGTGGAGCTCGTCGCATCTCCGCTGGTAGTAGGGGAGATGGTACTTCTCGAAGAGCTGGGGTGAGGTAAGCCGCGCGTCTATGTTCTCGCCTAGGTTGACGACCTTGAAGGGACTATGCCGGACCAGCTCGTAATGCCTGTTGTCGGTCTCCTCCATGACCTGGATGATGTGCGCCATCTCCGCCGGGTAACGCCTAAGGAAGATGATCGTCCTCTCGAAGCCCAGGTAGTTGATGAAGCATCTCTGGATGGGCGATCGCAGGAAACACCACCAGAGCATCCCCTGCTCGCCCACGCGGTTCCCCAACGCCTGGAAAGCCGCCGCGTCAAACTCGACCATGATGTTCAAGAGGATGTACTCCAGCGTCTTCAAGTCTGCAGGCGACTTGACAGGGTACTCGACGTAGTACTGCGAGAAGCCGTGCTCCGTCCTCCGCTCCCTGCTCCGCAGCTCGCCCACGGGCGTCCGGACCGTCGTGTAGAGGAACGAGCCCTCCTCCCGGACCGTGGTCTCCGCGTTGCTGCAATGCGTCGTGATGGACGAGGGGAGGCCGGGCATCCCGTAGACGGAGTCAGTGAACGCGTAGACTCGCGCCGCGGCGTTCAGCTCCGCGTAGACCTCGATGAGACCGAGGCCCTGATGCTCCGGGGCATGGGTGCCCAGCACCTTGTTCACGTTATACCAGTGCTCAAGCCGGGGCATCCAAGGCGTCCTGTCCGGCGCCTCGCCTCGGAAGACGGCCATGATGCGCTCCTCGAAGCTCAGACGAGACGCCTCCTGGTGCGGATCGATCCGTGATGATGTTCGGTATCTGTCACGGCTCCTCTTCTTCTTTGAACTCTCTTCGCAGCTCCTCGTCCAGCTGCCTCTTGAGCGACCGGTACCTCCGGAACCTTTGACTCCACCCCCTGAGGAAGCTCGCCTCCTTTATGCCGACAGTAAGCCAGAGCGCGGCTAGGATGAGGTTCCCGATGAGGTAGAGGAGGAAGAGGAGGCCTACGGCGAACTCGCGGCTGAGCAGGAGCCTGAGAAGGCCGGGGTGGATGAACATGATGAGCGTGAAGAGGATAGATATTGGGGCCACGACGACGGAGGAGAGGCTGACTACGTTCAGCCAGACCCTTGCTGAGTCGAGGTGCTCTATGAGCCTATCGATCATCTCAAGTAGGCTCTCGCGCTCCGCTTCTGGTTGGCTTGATACACCACCCATATGTACGCGCCCTCCTTGGTCATCCGTATTAGAGGTTCCGTAACTCTGTTAACTCTTCTTAGCCCTGGGGAACATCGCCTCGTAGGGCTCGAGGACTCTCTTGCAGAAGGAGACGCCTTCCGCTGTGGCCTTGTAGAGCGTGATCCGCTTCTTGCCCCTCATCGTCTCTTCGCGGGCGATGAGGCCTCTCTGCTCCAGCTCCTCGAGTATGCGCCTGTGCTTCTGGAGGTTCAGGCCGCAGTAGCTGAGGAGCGCGGTCTGGTTCAGCGTCCCGTACTGGACCAGCTTGAGTATCACGTCTTTCCTGATGTACGTCTTGTCGCGGTACTCGACGCTCGAGCCCATGAAGCCTAGGCCGCAATCTCACCATACCCCCAATATAAGCGCGAACTCAGAAGGGTGCGAGAAAAGGGAGGAAGAGGAGGCGTCACGCCGCAGCTCCGGGCTATGCGACCTTGACCCTGTAGGCGGATATCGCTAGTATCCAGTATCTGCCGGTTGGGTCTTGGAAGACGCCCCTTATGCCCATCAGGGTTCCCTGTAGGTCTTCGCCGTCCTCTTCTCCGTGGTAGACGCCGCGGTCCACGCCGTGGAGTAGGAAGCGCGCGGTCTCTCCCGCCTCGTCCTCAGCCTGGCCTTTGATCCAAGCCGTATGCCTCGGGACGTTGTAGACGCCCCTGGTATCCGCCATGATAGCGTAGCTGGTCCCATTCACGGTTATGATGCCCTGCGTCACCCTGAAGACCGTCCAGTTACCTCGCCTCAGAGTCACCTGGCATTGAAGGTTGATCGAGGCGTCGGCCTTGTAGACTTTCCCTTCCAGGCGTGTCAGAGCCTTGCCGGTCAAGGTTACGATGACGTATCTGCCCTCACCTGCGTCGGTCATCGGCGTCTCTGCAAGGACAGGGGCTGCCAGCACCGAGAGGGTTATGGCCACCACCGTTATCAGCAGGAGGCTTCTCCGACTCACGTTCATCCCTTCTTTATCACCTCGGCCAGATCAAGGCGGTGGGAGAGATAATGCGGTTGCGAACCAATGTACGAGAACAGAGTGGAGCAACAGAGTTCACGGTCTTTCCGACCGCTGCAGAGAGGAAGCAATAATTCATAAGCCTCACTTGCTGCACTGTTACGTCAGGGAGACAGGGGCGAGCAGATGCCGAACGAGTTCTTCATAGGTGAGGCCCTTATCGGTTCAGGGAATGAGGTTGCGCACGTGGACCTCCTTATGGGGGACAAGACGGGCCCCGCGGGTACGGCCTTCGCTAACGCTTTTTCTCAACTCTCGGCGGGGCATACGCCTCTCCTCTCGGTGATCCGGCCGAATCTGCCGGTGAAGCCGAGCACCTTGATCGTTCCGAAGGTCACGGTCAAGACGATGGAGGACGCGGGCAAGGCCTTCGGCCCGGCGCAGACGGCGGTGGCGAGGGCGGTGGCGGACTGCGTCGAGGAGGGCGTAATCCCCCGGGATAGGTGCGAGGACTGGGTTATCGTGGCTTCCGTCTTCATTCATCCCGAGGCGAAGGAGTATAGGAGGATCTACCAGTACAACTACGGCGCCACGAAGACCGCGATAAGAAGGGCTTTGCAGCGCTACCCTTCCGTGGAGAAGGTGCTCAGGGAGAAGGACCGGTCGACGCATCCCATCATGGGCTTCAGGGTTCAGAGGCTCTGGAACCCACCTTACCTGCAGGTCGCTCTAGACCTGGAGTCAATGGAGGCCGTCGAGAGGATCGTGAAGGAGCTTCCGAACAGGGAACGGGTCCTCCTCGAGGCGGGGACGCCGCTCATCAAGAAGTACGGCTTAGCCGTCCTAGAACAGATAAGGAAGCTGAGGCCGGACGCCTTCATAGTGGCCGACCTGAAGATCATGGACGTGGGAAGGCTGGAGGTCAAAGAGGCGGCAGACCACACCGCGGACGCCGTATGCATCCTCGGCGTCACGTCCACGGAGTCGATCGAGAAGTCGATCCAGGAGGCTCAGAAGCAGGGCATCTACTCGCTTGTGGACATGATGAACGTTCCCGACCCGAAGGCTACGCTGGAGAAGCTCAGGGTGAAGCCCGACATCGTGCTGCTGCACAGGAACGTGGACTTGGAGACGAAGGCCCAGGAGATGGGCAAGCCCCTGGAGACCAAGTGGGGCAACATCTCAGAGGTGAAGGGCATCGCGAAGCTCGTCGCCGTCGCAGGAGGACTCACCCCAGAAGCGGCGAAAGAAGCCCTAGCAGGTGGCGCCGACATCATCATCGTCGGCAGGTACATCACCCGAAGCCGAGAACCACGAAGAGCCACAGAGGACTTCCTGCAGCATATGCCGCCGGACGCCGACACGATGAGGCTCATACTCGACGAAGACGAGATACCGGGCGAGTAGAGCCTCGAATCTCCCGGCCCATTTCGCACCGAGGTCCACGGTATCAGCCCCAGGCCCCCTTTTGCGTCGGGAATAGGAAATGTCGGTACCAAGTGCCAGGCAGTACGGTGACCCTCCCAGTCTGGGACTGGTAGCGGCTCTGTTAACTTAGGGCCGAGGCGGTTGACTGTCAACGGGTCTGGGATGGACTTTCGCCATGTGCTCCGACACGTTTCTCTCTTTAAGCCTCACGCCGCAGAGGCTGCACGTCGCCCACCCTTCACCCATGCTCGACCGTGCTTCAGGCCTCGTAGTTACGAGCCTCTCCAAGTAGTCGCTCACGGTCAATCCGTGAGTTCGGGCCAGCTCCTTAACCCTCAGCCCGACCCGCTCCCTCACGGTCAAGGCAACCCAACCCCTCTCAGGCATAAGGAGACACCCTATTGACAGTCAAAAGACCCAGCCCTTAAGTTAACAGAGCCCTGGTAGCCCCCGCAAGGCATAAATCGAGCGAATCGCTTCACTCGGCTGATGGTGGAACTCGCTTACTCTGCGGTCGCCTTGATTGGTTTATTGCATGGTCTTGAACCTGGGCATGGATGGCCTGTGGCGATGCTGTATGCGAGCAGCCGCCCGCATCCCTTGACCAGAGCGTTCTTCTCGTCGTGGATAATCTCGATGGCTCATCTAGTATCGTCGATAGCTGTGGTCGCAGCCTACGCGGTGTTGAAGGCCTTTCTAGGGTTCTCTACACCGTACATCAACATCTTGGCAGGGATAGCCTTAGCGATTTTGGGTGTCAGGTTCTTCGTGGAGAAGCGGAAGGATGAGCTTGAAGAGAACCATGGGCACTTGCATGACGGCTTCGAAGGAGGCAAGCACATCCATGAGCATTCACACAGCGACGTTGGACTCCACGCTCACAAGCATAAGCATGCGAAGAAGGTGTTCCTCTCCTTAAGCGGAATAGCTGTCTTCGCCTTCATCCTCGGGTTCGCCCACGAAGAGGAGTTCGCTCTACTCGCCCTAGCCGTGGGAGGAGTAGACCCCCTAGCCCTGATGCTCACCTATGCGGGCGCGGTGACGGCGGCGTTGATCGGCGTGACCCTGATAGCTGTCAAGGCCTACTCAAAGATGGAAGAGAAGATGAAGAGGTACGAGGGCCTCATCCCAAAGATAAGCGGCATGATCCTACTAGTTACCGCCGTGAGCTTCTTCCTGAACCTGAGGTAGCAGGCCTGCCTAACCTCATGTTAAGGGTCCTCCCGCTTGGTAGTTTCTCTGAGATAGGATCAAGGCTTCTGTTGCATCTACTCTTCCTGTTCGGTGGAAAGCTGGGCGTAAAGCGCGTCGAGGACTATCATGGCCTTCTCAACAATCTCCTCGTCGCTCTGTGAGACACGTGCCAGACCTCTGATCACCTTGAAGAGCCCCACCGTCTCACGTAGTCTTGTCTTGTTCGTGTCCTCGCCGGCGTCCACCTCGAAATCATGTATGAAGGATTGGATCAAGGATACCGCAGGGTCCTTGATCCGGTATTTCCCCACCAGAACGTCCACGGTAGTCTTGGCGCCTTCCACCGGGTTTATCTCGGCGCCTGGCAACACGAAGGGCGTAGCGCCGGTTGGTATGGGTTCTCCCTTCTCTATGAACTCGAAAGTCGCCTCTGCGTCGATAAACCTCTTGATAGTCCAAGCGGCGGCGCACCTGTCTAGGTGAGGTTCGTGTTTGGTGACCCAGCGCAAGCCCGCTATCCCTGCTTTGTCTTGGCCTTGAAGTGAGCGTAGAGGGCGTCATACACCGGCCATTGTTTCGCCATATTGTCGAAGTCATCCTTCGAGATCAACCGAAAGCCTGCCGCGATCGAGTTCAGCCCTGGGGACTCGGGTGTCAGGTTACGGTTAGGCGTGTCGGCTCCCCTCACTACCTTGGCCAACTCCAGCAGGGCAGGGTCGGTGAGGCCGTACTTATGGATGATAGCGTCGAACGAGCACTTGTCGCCTTGATGGCCTAGCTCCACGTTGGGCGCATCGAAGGGGATCGCGTTCTTCTCCTTGGCGACCTCTAGGACCTTGTCGGCGGGGACGAAGAGGAACTCTGCCTGCGGGTCGACAAACCGCCTAATCAGCCACGGGCAGGCGATCCTGTCGACCATCGCCCTTTCACGAGTTACCCATCTCAAACCGGTCACCGCTACACATAATGAGTCATGATTCGCTTTCTTCGGCGAACCTCGCGATCTTCAGTTCGATCTCCCGTTCCTCCGGTTTCGCCTTCATCACGAAGTACTCGCCGCCTTTAAGCCCAAAGAGCTCCCTGATCTCTTTAGGGATGACGACGTAGTAGGAGGTTCCATCAGGCCGCATATACCCCTTGACGACGACCTGTTCGCGTCGTTCCTCCGTCCTCTCATGCCGAGCATGATGATGGTGCTCTTCTGGTGTCGCCTCCTCCATTCCTCGCACCTCCCAATATGTTGAACATACTGAGCATACAGAGCGCATTTAAGCCTTTCCCCCCAACTTTCATCACTAATACCTCCCGAGTGAGGGACCTTCTACAGGACTCAAATGGCCGACGAGAGGCTAGGCCCTCTTAACACTCAAACTTCATACATTCGGCCCCCTTACCCAAATGGACTCACCCCAAGCATTGAGGGTAAGTCTCTCCCGACCCGAGCCGTGCTTTGCTCTGGGCTCACCGGCCAAGCCTTATTAACCGTGGACGGTTGACCAAAGGCCACAGAATGCCCTAAGGGTGAGATTTCGCTTGATCCTCGGGATTGTGGGCAGCCCGCGGAGGAATGGGCGTACAAACCAGCTCGTCGAGAGGACGCTTGAAGGGGCGGCCTCAACCGGGGTCGCGGTTCAGAGGATCTTCCTATTAGATTTCGATATCCGGCCTTACACGGAGGAGCATGAACGTGGGCCTGAGGAGCTGAGCAGGCTCTGCGAGGAGGCGGACGCGATCGTCCTAGGCGCACCGGTCTACTATGGCGATATCAACGGGCTTACAAAGGACTTCATGGACACGGTGAGGATCTCGAACGCCAACGGTAAGTGCGCCCTGGGCATCTCGATGGCGGGCGGCACGGGCAAGGGCCTCGTCTCGGCTATCCAGTCGATCTACCATTTCTTCTACCACAGGCAGCTCCGCGGCATAGACCCTACGCCCGTCTCACGGTTCAACTACGATGAGGCGTTGGGGAGCCTCTACGCCTCAGGCCGGAGGCTTGCGGAGCTTTCACGCGTGAAGAAGCCCTTCCGGGACCTGGCCGAGGTGATTGAGCACCATCAAGGGCTACCTTACATGGGCTACGATTTCGTCGAGGAGATACTCCTCCTCGCGGAGCAGCTGCTGAAAACGAGCAAGAGCCCCGAGGTGGCAAGGCCCGAGTACGAGGCAGCTAAGGTCCTCATCGCGCAGGGAAAGAGGCAGGAGGCCGTCGCGTACGCCGTGAAGGCCTACATGACGCTCTACTACTAGGCCGCACTCCGTCCTCCTTCCGCCCGCCGCTCTCGTGAGGCGGTATCTCACCACCCACGGCTACCTGCTGCAGGCTTGCCAATATATTTCAAGGGAGGCTAGGGATTCTCGCTCACATGGGGCCAAGAACCCTTATCTAGATGAACCCTGGAAAAGCCCGATGCGGTAGGCATGAAAGTAGATGACAATGAGAGGAACGAGGGCAACTGCATCTGCGGGGACTGTCCGAGTTACCCAGGAACGGGTGAGATGCTCTTCTGCGCAAGGGGCAAGAGCAGGGAGGGCATCATGAGAAACGGATGCCTCTGTCCCTCCTGTGAGGTCTACGGAGACTACAACCTCTCAGGCGGCTACTTCTGCGCCGAAGGAGCCGCCACATAGCCCCATCGGCCTCAGCCCTGTAGGACGCTTCTCCGTCTGCCTCAATAACCTGTGAAATGCTCCTTTATGATCTGCTTCTCAGGCACCTTGAGGTCTCTAAGGAGCTCGACCATGACCTCAACCATGCTTGGCGGTCCGCAGGTATAGAAGACTCTCTCAAGGTAGTCCGGTATCTCGCCCTTCAACATCTCGACGTTGATCCTTCCTCTCAGGCCCGTCCAGCCCTCGCTCGGCTCATCGAGGGTGAACACCACCTTCAGGCCTCTGTTCTGCTCCTGCATCTCCTCAAGCTCCTTCCTGAAGACGATATCCGCCTCCGTCCGGTTGCCATAGAGAAGCACGATGCTGGCTCTCAGCCGCATATCTGTACAGTATCTGCAGATGCTTCTCAGGGGCGTTATCCCTATGCCCCCTGAGAGCATGCCCACCTTCTCGTGTTCGCCCTCGAAGGTGAAGCTCCCATAGGGCGCATCTATCTCAGCCCAGTCCCCCACCTTTAGGGCGTCTAGGGCGTTCGAGAACTCGTGCCCGGTAAGCTTCTTCGTGAACTCGATGAAGCCCCTCTCAGTCGGGCTGCTCGAGATGGTGAAATGCTTCGTCATCTTCATTCCCCCGCTGCTGATCGTTATGAACATGAACTGCCCTGGCCTGTAGCTCAGCTCCGGAGGCCTCGGGAACCTGAAGCTCTTCACGTTGTACGTCCGCTGGACGATATCCTTCACGTTTGTCTCAAACCTCACCGCGCGCCACCCTTCACCCGCGTCTCTCGCAGACCGCCGATGAACTCGGCGAGAACCCTCAGAGACCAGAATGGTCCAGTTGAGGATGAGGCCAAGTAGCCTCGCCTTGAGGCGCTATGGCATTGCGATTCTTAAGAGTAGCTCCCACGGCCCTATGCGGCCGGCCTTCGCCGGCGAGAGCGCTGAAGCAAGCCCGTGGCCAAGCTTCCCGCAGCGGCCACCACGCCGAAGAGGAGGCCGTAGAGCACGCCGAAGGCCACGCCTAAGGCGGTCCCACCCCAGCCGAAGGGGATGGCGGAACCCCAGAGCGCTCCGGCCAGGATCGTGCCTAGGAGTCCGCTCAGGAAGCTGCCGGCGACGGCCTTTGGCAGCCCGTTGGCCAGCCAGCCCACGAGCAGGCCTACCAGGAGGGCTCCGGCGAGCTGGACGTGAATCAGGAGGGTCGCGGCGAAGCCCGCCATTATGGCGATGCCGAGCACCAAGGCGAGCGGGAACCTCAAGGTCAAAGGCCTCTCCTGAGTAGCGCAGACCCCGTATATATGAATAAGCTCTATAAGATTCAGAATTGCCGCTCCTCGGAGGCTGATGAGCGCTCCTTCGCAGCGGAGGCGTAGCCTACTGCGGCGTGAGGTACTGACGCTCCGGCGGCCGTCATGTGTATCTGGCCAATGTCTCCTCGTTGATCTCGACGCCTATGCCGGGCTGCTGCGGTACGTTGACGAAGCCATCTCCGTCGATCAGGATCGGCTCTCTGAGGATGGCCTGCTGCGTCTCATAGGTGAGCGCTGGGGGCTCCAGCGTGTACTCGATGAAAGGACAGTTCTTCACCGTGCCCAGAGCCTGCAAGGTGGCGGCTAGGAAGAGCCCGTTGTTCCCGCCGCTGCAGACATGAGGAACAACAAGCCTGCCAACGGCGTCTGCGATCACCGCTATCTTCCTTATCCCGGTTATGCCTATGTGACCCAAGATGACATCCGGCTGGACGATGTCGTAGGCGCCCAGGAAGAGGGCATCCCTGAACTCGTAGATGTTCGTAGCATGCTCGCCGCCGGCTATGTAGGTCTCCACCTCGGCGCTTAGCTCCGCCAAGCCTTCTAGGTCGGTGCGTGGAAGCGGCTCCTCAAGCCAGTAGACATCCAGCTTCTCAAGCTCCCTGGCCACCTTGAGGGCGGTCCTTCTAGACCAGTAGTCATAGTGAATGGACTCGTTGTTCTGGTTGGCGTCTACAAGGATCGTCATGTCATCGCCCACGGCGTCCCTCACGGCCCTGACCACCTCCAGGTCCTGCTCGGGCCTAGGCCTATGCAGCCTCAGCTTCATCGCCCTGATGCCCATCTCCCGGAACTCCACCGCCTCCTTCGCGTGCTCCTTCGCCGAGTGAAGCTGGCCCGTCGCCGCATAGGCCATCACCCTATCCCTCAATGCTCCCAGGAGCCTGTAGACCGGCCTCCCAGCCGCCTTCCCGAGTATGTCCCAAAGGGCTATCTCAAGGCCGCCAGCTGAGCCCGAGCCCAAGGTGGCCCCGCGGCCGCGCATATTGAGGTCCCAGAACCTCTCGATATACACGGGGTCCTCGCCGATGAGAGTGGATTCAACGAAGGAGCTGGCCCGGCTCCAGCATGGGCCTATCCCGACGATATCCGCATCCGTGTGGACCTTGTAGAACGCGAAGCCCGTCGTCCTTACCGGCTTCACGTCGGGCTCCTGCCAAGCCGGCCTCCAAGCCTCCGGAAGCACAATAGGCTTCTTGCTTTGCACGACCTCTATCTTCGTTATCCTCAATCACACCACGAACCGCCGGATTCTGCACCCAACACTTAAGCCTTCTGAGATGCGTCATATCCGACTAGTTCTCAACGCCTTTATGGGAAAGCAAACGCAGCATTGAGGTCAGGTCTCGGGAACGGTCCAGCGCCGAGGCCTCCATATTCCATCAGGCAACATCCAACAGGCGATGAGAAGGCGGCTATGCTCGTCGCAGATAATAGCCGCGAGGACACGCCTTACATCACGGATAGAAGCCTGTCCACCAGGATTACCGGGCGAAGACCGTCGAGTCGGCTGTTCTCCCCGGAGAGGGATGAGTGTGACCGAACGTGCGCCTGGAGCGTTAGGATGCCCGCTCGGCCGCGTGGACGTGTAGCTCACGCGACGGCCTACGCCCTCTAGTCCTTTCCGGCGTCTGGGCTTAGGCCGCCTTGCCTCTCTTCCTCCTAGTGAGATAGAGTACTGCGACGATGACGACTACCACCGCGGCTCCGGCTATGTAGGCCCAAGGCAGTTCCTCCGACGCGATGGGCTTCAGCCTGAGAGCCTCATAGGTGACACCCAGGGACTGCGCGGAGGGCAGGCAGGTGCCGAAGGCGTTGATCCCGACGCCCTTCGCGATGTTCGTCACCTGGATGAGCAGGTTCTCTGAGGCTGAGATCCGATGGACGCCCTCGGAGATGGGCAGTATGCCGTCCGCCTGGAGCCTGACGGCCACGTCGTCCACGTTCACCACGGTCTCCTTGTAGGCGAAGGCGTAGGTGTATCCTACGGGCACAGCGAGGTAGACGGTTTGGCCGGCCCTTAAGCCCATGGAGGCCACGCCGCCGAAGGTGTCATCTGACTTGTACATGAAGACGATGGGTCGGTCGCTTTTGACCGCGATATGCTGGGCCTCAAGCTTGAAGGAGCGATTCGTAGCCTGCACCTCCACCGTGTCGAGCTTCCTGTCATATTCCAGGTTCACGGGCGTCAGCTTCGCCGCCTCCGTGCTGGTGGCAATGAAGGCCAGGTTTCCCGTCCACCATTCCGCGATCGTCCACAGCTCCTTAGGCACGGCTGCTCCGTAGAAGAGGGTGCCTACGAAACCCCCCTCCACGGCGGGGTAGAACGAGGAGCTGTCCCGCGTGAAGGTCTGGAGCATCACGTTCCCCGTGGACGTAAGCCTGTAGACGCGGAAGGGCGTGAACTGGAGTTCGCGGAACTTATTCTGCGCAAGATGGAACTCGTAGACCTTCTCCCCGGTCGCGTTCCAGACCTGGATATCGCTTTCCTCTAACGCGTAGACCTTGAAGGGGAGGCCGGGTATCACGGCGTAGACACGCCAGGCGAAGGTCATGGTCTTCGAATGAACGCTGGGGAAGATGAACTCGCGGCCTATGTAGCCGCCCTCGACGCTCGTGAAGAAGGTGCTGATCATGGCCTCGATGCGCTCTAGGTTGCCGCCGCCCATGAGCGTCACGGAGACGGGCTTGTCCGCCCAGACCTTGAAGAACGTGGCATTAGGCACCGTCAAGTCCATGCTCTCCATCCTGTTCACCGTGAACTCCTCCAGCAACCTCTTCTCAGGCAGAGCGTAGACCCTAACCCGTGTCCCCTCGTGGTTCCCAAGGATCAGTAGGCGGCCGTGGTCCACAGGCCATGCCCCCGAGGCTCCCGACCCGGTTATCCGCTCGGGCACGTAGCCGTAATAGACCTGCTCTTCCGCAGCCCTCACCTCGGCCTTCCAAGAGGAAGCTGCGGGGAAAAGCAGAACTCCCAGAAGGAGCACCAGCAGACAGACCGCTGACCTCGCGCTCATGCCTGTCACCGCGGGGAGAACTGAGGCCTGCGCTCGAACCAGACTCGTAGGCACGGTATTTAAGCTTGACCGCTGCGGGCTCTCCCCTGAGGACCACCGAGTTCGGATATCTGCTCGCGGAGCTCGCTCCATTCGCGCTACGGAGATACCCATGTTCTCGCTTAGGTCTTAGGCGTGCGTCAGCGGTCTCAGCGACGATGCCGCCCTAGGTCAAAAGGAGACGGCGACCTGGCTGAGCGAGATCACGCCTCTGAGACCGACAACGTTTTTGTCCGGCGAGGAGGCTAGATGCTCTTCTGCAGGTGTGTGTTTGAAGAACCTGGTCAAGGCGAAGCTTAAGGCCGGTCAGCCTTCCGTGGGCACGTGGGTGACCATCGGCCATCCGGACATGACGATGCAGCTGGCAGACCTGGGCTTCGACTGGCTCGTCTGCGACATGGAGCACAGCCCCTACGGGGTGGAGACCTTCCACCACATGGTGCAGGCGACGCTGTATAACCGCGAGGAGTGCATGCCGATGGCTCGGATCCCCTGGAACGATCTGATCTGGGTGAAGAAGGCCTTAGACGCGGGCGCCACGGGCCTCGTCGTGCCGAGGATCGAGTCCGCGGAGGAGGCGAAGCGGCTGGTGAGCTACGTGAAGTATCCGCCAATGGGCGAGAGGGGCGCGGGGCCTAGGCTGGCGGCCTTCAGGGACCCAGACTACTTTGAGACGGCTAACGCCGAGACGCTGGTCGTCGTGATGATCGAGACCGTGAAGGGCATCGAGAACCTCGACGCCATCTTCTCCGTGGACGGCGTGGACGCCTGCTTCGTCGGGCCGAACGACCTGACGATCGACATGGGCATAAGGGGCCAGACGGAGTCCCCGAGGTTCATAGGGGCCCTAGACAGGATCGTAGACGGCGCGAAGGCCCACGGCGTAGCCCCGGGCATGCACTGCTACAGCAGGCCGGGCTCCACGAACATCAATGAGGCCATCAAGCGGGGCTTCCAGTTCTGCGCCCTAGGCAGCGATGTGGGCTTCCTCGTAGGCGCGGTGATGGACAGCCTTAAGCACGTCCAGGGGTGGAAGCACTAGTCCGAAGCCAAGGGATGAAGCCATAAGCATGGACATGGAAATTCTGAAAGCTTTAAAGGTCAGATTTTCCTTGAAGGCGAAAACTTAAAAGCGGGAGCATAGGGTTGAGAGGCGGAGGAACCCCTTCCTCCTGGGTTAGGCTGCGGTGGGCTCCATCCCCCTAGGTTTATCCCAGCCATGGACGGACGTGACCTTATCCCATCCTTGGCATCCGCGGCCTAACCCCCAGCGTTAAAAGGCCAACGCGAGCGCACTCACCGCAACCAAGCGATCAGCTGGGCCAGTAGATTCGGCCGCCCCTTATCACCGTGATGGGCAATAGCCTTCTTGCCCCGAGCCTCACCTGCTTCATCGTGTCCACAAGCGGGAAGCTCCCCTCCTCCAGCCTGAAGACCGCCAGGTCCGCGCATGCGCCGGGCCTCAGGGTACCGATCTCGCCCAGCTTGCCGAGGACCTCCGCCGGGCGGGCGGCGGAGGCCCCTACCACCTCCTCCAGCGTGAGGCCGAGGCATAGGAACTTGGCCATCGTGGTCGGCATATCGTACGCGGGCCCATGGACGCTGTCCACGTGGAGGTCCGTGCTGATCGTGTCAGGCTTCAGGCCTTGCTCGATCGCCTTCTCGGCCACGTCCCAGGCGAAGCTTCCGGCTCCATGGCCTACGTCCATCACCACGCCTCTCTTCACGGCGTCGAGGAACTCCGGCTGAACCTTCAGGTCTTCGTCGAGGACGCCGTCGTGAGGCCGCGGCTTAAGCCCGTGGTATAGATGCGTCAGGATGTCGCCTCTCTTCATGTACCTTAGGGCTTCGGGCTGATGATGGTTCTCGGCCATGAGGAGGCAGCCGGCCTTGTCAGCGGCCTCTCGGGCTAGGCGGAGGGCCCTCAAGCCGTGGTGAGCCCACTTCAGGCCTAGGACGGTGTCGCGGTTCTGCTTTATGGTCTCGACCGTTCTAGGGTTGGTGAACATCTCCGTGAAGGCCTCGTCTAGGCCGTCTATGAGCTTAGGCCACTGCTCGTTTAGGCCGAACTCGATCATGCCCAGGGACTCGATGTTCAAAAGCGCGTAGACGCGGGTCCTAGAGGCGTCTATCACGTGCTTTCTGAAGCCCCTGAATTGGAGGTGGCCGGTCGAGCCCGCGTCGAGAACCGTGGTCGAGCCCTTGAGCAGACAGGCGGCCTCAGGGTCTACGCCGATGTGCGAGATCGCGTCGCAGACATGCACGTGGAGATCGACGAGCCCAGGGGTAACTAGGAGGCCCTCTGCGTCCACGACCTGCTTCGCGGTGCCGGGGAGGCGGGTCTCCACCGCGGCTACACGGTCTCCGGCGACGGCTATGTCCTTACGCTCCTGAATCCCCTGCGCTGGATCAAGGAGCACGCCGCCCTTAACGACTAGGTCGTACATTCCCAGAGCACCACTAGGAGAGGCCATATGTTATGATGCACGGTTTACGCCTTGCGCGTCACAGCCCGAGCGGGGATGTAGATGACCCCGGCGATCCCTGGGAGTCGAGGGATAGGCCTCGAGGGCGACAGGAGGCCCTAGCGCGCGGAAAGCCCTCCCTTTGACGAAGACTTCCAGAAAATGGAAGAACTCAATGTGGTCGGTTCCCAAAGCAGCTAGGCACTCCGCAGGTCGAAGAACCGGATCAGGGTGGAAGAGCGCTCAGCGGCCCCAGAGAAGAGAAAGGGAGCCTCAAAGGGAGCTCTTCCTGCCTTGCCTGTGCCTGCTAGGGTTCATTGCCTTACGCTTATCTCCAAGCCGTCTCCTGCTACGGGCACGTACCTGCTCTGGTACTTGCCCGAGCCCCGTACGTAGTTCAGATACTCGCGCATCTGGTCGGCGAAGATGCCGGCGTTGTCCGCGACGATGACGCTTCCCTTATGGAGTTTCTCCTCCACGAGCCGCAGGTAGTCGATGTACTCGCTCTTCTCCGCGTCCAAGAAGACCAGGTCGAACTCGCCCTTCAGCTTCGGGATAACGTGGAGCGCGTCGCCAACTAGTACCTTCACCCGGGGCGGTATCGCTGCCCGCCTGATGTTCTCCTCCGCCCTCCGGGCCTCATCCGCGTGCACCTCGATCGTGATCAGCTCCGCGTCGCTGGGCAGCTCCTTGCCCATCAGTATCGCCGAGTAGCCGATCAGCGTTCCCACCTCCAGGACGCGCCTCGGCCTCGTCTCCCGGATCACCTGCGCCAGGACCTGGCCCTTCCTCGGCCCCACGATGGGCAGGAACCTCATCTCCGCCATCCGCTCGATCTCCCTCAAGATCATGTCCGCGCTGCTCAACCCGCTCTCGTCTCCTAACCCAACGAGGGAGACCGGCATTTACCCTTATCCTCCGCAGGCGAGGCCTGAGAGGAGATAGAGCTAGACGTCGGAAGAAGGGGAGCACTTGCATGCGGAACAGGGGCCATGATGGATGCCATAGCCGTCAGCAACGGAGCATGCCTCTACACACTAGACATGAGACGCTTCCGGCCTTTAGAAGCCCTCGGCCTCCAACTCCTCTCCTAGCATGTCAAGTTGGCCATCATCCTCACGGGGCGATCCGCCGCCTGCAACGGTGGGACAAGGCCGCGAAGAGGCCTGAGGCTCAGGCGCGTCTTCTACTGCGGAAGGCCCTTCCCGAGTATGCGCAGCCAGTTCTCATGCATCACGTTCGCGGTCTCCTCCTGGCTGTAGCCGCGTCTGTTCAAGAGCCCCGGCAGCCTCTGCAGGTCCACTATCGTATCCAGGTCGCGCGGACACTGCTCCTTGCCGTAGCCGCCGTCGAGGTCGCTTCCTATCGCCACGTGCCGGGCATCCCCCGCGAGAGCACAGATATGGTCTATGTGGTCCACCACGGCCTCAAGGCTGAGGACCTCATTGGAGGTGACGCCGCGAACCCAGCCCGGATGGAGCATCCAAGCGTCTAGGGCGACGCCGATCACGCCCTCCCTCTCGACCAAGGCCTTGACCTGCTCATCGGAGAACTGCCGATCGCCCGGAACCAGAGCCCTGCAGTTGTTGTGGCTTGCGATCAAGGCTCCTTCG
>Ga0315307_1000467_pt1 | contig 17494 bp, 15 predicted proteins | sample TDP2_MG_FD_203079 | JGI IMG/M metagenome (GOLD analysis project Ga0315307, IMG submission 203079) | Freshwater sediment microbial communities from Lake Towuti, South Sulawesi, Indonesia - TDP2 | ecosystem: Environmental > Aquatic > Freshwater > Lake > Sediment | place: Indonesia: South Sulawesi...
ATTCATTAGGCAAAAACAGAGGCCCCGGAGCCGGGACCTCAGGGCCCTCGTATGGCGGGCGCAGCAGCCAGTCCTGCGCTAGGAGCGCTGGCCCGAGATGGGCGGCTGGCCGGGAGCAGGCAGCTGCTGCTCAGAGGCCGCCCGCTGCCGCCGGGAGGCAGCTTCTTCCGTCTCTTCCTGAGGCTGACGGATGGGCAGCACGACGGTGAAAGTGGAACCCTCGCCCACCTTGCTCTCCACGTTCACCTGCCCGTGGTGCGCCTCCACCAGGTGCTTGACCAGGTAGAGGCCGATGCCGGTGCCATATTGCTTGCGGGTATCCCGCGAGTCCACCCGGTGGAAACGGGTGAAGAGCCTGCCGATGTGCTCCTCGGGGATCCCGATGCCCTGATCGCTGATGCTTACCGCGACGCGGTCGCCCTGGGAGCGCGCCTGGACCGTGATCCGGCCCCCATCGGGGCTGTACTTGATGGCGTTGGAGAGCAAGTTGGTGAGCACCTGCTCGATCTTATCCTGGTCGGCGTGGATCCTGGGCACATCCTCCGGGACGATCACGTCGAACTCGTGGTCGGTGGTGTAGGAGCGCTGGGCCTCCACCACTCGGTCCATCAGAGTGCGCAGATCCACCTGGCTGACCACCAGTTCGAGGGACCGGCCGGACTCGATGCGGGACAGGTTGAGCAGGTCACTGATCAGCCGCACCAGGCGATCGCACTCGGTGTCAATGATGCGGTAGAACTCCCGCTGCATCTCGTGGTCGTAGTAGCCCTCGGTGTCATCGAGGAGAGTGCGGATGAAGCCCTTGATGGAGGTCAGCGGGGTGCGCAGCTCGTGGGAGACGGTGGAGACGAACTCGCTCTTCATGCGCTCCACGCTGCGCAGCTCCGTGATATCGTTGAAGGTGGCGACCACCCCGGAGACATCGCTGTCATCGGCGCGGAGCAGCGCGGTCTGCACCTGGTAGATGCGCTCCTCGGGGATGTAGATGGAGAGCTCGGAGCTGGCCTCAGAGTTGCCGCTCAAGCAGGCCCGCACCAGGTCGTGCACCTCCTCGTTGTGGACCACCTGGGAGAGAGGCTTGCCAGTGCCGTCCGAAGAGGCGACGCCGAAGATGTGCTTGGCGGCCGAGTTCATCAGCCGCACCCGCCCGTCCTTGTCCACTACCAGCACCCCGGCCAGCATGCCCTGAAGGGTGCGCTCCAGCTCGCGCTTCTCGTCGGCCACCGCGATGTAGAGGCGAGCGCTGGAGATCACCGAGGCCGCGCTCCTGGCGAGCGCGGTCAGGAGCGCCACGTCCTCCTCGGTGAAGCGGTTCCCTCCCCGCTTGTTGAACACGTGGAAGACGCCGATGCTGGTCTTCTCGATCACCTGCCCTTCGGCGTCCTTGCGCTCCACCACCAGAGGCACAGTCAGGGCATTGCGCATGTTCAGCAGCGCCACGTTCTCCTTGACCGTGCGCGGGTCGCTGAGCGCGTCGTCGGTGATGACGGGCCGCCCCTCCCGGAAGACCTGGCCGGAGACCCCTTGGGTGGCGCGCACCCGGAAGATCTCCACCTCATCCCGGGTGAGCCCGACGGTCGGCCACTGGGCCGCCAGCTCCCCCGTCTCCTGGTCATACAGCATAATCACGCACTTCTCTGCCTGGAGGATCATGCCCACCTTGCCCAGGAAATAGCGCAGGGTGGCCTCCAGCTCCGCGGAGGTGGTGATGGGAGCGGGAGCGGAAGTGGCCGCGTCCCTCAGCTCCAGCTCGAGCTGCCGCTTGGCCTCTTGCAGCTCCGCGATCTGAGCGCGCAGGCGCTCCAGTTCCGCGCGGATCTCGTCATCGGGCCTGGTTGAGGCTCTTCGTCGCGCCAAACCAGTGACCTCACGAATCAGCAAACATTGCTCACTTCGACTCAGACTGGCCCCGCACCCCTGCCGCCTCGCGGGCTACGGCGCCGCCTGAGAGATCCACCTCTCGGAGGAAGCGAGCTGCAATCTCCGGAGGGGTCACGTTGATGTAGATCCCAGTGCCCATCTCCAGTCCCGCGGCGATGGTCAGCCTGGGGAAGATGGCCAGATGCCAGTGGTAGTCGTCCTTGTTATCCCGGTCACAGGGGGAGGTGTGGATGTTGTAGTTGTAGGGTGGGTCGCCCAGGCAGAGGTGGATGCGACGCAGCCCTTCCCCCAGCATCGCCGCGAAGCCAGTCTGCTCCTGGGCCGAGATGGCGGCAAAGGAGCCGCAATGCCGCTTGGGCAGGATCCAGGTCTCGAACGGGTACTTCGAGGCGAACGGCTCGAAGGCGATGAAATGCTCGTTCTCTGCCACCAGCCGCGAGCCCTCGTCGGTCTCCTGGCGGAGGATATCGCAGAACACGCAGCGGTCCCGGTAGCTCTCGTAGCGGCGGGTGCCCTCCAGCTCGACCGCGATCTCCCCGGGGACCATGGGGGTGGCCACCAGTTGGGAGTGGGGATGGCCCAGGGAGGCGCCGGCCACCAGGCCGTAGTTGCGGAAGATGAGGATGAACTTGAGGCGAGGGTCCTTCTTGAGATCCAGGTAGCGGGCCCGGTAAGCCCAGAGCACATCCTCGATCTGGCGGGCGTCGAGGAACTCGAGCTTCTTGTCATGCTCTGGGGTCTCGATGATGACCTCGTGAGCGCCCACCCCGTTCATCCAGTCGTACATCCCCACTCCGGTCTTGTTCAGGTTGCCCTCGACCGCGAGCGCGGGGTACTTGTTGGGCACCACCCGGACCCACCAGCCAGGACCATTCCGCTGGCTTCCTGGCTGACGGAAGGCCATGATCTCCGGAGGAGTCATGGCCTCGTTCCCCGGACAGAAGGGGCAGGTTGCGTTATTGTCCGCCTGCTCCGGCTCCCGCTCGGGGCGGCGAGCGAAGTCGCTCGGTCGCTTGGCGCGCTCACTGGCGATGATCACCCACTCGCCTGTGATCGGGTCGCGTCGTAACTCCGGCATTCACTCGTCCTCGGGGCGGGAAGGTCCCTCTCTGACCTCACCGCGGCCGGCTCGCCAACACCTCAGCGCCACCCGCCGCCCAACCCGCAGGGTCGCCAGCCTCCCACACGCGCCATATGCCCTCCCCTTTACCTCTACCATAACAGAGGGCACTCTATTCTACACTGCTCGAATTTCGCCTGTCAAGCCGCGCCAGGGACCGCTGCCATCGCTCCCACCGAGACAGGTCGGCAGCACCGGGCCCGTCGGCCGGGTCAGACGTGGAAGCGAACCAGTACGACATCGCCTTCCTGCACCTGGTAGTCGTGGCCTTCGGTGCGAACCACTCCGACTCGGTGCGCCTCTTGCCATGAGCCTGCTCTGTCGAGGGCCTCGAAGGAGACCACCTCGGCGCGGATGAAGCCGCGCTCCATATCGCTGTGGATGCGGCCGGCAGCCGGTGCAAGAGCCGTGCCACGCCGCACTGGCCAGCCGCGCGCCTCCGCCCCCACCCCTGTGTAGAAGGTCACGAGATCCAGCGCCTGGTAGCAGGCGCGCACCACACGCTCCAGCCCATCTCCAGATGACCCCATCTCGGGCGCGAACAAGGCCCGTTCCTCCTCTGACAGGTCGGCGAGTTCGGCCTCCAGCTTGCCTGGCACAGCGATCATCGGCCCCTGCCAGCGCTCCTTCAGCCGGGCAAGCGCCTCCTCCGCTTCACCCGGCCTCTCGCCGATGTTGGCAAGCAGCACCTGCGGCTTGGCGGTGAGGAGGTGAAGCTGCGCCGCCTCGCCGAGCGCCTGTTCATCCGGCAGGGTGGAGGCCGGCCGCTGCGCGCTCAGGTGGTCGGCGAGGCGGGCGAGCGCGCTCGCCTGTCGCTCCGCATCTTTGTCGTGGCCCTTCAGGGCCGAACGCAGCTTCTCTTGCCGCCGCTCCACGCTCGCCAGGTCGGCGAGGATCAACTCCAGCTCGATGATCTCCAGGTCCCGGAGCGGATCCACGCTGCCCTCCACGTGCGCCACCTGCGCATCGGCGAAGCAGCGCACCACCTGGAGGACGGCGTCCACCTCGCGGATGGCGGCGAGGAACTGGTTGCCCAGCCCCTGTCCGTGGCTGGCGCCACGCACCAGGCCGGCGAGATCCACGAACTCGATGGCAGCCGGGACCGCGCGCGCCTGAGCGAAGATCTCGGCCACTCGCTCCAGTCGGGGGTCGGGCACAGGGGCCACCGCGCGGTTGGCATCTATCGTGCAGAACGCGTAGTTGGAGACTTTGGCCCCGCCGTGGGAGAGCGCGTTGAAGACGGTTGACTTGCCCACATTCGGCAGGCCGACGATGCCTACGCTGAGCATCGCTCACCTGCCAGGGACCGGAGGGCGCGCGCGTCCTCTACGGCGTAGCCGTGGGCGTCATTGTTGAAGTAGACGTAGACATCTCGGCCTGCCGCAGCCCACTGCGCGATGGCATCGGCCCAGCGCTTCAGGGTCTCCTCCGAGTACTTCGAAGAGTAGAGGGTGCGGTCGCCGTGCATGCGCAGGTACACGAAATCAGCGGTCACCACGTCGGCATCGGGGAAGCGAGGCGCAGAGACGCGCACCACCGCCGCGCCGTGTTGCCCCAGGATCTTGTAGACCGGCTGGCAGAGCCAGCTCGCCTCCCGGAACTCGAAGGCGCAGCGGTAGCGCGGCGGCAGCAGAGAGAGGAAGTCGCGAAGGCGCGCCGGGTCAACCGGGTAGCGGGGAGGGAGCTGAAAGAGCAGAGGGCCCAACCGATCCGCGAGCAGATCGGCCCGCGAGAGGAAGCTGGAAAGCTCCTGCTCGCAGTCTGCGAGCTTCTTGTAATGGGTGATGGCCCGGGAGGCCTTCAGGGCGAAGACGAAGCCCTGCGGCGAGCGCCGCTGCCAGCCCTCGAAGGTGCTCTCGACGAGCAAGCGGTAGAAGGTCGCGTTCACCTCGACGGTGTCGAACTCTGCGGCGTAGTGCTCCAGCCAGCGCCGCTCGGACAGCCCCGGTGGGTAGAACACGCCCTTCCAGTGGCTATAGGTCCAGCCGGAAGTGCCGATCCGGATCTGGCTCATGGGCGCAGCTCAAGCAGCCAGGGTCCCCCCTCCCCTCTCGGGGCGATGTGTGCGCGGGGCTCCAGGGGCCACATCAGGCCCGGGGCCGCGGCGCAGGCTGTTGTGCTCCAGCAATCAGCCGCCGGTGGGGCCTAGGCTGTCCAGCTTAGCGTCGGCCTGCTCGATGAGGGAGGCGAGCCGCAAGCAGGCCTGCGCGTTCTCCTCCAGGAGCAGCTCCCCCGCCTGCACCCGGTCAGCCAGGCGAGAGAGCCACTCCAGCCCTGTGTAGAGCGCCAGCACACGCTCCCGGTCTTGCAGCTTCGCCAGCCGCTCCCGGGCCTTGCTGGCGAGCGACTCGAGCTGGTCGGCCTGCTCGGTCAGGAAATCCTCCCGCTCCCGCTCGATGGAGGCGGCCAGCTCCTCCGCGCGGCGGCGCCGAGCGGCAAGATGCTGGTCCACCTCACGCGCCGCCCGCCGCAGTCCGGGCGCATCGGACAGAGCCTGCTGGATCAGCAGCACGCGGTAGAGGGCACCGAAATCGTAGGAGCGGCGGGCCGAGTCGTCGGCCTCGTCTCCCTCTTCGCCTTCAATGGAGGAAACGATGCCAGTATCGGTCCAGTAGCAGAGCTGCCGACGGGAGACACCGCAGAACTGGGCGGCCTTGCCGGTGGTCAGTTGGAGCTGTTGGAGCAAGGTACCGGGCTCGATGGGCTCAAGAAAGTCCTTCTCTTCGCTCTGCTTGTCCGCCATTGTCCGCCGCTCTCCCTTGCTTGTAGCCAGATTGTATCATGAGGCCCGCACGTGGCCGCCTCCTGGGGACACGAACCAAGGCTATGCCGGCCACTGGCCCAGTGAGCGGACAGATCATAGCCGAGCTGGCTGCTGTTGTCAACGGGCTCGCACAAGAACCGCCGGCTCGTGTCTACCCACGGCCCTGGGGCCGGTCCAGCGGTGTGACCGTGTCCTTGGGCTCTATGGCAATGATCGCCGCCTTGCTCACTGCCAGCACGCCGAACTCCGCAGTGAGTTCCGAGCAGCCGCCCTGCACCCTGTAGAGCTTCGCCTCCACGACTGGCAGGAACTGGCGCTTGTCCTCCTCGATCTGCTGGAGGAGCCGGCGATTGGCGAACTTCCAAGCCTTCCCCTCTACCCGCTGGCCGTGCATGAGGATGGATACTGGCACAAACCCCTGGTAGGCCTCGGTGACGTCCATCGGATCCCCCTTCCTGGCCTCTGCCATCAGCGGCCTAGCTTCCTATTGAGGTTCGCATATTACAGTGACGGCGGCAGGGCGTTCGTGGAGCTTCCTGACGTGCTCTGTCTGAGTCTCGCCCTCACTGCATCAGGCCAGACTCAGTAAGAAGCTCCCGCCTGTGCATGCGAATCCACAGCCCCTCTTGAAGAAATCGTCATGCTCCTTGATCTCTGACGGCTGCGTCTGCGCGCGGGATAGTGACGAACCAGTGGGGCAGACACTCAGGCCTGCATGTCACTACCTCCGACCGCAGAATTCGCTGTGAGTGAGCCGCCATCCTGCCCGGGATGCGGGATGCCGCCGACTCCCCCCGCGGCGGCCGGGTGGCAGGTGAGGGGCCGGCCGCTGGGGAAGGCGACCATCCAGGAGGAAGGACCATGCGACTGGGCGCGCCGGTGTTCGTTGACCGCGATGATCCAGAGGAGATCGCTCGGGCGCATCGCGCCCTCGGCTATCGGGCCGGATTCTGCCCCCCGGCAAGTCTGGAGGAGAGCCGGCGCACACGCGCCATCCGGGAGGCATTCGCCAAGCACGACGTGGTGATCGGGGAGGTGGGTGTCTGGAACAACCTGATGGACCCGGATGAGGAGAAGCGCCAGCGGAACCTGGAGGCGATGGAGCGAGGGCTGGCGCTGGCAGATGAAGTGGGCGCCCTCTGCGTGGTCAACATCGCCGGGTCGCACAACCCGCGCAACTGGGCCGGCCCCCACCCGAAGGATGTCTCCAGGGAGAGCTTCGACCTGGTCGTGGAGAATGCCCGCGCCATCATTGATGGGGTGCGGCCGAAGCGAGCGAAGTTCACCTATGAGATGATGCCGTGGATGCTGCCCGACAGCGCCGACTCGTATCTGGATCTGATGACAGCCGTGGCCCGGCCCGCGTTCGGGGTGCACCTGGATATCGTGAACATCGTCAACAGCCCGCGGCGCTACTTCGACACCACCTCACTGATCCGCGAGTGCTTCGCCAAGCTCGGCCCACACGTCGTCTGCTGCCACCTCAAGGATATCAGGCTCCAGGACGGCCTGACCGTGCACCTCGAGGAGGTGATGGTGGGGCAGGGCGGCTTCGACATCAGGACCTACCTGCGTGAAGTGGAAAGGCTGCCACACCAGCCGCCGGTGCTGCTGGAGCACCTCGGGACCAGGGAAGAGTACGAGCAGGCGCGGCGGTATGTGGTCGGGCTGGCGCGAGAGATCGGAGTGGACATAGAATCGTAGAATCGCAGGGCAGGAGCTTGGTCCTGCCCTACGAGCCAAACATCCTTGCAGTCTGTGTTGAAAGTCATTTCCTCCCGACAACCGCGATGGCCTGTGAGGCGGACGTTTGGCTAGGCCCAAAGGCCCGCCATGGCCGCACGCGCAGCCGACCTAGCCACCCACGCCCGCCTCGGCTGGCATGGGAATGCCAGCCCTACAGCACGTTTCCATCATCGAGCGGGAGGATGTCTAGCCTTCCGCGGCCTCGGGTGAGGTGAGCTGGCGCGCCTGGGTGTCAACGGGCTGAAGCTCCGGAATCTCCGCGCCAGTAGCTGCGCCGAGGTCGAGGAAGCGGCGAGCAGTAGGCAACACCCGGCTCTCCAGGGAACCGACCGCTTTGTTGTAGGTCTCGGTGGCCGAGTGCAGGCGTCGGCCCAGGTCCTGGAGGTGGGCGGCGAAGACGCGCACCCGGTCGTAGAGCTCGCGGCCCAGGTCGCTGATCCGCAGGGCGTTCTCGGCGACCTGCTCCTGGCGCCATCCATAGGCGACTGCGCGCAGCAGCGCAATCAGGTTGATCGGGCTGGCGAGCAGCACTTTCCTCTGGAGTCCATCCTCGATCAAGCCTGGGTCCACGTCCACTGCCGCCGCCAGGAAAGACTCGCCGGGCACGAACATGACCACGAACTCAGGGGCGGCGCTGAACTGGTCCCAGTAGCTCCTCTGGGCGAGCGCGTTCATGTGGTCCCGGAGCTGCTGGCAGTGGCGCGTCAGGCAGGCCCTGCGAGTGCTGTCATCCGGCGCCTCCATGGCGCTCAGATAGGCATCGAGCGAGCACTTCGCGTCCACCACGATCTGTCTGCCAGCAGGGAGGTTGACTACCATGTCCGGCCGCAGCCGTCCGCCGTCGCTCTCCACGGTCACCTGCTCCACATAGTCGCAGTGCTCGCTGAGGCCGGCCAGCTCGACCACGCGATGGAGAGTCAGCTCACCCCAGCGGCCCCGCACCTGCGGCTGGCGCAGCGCGCTCACCAGCGCGCTGGTCTCCCGCTGGAGCTGCTGCTCGCTCACCAGCAGGCTCTTGAGCTGCTGATCCAGGCTCCCGTAGGTCTGCCGGTAAGCGGTCTCGATGGCTCTGATCTGCTCCTCGTAGCGCCGGAGCGTCTCTCTCACCGGCTCGAGGGTCTGCTTTGCCGACTCCACAAAGGCCTGGCTGTTCTGGCGGAGCGCGTCCGAGGAGAGGGCCTTGAAGGTCTCGCCGAGCTGGCTGCGCACCTGCTCGATGAGTTGCTCCTGGGTGGCGAGCTGCTTCTCGATCTCCTGGAGGCGCGTCTCAGCCGCGACCCGCTGCTCGCGATCGGCCTGGGCCTGAGCCTGGAGATTGCCTTGTGCCGCGAGCAACTCGTCGCGGTCCCGCTGCCGCTGGCGCAGCGCGCGGGAGTTCGCCCACAGCCAGCCCAGCGCCGCCCCGACCAGAAGTCCCAACACCAGAGACAGGATCTGCATGACTCACTCGCCCCCAGTCCGCGCTGCGCACAACGCGCCAATGGTGACATTCTACAGATTCTCTTGCATCAGGGTAAGACCCCTGATGCAAGAGAATCTCTCAGCAGGGCGCCAGACGCTCCCCTCGGGAGTCTCTTGGATCATGGTCTCTCACCATGACCCAAGAGACTCTGTAATGAGCTTCGCAGCAAGAAGGAACATGCCGCGGGTGCGACCCCAGTTTCCTGGCTGCTGGATCGGTTTGGAGGTCGCCCGGAGGGCCGGGTGGCTGGTCGGCTGCGCCGACCGTGGCTAGGCCAGCCTCCGGCGGGCCGCTGGCTAGGCCTGCGGCGGCTAGGCCCAAGGGCCGCCGTGGCGGGCAAAGCCCTAGCCACCGCCATGGCGGTCGCCTCTGGCGACCTAGCCACATCCCGGCTTCGCCTAGGGACCACGGCGGCCCGAAGGGCTTAGCCGCTCCCACAAGCGCTGCGCCACTTCCCTGTGGGAGCCCCGCCCACGGGGCGGTCAGAGGCCAACATGCCCCCCACAATCGCTCAGGCGCGGCCCCGGGCGGTGCGGATGAAGTCGAGCGCCTCCGCCAGCGTGGCCTGCGAAGTCGTGCCGCCGGGGGCGCGGGTGGAGAGCGCGCCGCAGGCGTTCCCCAGATCGAGGCAGTCGGCGAGCTCCCACCCGGAGAGATAGGCGTGGAGGAAGCCGCCGTTGAACGAGTCGCCTGCGCCGGTAGTCTCGACTACGTCAATGACGAACGCCGGCCGCCATACGCGGCGATCTCCTTGGCGAGCAATCGCTCCCTTCGGTCCCAGCTTCACGGCCACAGTCGGCGCCTTCGCGCTGAGCGCGTCGAGGGCCTGCTCGACAGTGGCGCACCCGGTGAGCAGCGTAGCCTCGGTCTCATTGGGCAGGAAGAGATCGAGGTGCGGCCACACCGCCTGCAGGTGGCCGTTGATCTCCTGGTCACTGGGGTAGCCGGTGTCGAGCGAGGTGGTCATGCCCATCTCGTGGGCGCGGGCAAAGATGCGGGCGATGGCCGGCCGGAGGTTGCGCTGGAGGTAGAAGGAGCTGATGTGCAGGTGTCGCCGGCCGCGCAACAGGTCGAAGTCCACATCCTCCCAGCGCAGCTCTTGGATGCAGCCGAGCTGGGTGAGCATGGCGCGCTCTCCGTCCACTGCGATCGAGATGGTCAGGCCGCTGGGCAGTGACGGCTCGAGCGCCACCGCGTCGGTGGGCACGCCCGTGCCACGGAGGAACTCGAGCGCCCGCTGGCCGAAGTCATCCCCGCCGATCTTGCTGATGAAGAGCACGTCATCCCCAAGGCGCGCCAACTGGGCCGCGATGATTCCCGAGGAGGAGCCGAGTGTGAGCACCATGCGCTCGACGATCGTCTCCTCACCGGGCGCGGGAAGCCCCGGCGCGCCGAGCACGATCATGTCCAGATTCAGCTCACCGATGATGGCGATGGCCGACATCCCTCCTCCTGCGGTCAGGGTCTACGGCGTTTCTCGGACTAGCCGAACGACGGTAGTCCAGGAAACGAGGCACAGAACCGCGGCGGGCCGCTCCTGTGGACGACTGCGCCGCCGCCGTCATGGAAGAGGATCCTGTTACTGAGCTTCGCATATCAGAGTGCTGCTGCCAGCGGGTTGCTGGAGCTTTCTGGCGTGTCCTGTCTGAGTCTCGCCTCACTGCATTAGGCGAGACTCAGTAGGTAAGGGATGACCTCCCATAGGCTGTTCACCACGGCCTGCGCGCCAGGGAAATCGAGGCCCCGGCTGTAGTCGTTCCGCACGGCCACGACCTTCATCCCCGCGGCGGCTGCCGCGGCGACGCCGGGGGGCGTATCCTCGAGCACCAGGCAGGTGGCCGGTGGGAAACCGAGGCGGGCGGCGGCGGCCAGATAGATGTCCGGCGCAGGCTTGTTGCGCTCGACATCATCGCCGGTGATGATGGCATCGAAGTACGCCTCTGGAGTTCCAAACTCCGGGTGCGAGGCGGAAAGCCGGCTCAGGATCACCTCCACCTGCTCGGCCGTGCTGGAGGAGACCACCGCTCGCTTGAGGTTGCGGCCCTTGACCTCGGCGGCCAGTTCCCAGAAGCCGGGGAAGACGCTGAAGGGCTCGGTCCGGATGAACTCCATGAAGAGCCGGTAGCGCCGGGCGGCCATCTCCTCGGCCGGGGCCTCCACATGGTAGATGCGCTTCAGATCGCGGATGTTGTCCGCCTCGGCGAAGCCGACCAGCCGCGCCATCACGCTCTCGTCCAGCTCGTGTCCATACTCGCGCATCATCGCCCGGAAGGCCTGGAAATGGATGGGCTCCGTATCAACGATGAGCCCGTCCATATCGAAGAGCAGTGCCTGCACCATCAGCGGCTCTGCTCTCGAGGGTAGATGGTCACGCCCTGCACCACGCGGTGAATCACGCCGCCCGCGCTGGGGGCGTCCGGCTTGAGGCCGTGCTCGAAAGAAGCAAACAGGCCGAGGAGCTGACCCACGATGGTCGCTGCTGGGGGCAGCATGTGGTCGGGCAGGTTGAGCTTCCCCTCCGGGTCGAAGGCGATCATGTGATCGGCGAGGCCGGCTATCTCCTCATCGGCTCGGTCGGCGACGACGAGGTGAGCCAGGCCCACGCCCTGATCGCGGTTGCCGCGGACCAGATCGAGCTCGTAGCGGCGAACATAGGGATCACTCGATAGGAAGTAGACCACGAGGGTGTCGCCGTGGATGGCGGCCCGGGGGCCGTGGCGGATGCCGAGGAAGGTATCGTAGAGGCAGATGACGTTGCCGTCGGTGAGTTCCTGAAGCTTGAGGTGGGACTCGACCGCGGCGCCGTACAGCGCACCCGAACCAAGGAAGCAAGCGCGCCGCGGCCTGCACCTAGCAAGGGATTGGGCGACACCGGGCGCGTCGGCCAGCACTCGTTCGCCAGCGACGGCGAGACGATCAGCCAAGTCGAGGTATTCCTCGATGCAGTCGAGGTAGGCGAGGCCCAGGCCGGCGACGACCATCGAGCTGAAGGAACTCGTCATCGCCAGGCCGCGGTCATTGGTGCGTGGGTGAAGCGCGAGCACATGTGCCCGCTCCCCTTGCCGCCGCGCCAGAGCCGCGAGCTTGCCCTCCTCATTGCAGGTGATCACGAGGTGGCGTATCTGCGGCCTTTCAAGAAGCGCGATCTCCATCGCCGCGACGCTCTCGGGGCTGTTGCCGGATCGAGCGATGGAGACCATCAGGGCCGGCCGGTCGGAGGGGAAGGCGTACTGGGGGTGAGTCACGATGTCGGTAGTCGGGCAGGCGATGGCGCGCGTGCGCAGTGCCTGGCTGATCGGCCCGACGACACACTGCCCAACGAAATGGGAGGTGCCGGCGCCGCTGAAGATGACCTCGGACGATGAGCCGGCGAGGCCGATCTCGGCGAGCAGCTTCTGGATCGCTGGCGCGGCCGCGACCACACGCTGGGCGGTGTCGCGCCACATCTCCGGCTGCTGGGCGATTTCGCCAGCGGTGGCCTCGATGCCCAGGCGCGCCTTCTCTGCCGCGCTGAGGGCCAGTAACCGCTGAAGAGGATTCACCTCCACTCTCCTGGAGTTCGTGCTACCTGGGCCGGGCCCGACGCGGGCTGCGGAGCACTTTGGCAATCACCTCCCGCGCCCCATTGGGGAGCGGCGCGGGGGTATGGGCCGCAAGCACGCGGCTGACGAACTGGTTGGCGCGATCCGCGAGATCCAGGCTGCCGAGCTGCTGCCAGCGGCCGAAGTTGCTCCGGTCCAACAGCCGCGGGAGGAAGTGGTCGGTCCGGAAGTAGCGCAGCGTGTGGTCCGTATCGAGGAACTGCCTGCCGGGCCCCACCGCGTCAACCACCTCCAGGGCGAGCCGTTCCGGGTCGGTCGGGAGGCCCCGGTAGAGTAGGGCCAGCATGGCGATGATCTCATCCGAGATCGCGACCATCTCCAGAGAGGAAGTCAGGCCCGACTCGAGGTAGCCGACATCATGCACCAGGTTGCCGCGGGCGAGGATGGCGGTGCTGATTGAGCACATCGCCTCCAGCCCAGCCTGCGCATCCAGGGTCTTCGCGTCCGAGGCGCCGGCCAGACCCCACGAAGGCAGACGGTACCAGCGCGCCAAGTCGGCGAATGCCGCGTTGGTCAGGGAGAACTCCGGCCCGCCGTAGACGTAGGCCGTAGTGGCCATGTCAATGACCGAGACGTTGGCGCCATAGATGAAGGGCGCGCCGGGCGCCACGAGCTGATGGATCACCAGGCCGGAGAGGCACTCGGCATTGGTCAGAGCGCACGCGCCGGCCAGGGTGACTGGGGCCGTCGCCCCCGCGCTGGCCCCAGAGACATAGGCGACGGGGATGCCCCGCTCGGCGCACCAGATCAGCTTCGCCAGGCCCGCCGGGGTGTGGATGAGCGGCGAGATCGGCTCGGAGTAGTGGATCAGGAACGGCCCTGCGCGAAGCGCCTCTTCTCCACCCACCGCCGCGACCGCGATCTCGTAGATGTCCTCCATGTCATCGGTGTCGTGCGCGGTGAAGACGATCGGCTTCGATGTGCCCGCTACCATGGCCGCGAACGCGTGCACGAACACCGATTCGGGCGGCGCGTCGCTCGGCGCGCCCATGGACATCACGAAGTCCAGATTGGGCAGGGCGTCGCAGAGGCGCGCGAACCGCTCCACGTCCTCCACCCGCGCCGGCCGGCGCTCGCGCGCGTCCAGGTCAATGGTGTTAGGCGTGTCCGAGCCCGTCCCGAAGAAGACCCGGCCCTCCTCCAGCATCATCGCGCGCTCGCCTGTGCGCTTGGAGAGCACGACCCGCTCCGGGGCAGACCGCACTGCCCGCTCCACCAGGTGCCCAGGAATCCGCACCCAATCACCGTCAACCCGCGCCCCAGCTTCGCGCAGCAGGGAGACGGCGCGCGGGTGCCTGACCTCCACTCCGGTCCGCTCGAGGATCTCCAGCGCGGCGAAGTGGATGTCCCGCATCTGCCCGTCCGAGAGCACCCGGATGTGGGGCCGATGCTGTGTCGTGAAATGGAGCACGATGGTTCTCCGCGGTTGCGCCTTGGCGGGCCTGTGAGTTTCCACCTCGGCGGCCGAACTCCCTGCCCACAACCGGCCGGGGACTCCGGTTGAGCTTGACACGGAGAGCGGCCCTGGTATACGCTGGCGGTGCTGACCGCGGACAAAACGATACTCCTACCGCAGGAGCAACGCGACCTCAGCCTCGACGCGCCTGCCTTTCGCCACTCGGACCCTGGGTGGTGACAGGGAGGCGCGTCCGCTCTTCGGGAAGGAGGCAGCGAAGGTGAAGATCGTCGGGTTCCAGCGTGAGATGGCAGGCGAGGTGGCGCGCTGCTATAGCGAACTGGTGGCGCCCGCGCCCTTCTGTCTGCCAATAGGAGAGGAGTGGTTCCGCGACCCCGGCCGGCTGGCGCGGGGCCCCTGCCGCAACGAGACACTGCTGGTGGCTAAGGAGTCGAGCGGGGAGATAGCCGGCTTCGTGCACGTCGCGGTGGCCGCGCCTGCCACAGAGGATTGGCATGTCAAGGGCGAGCCAGGCCTCATCCGCTTCCTCAGCTACCCAGTAGGGCGACGGGCCGTGGGAAACGCCTTGCTGGAGGCGGCTGAGGCCTGGCTGCGGGAGCGCGGGCGATCCGAGGTGGTAGCCCTGGATGCGAGGTACCTGTACCCCTGCTACCATCTGCCCTTTGCGCACCTCTCCGAGCGGATCGCCCACGTGCCTCCACTCCTGGGCATGGGCGGCTACGCGGTCGCCGAGAGCGAAGTGCTCTTCGCCTGGGAGGACTTCGGGGTGTCTGATGTGCCGAAGCCGGGCCTGGACGTGGAGCTCGCGGCCGAATGGCGAGACCAGGTGGACACCTTTGGCGAGGGCGTAGTGGTCGAGCCGAGGCGAGGGAGCAAGGTGTTGGGGGAGTGCAAGATCGTGCGGCTTGGCTCCGACGACTGGAGACCGGAGCTGAAGGGGTGGTGCTTCTGCACCAGCCTCCAGGTGGAGGGGGCGGTGCAGGGCATGGGGCTGGGCAGGCACCTGCTGGCGGTCGGCTTGAGGCGAATGCGAGAGGTGGGGCTCCGCCACGCGCTCATCAGCACTGACTGGGACAACCACCGGGCTGCGCTCTTCTACACCAACTTCGGCTACCGCTTCCTCGACCGGACGTCCGCCTTTCGGAAGGAGCTGACCGGTGCAGCCTAGTCTGCGGGAGGCGCGATCTTCTGACTGCGACGCCATTGACGCGCTCGCCACGAAGCTCGTCGGCTTCGCTGCCGACCGCCGCTATCTCTACCAGCAGGTCCTGGCAGACGCGGATCACCATCTGATCGTGGCCGAGGGCGATGAGGGACTCGTCGGGTTCGCCCATCTGCTGGTGTATGAGGACCTGTCACATGGCGCGCTTGCGGGCGAGCTGCTGGCGCTGATCGTCGCCGAAGACTATCGGAGGCGCGGCATCGGCGAGGCGCTCCTGCGAGCAGTGTTTCGAACTGCAGAGCAGCGCGGCGTCGGCGAGCTGCATATCAATACCGAGCCCGGGAATAAGGCTGCTCAGAAGCTCTATGCGAAGCTCGGCGCCCACATCGTCGGGGTGCAGATGGAGGTTGACCTGTCTGCGGCCAGGTGACACCTGAAGTGGTCCATGCAGGGCTGCGAGTGGCTTGGCAGCAGCGCTGCGCCAGGGCTGGCCCGCAGATCACGCACTGGTGGGCCGCAGTCGGCGCCACCTCCTTCGCCTCTTCTGGCCGGAGCGCTTAGGTTTGGGTGCTCGCCGGGGCACCGAGGCCCCTCCGGCGATGGCGGCTTGGGCCTGTTCCTGGAGTTGGCATTGGCCTTGGCCTGGGGACCTGAGGTGAAGGAGGAACTCGCGGGCACCGCCTGGCCCGGAGCAGGTACACGGGAGGATGCCCTGGAGCGGGAGGCTGGATGCCCTGAGCCGAGGCAAGAGCCAAGTGAAGACCGCGCGGGGGAGATCTTCTGTGGGTCTGATCGCTGCCAGCTTAGCTTCATGGAGGGGCTTCAGGAGGGCGAGTACCTCGCGGTCTGCCGCGAGCAGGCGCCACACCTTCGGCAGCAGCTCTGAGAGGGAGCGGAATGTGACATCCACCACCGCCAACGTCGGCGGGGGGTCAAGCTCGTGGGCTTCGAGTTCCATCACATCACGCCCGGCCAAGTCCACCACGCGAGGGTCGAGACGGAGGCGCTGCGCGAGCTGGCCGTGACCGATCTCGACGGCATATACCCGAGTTGCGCCGTGGGCAAGCAGGCAGTCCGTGAAGCCCCCGCCTGCCGCGCCCACATCGAGGGCACAGCGGCCTGGCACAGCAACAGCAAAGGCAGAGAGCGCTTCCTCGAGCTTCTCCCCGCCGCGGGTGGCGTAACGGTGCCTCCTCCGGAGCCGGACCTCAGCATCCGACTTCACCTGGGCGCCCGGCTGGTCAACCAGTCCGCCCTGGACAACCACTGCTCCGGACCAGATGACGCGCTTGGCCTCCTCTAGATCCGCGCATAGGCCGCGCTGCACCAGTAGCTCGTCCACTCTCAGTCTGTCACTCCGCGGCTTCTTCTGCACGTCTTGCCAACTCCGGTTCGCCTGCTGTAGTCTATCGGGTTCCTTGGGCCATAGTGACAAACCATGGCTCAAGAGATCCCTGGCGACCAAGGGTAAGGTGTGTCTGCGGCACTCTCTTACACTGCGGGCGTGATTGCAGTACAGGAGAATCCGTAAGCCCGAGGGCACTGTCGCCTGAGTTTACCACACCTTGGGAGGGGATGGAGCCGCGTGGTGCGGTCTGATCTCAGAAAGCTGATCGCAGGCTGGCGCCTGGTAGACGGCCCGGCCGCGGACCAGCAGGTCGAGGGCCTGCTGGAGCCGGCCTACGCGGCTGGGTGGCTGCCAGACAACCACCGGTCCTTCAATGCCCCGCTGATGGCTGACCAGTACCATCTCGGCGGGGCAGAGGATACGCGGCGGATGGCCGAGCTGCTGGGCATCACCGCGGCCGACCGGGTGGTTGATCTGGCCTGCTACATTGGTGGGCCGGCCCGGCAGTTGGCGCGCGAATACGGGTGCCGAGTGGTGGGTGTGGACATCTCGGAGGTCCACGTCGAGGTCGCCCGTGCGCTGACGCGCCTCTGCCGACTGGAGCACAAGGTCAGCTTCATCTGTGCCAGCGCCGACGCGGTTCCTGAGCGGAATGGCTCGTTCACGGTCGCTTGGTCGCAGTGCAGCTTCCCAGCGGACTTGAGCTGGATGCGGGAGATCCACCGCCTCCTGGCACCCGCAGGCAGGGTGGGCTTCACCGGACAGATCCGCCGTTCGGCTGGACCGGACCCACACCTGTTCTCTCTCGATGCAGTGAGGGAGCACACCGAGGGGTTCGGGTTTCGCGTGCTCAGCGCGGAGGACATTTCCGAGATGGACCTGGAGTTCGGCTGGCTTGCTATCCGCAGGAAGCTGCAGCAGAACGAGTGCCACTATCGCAGGCTGATGGGAGATGAGTGGGTGGAACAGGCCTACTCCGAGCAGGAGCGGGA
>Ga0315307_1000468_pt1 | contig 17483 bp, 14 predicted proteins | sample TDP2_MG_FD_203079 | JGI IMG/M metagenome (GOLD analysis project Ga0315307, IMG submission 203079) | Freshwater sediment microbial communities from Lake Towuti, South Sulawesi, Indonesia - TDP2 | ecosystem: Environmental > Aquatic > Freshwater > Lake > Sediment | place: Indonesia: South Sulawesi...
CTGAGTTGGCTGCAGCGGCTCTAGCAACATGGGGAGCCATCGGCTTGATTTTGGCTATCTTGGTCATAATCGGTGCTGTTCTAATCTACATGCCAGGGAAAGAGGTCATCGGCGGTATCCTTGTGCTAGTCTTCTCGATCATCAGCTTGTTCTTCACAGCTGGGGGTCTTTTCATAGGCTTAATCTTGGGGATAATCGGCGGCGCCTTAGGCATAGCAAAGAAGTGAAGCGTTCATTTCCCTTTCTTTCTTTTTTCTAGAAAACTCTACTTTAAAGGATCAGGATGAGCTTGTTCTCAACTTTCCCGCCATTCTGTGGTACGTTCTTAACGCTTTTAGTGCTCTCGCGGCTTTTTCAGGCAAGTTGTAGACAGGTATGCTTGTGTCCCGCAAAACCTCATAGACGAGCATGAAATCTTCTCCACCCGCTGGGACATCAACCACCGGCTTTTCAGGATGTTTCTTTGCGGTTTCAGCAATCACCACGGCATCTTTTGGCTCGAAAAAGCATGACTTGAGCATGTTTATGACCATGACTCCATCCACATTGGGGTCTCTCAAGACCAAGTCCAAGACTGTGGAGTATCTTTCTGTTCTGGCGTCGGCGATTAAGTCCACGGGGTTTACGGCATCCACTCCTGGATAGCGGCGCTCTATCTTCGTCTTGATTCCCTCTGAGAGTACGGCTAGTTTTAACCCGTTTTTCACCACAGCGTCTGCGGCGAGTATGGCTGGACCTCCAACATTGCTCACTATGGCGACGTTGTCCCCTCTCAGTGGAGGTTGCTTCGTTAACGCGATGGCTGCGTTGAAAAGCTCTTCAACGTCTTCAACTCGGATGATTCCGGCTTTTCTGAATGCAGCGTCAAATACGATGTCTGACCCGGCTATAGAAGCGGTGTGGGAGAGGGCCCTTCGAGCGGCTTCCTTTGTTGCTCCGCCCTTAAGCACTACTATCGGCTTTTTCTTCACCACTTTTCGAGCTACCTCTATAAGCTCTCTTCCGTTTTCAATTCCCTCCATGTACAGGCAGATAACCCTTGTTTTCTGGTCTTCGCTGAAGTATTGGAGGAGGTCCACGTCGTTGACGTCGATTTTGTCTCCCATGAAAGCGAACTTGCTGATTCCCATTCCGTAGAAGCAAGCCCAGTCGAGGAGGCAGGCGCCAACACCTCCGCTTTGGGATATAACTGCGATGTTGCCTTTCTTCGGCATGACATCCCTTTCAAAGGTGGTGTTCAATCCATTAGCAGTGTTTATGACCCCCATAATCGTGTTTGGCCCAAGTATTCGCGTGCCGTATTTCTCTTTCAGGCTTGTCAATTGTTGCCGCTGATGTTCTTTGTATCCGCCGGTGATCGCCACCAGCGCCTTGACCCCCATCTTAGCGCATTTTTCCGATTGCCGTATGGAGGGTTCAGGTGGAAGCATGATTACTCCGAGGTCTGGGGTCCCTGGCAGTTCTTCAAGTGTTTTGTATTCCTCTTTTCCGTCAACATCCAACACGTAGGTTTTTCCCTCAAAGAACTTAGTCATGTTGTGGATGACGCTTTCAAACAGCCAAGGAGAGGTCATCCCAACCTTTTCTTGGATCTTGCTTGATCCAACGAGCACGACGCTGTCTGGTTCAAAGAGCGACTTCACTTCACTCATATGGCTTGTTCCCACAATTTCACGGGATTGCGATAGAACTGAATACAAAACGTTCTCCCTTATATAATGCTAACGAAAATATAATGCTAACGAAAACTTCCTTCATCAAATCCTAAGACATGCCCCCGCTTCAACGAAAAGATTATCTGTCAATAACGTTAAAGGCAGAACTCAACAAAACTGTTAGTGTTCGCGAGATGGTCTGGAATGGCGATTGAAAAGGGAGATTTCATTCTTATCGACTACGTAGCCAAGATCAAAGAAACCGGAGAAGTCTTCGACACCAGTCTGGAAGAAGTGGCGAAAAAGGAGAGGCTGTACAAAGAAGGCGAAATCTACGAGCCGAAGCTGATGGTTGTTGGTGAAGGGTGGATGCTGAAGGCGCTAGAAGAAGGCCTACCCAACTTTGAGCTTAAGAAGACCGCCTCCATCGAGATACCGCCAGAAAAGGCTTTTGGACCCCGCGACCCAGAAAAGATCAGGCTGGTTCCGCTGCGACGACTCACAACCCGCGGAATCACACCTCAAACAGGTGTGCGCATTGAGCTCAACGGAAAACTCGCCACCGTGAGAACTATGGGGTCTGGAAGGGTTCAGCTGGACTTTAACCCTCCACTGGCGGGTAAAACCCTAATTTACGATGTCACTGTTCAGAAAAAGCTTGAAACGAAAGTGGAGAAAATCATAGCTCTCATTCATCGTAGGATTCCAGCGGTTGATGTGGGGAAGTTCAACTTAAAGGTAAGCAAAAAGGGCGCGGTGATAAACGTGCCTGAGGAAGCCTTCTACGTGGAAGGGCTACAACTAGCGAAAAGAGGAATCTCCACCGACATACAAAAGTTCTTTCCTGAAACCACAGCTGTAAAGTTTGTTGAAGCATTCAAAAAACAGGAAACGGGCAGAGAACAGTCATAAGGGGATGGACACGGGCTCAGGCTCTAATCTATCACACCTGTGGCTCTTGCCAGTTTTTCAGCCGAATCGTAATCCAGCCGTTTTTCCTCTAAAATGGTGTACCGTTCAGGTCGAATTGCACCTGCTCGCATCAAAGCCTCTACAACGTGTTCATGCTCTATTCCTAACTCCTCAGCTGTGGTAGGGGCGCCTACCTTCTCCAGCGTTTCTTTGACACGCTTCCAATCCATTCCGTGAAGATGCGCCATCATTATTGTTCCCACACCACACTGTTCTCCGTGCATAGCTGGCTTTGGTGCAATTAGATCGAGGGCATGGCTGAACAAGTGCTCTGAACCGCTGCAGGGTCGGCTGCTTCCCGCGATGCTCATGGCGACGCCGCAGCTAATCAGGGCTTCGAGGAGAACTCGCACGCCCTCTTCTTCCCCGGGCTGAATCACATCAGCGTGTTCAGCGACGAGCTTTGCGCTCATGAGGGATAAACTCGCTGCGTACTCGCCATAATACTCATTTTTTGCTTTGTGGGCTAACTCCCAATCGCGAACCGCTGTGAACTTGGCCACAACATCTCCACATCCGCTAGCCGCAAATCGATGGGACGCCTGGATGATAACGCTGGTGTCCGCGACGATGGCCATTGGGGATTGCGCCATTTTGGAGTAGGGTTTGTTCAGTCCCCTAAGAGAGACAACACAACTCGCAATTCCGTCGTGAGACGCTGTGGTCGGTATGCTTATGAACGGAACCCCTTGACGTGCGGAACCAAGCTTTGCGACATCGATTTTGGTGCCACCGCCGGTTCCAAGCACCACCTGGGGTTTAAATTCGATTATCCTTTCCTCAACTGTCCTAACATCCTTTACAGTGAAGGAGGACACAATACACTGGTCAACATCGATTCCTATGTCATGGAGGAGGTCGGTAATCCTCTGGCCTGCAATATGACGCGTTTGAGGACCAGTTACCACAAGTGCGGTTTTGGAAAAGCCGAGCCTTTTACAAAGGTCGCCTATAAGCTCTAGAGTTTCGTTTCCAACAATGACTTCTCTCGGGAGTTGCATGCGGTGTAGCTTCAAGCGTCAATCACGTTTCGGGACGGTTTTGACCAATATTTATGGGTTTGAGACGTTTTTAAATGCGTCGGTTAGGAATGTACGACTTAGGATTTACTCCAACTTGATGTTGCTTAACTTGGTTTCTAGAATTGAATCATACAAAAAACTTATTACTAACATCTCTGTTTCTACATGTCGCTAGCTTCTCCCGAGAAGTCATTATTGGCACATTCAATTTTCGGGGGAAAACGAAAGATGCACGAAACGCTTGATAATTCAACTTTAAAAGGGACAACAACGATTGCCGTTGTCTGCAAAGACGGAGTTATCCTAGCCTCTGACACCCGCGTGACTATGGGAACCTTCGTAGCCCACAAGAGAGGGAAAAAAGTGTACAAGATCGACGACCACTTGGCCATGACCATCTCCGGCAGCGTTGCAGACGCGCAACGAACAGTGGACATACTCAAGGCAAACGCACAGCTGTACAAACTGAACAGCAAACGCCCAATGCCAGTGAGCTCCGCATCCCGACTCATTGCGAACCTCTTTTTCTCAGCTCGCTTGGCACCGCTGATAGCCCAAATTCTCGTCGGGGGCGTTGACACCACTGGACCCCACGTGTTTTCTCTAGACCCCTTCGGTAGTCTCACAGAAGAGAAGTGTGTCGCCACAGGCTCAGGTTCCCCCATAGCCTACGGAGTGCTGGAAGACAAATACAAGGAGGACATGAGGATTAAGGATCTCCTATCTGTGGTTGTGCGCGCTGTTGACTCTGCTATGAAAAGAGATTCCGCGAGTGGAGACAGCTTTGACATGGCCATCATAGACTCAAAAGGGTATCATGAACTTAGCAGTGATGAAAAAAAGGGTATCTTAGGAGGCTCGTGAGGAGCGAGAAAGAAGCGTGAAACCTCTCGACAAAACAAAAGTGGAAATCAGCCAAACAATATTCGAGCACATTCCAAAAGAGGCAGAGATCACCCGCATCGAATTCGAAGGTCCAGCCTTAGCGGTTTACACGAAAAGGCCGGAGGTTCTTATCGAACAGGGTTACGTAATTGCAGACATCGTCAACCTGATTAGGAAAAGAATTGTTGTGCGCTCCGACCCCTCTGTAAGATTACCTGAGAAGGAGGCGGAAAGGAGCATACACGGGATTGTTCCAAAAGAGGCAGAGATCACCAGCACAAGTTTTGACCCCAGCCTAGGCGAGGTTACCATAGAAGCCAAAAAGCCTGGCTTAGTTATCGGGAAAAACGGAGTAATCTTACAGGAGATCACAAAACAGACACGATGGAGACCAAGAATCTTAAGGAGTCCTCCAATACCGTCAAAAATCATGGCGCACATGCGGCATTTTCTGCACACCGAAAGCAAAGAACGGGACAGAATATTCCGCAGAGTTGGCGAGAAAATTTTCAGACCTATGGTCTATGGGGTTGGAGACATCCAGATCACCGCCTTGGGCGGCTTTCAAGAGGTTGGAAGATCTGCCATTCTTGTGCAAACAAGGGAAAGTCAGGTTTTGTTGGACTGCGGCATTAACCCTGGCTCTACAGAGCCCCTTAGAGCTTTTCCTAGACTTGACGCGCCTCAATTCGATCTAGACTCTTTAGACGCCGTGGTCATAAGCCATGCGCATCTGGACCACTGCGGTTTTCTCCCGTTCTTGTTTAAGTACGGCTACGACGGTCCGGTCTATTGCTCCGCCCCTACTTCAAACCTCATGACCTTACTTCAACTGGACTATTTGGACGTTTTGGGCAAGCAAGGGGTGATGGCGCCCTATGATCAGAAAGATGTGCGAGAAACTGTGTTGCACACAATTCCGTTGCGGCACGGCGCCGTGACTGACATAGCGCCGGACATCCGTTTAACCATGCACGACGCAGGACACATTCTTGGTTCATCCGTGACGCACCTGCACATCGGGGAGGGAGTGCACAACATTGTCTACACTGGCGATTACAAGTATGCAAAAACCATGCTTCTTGAGCCCGCCGCTGCGGAGTTTCCAAGGGCGGAGACAATAATAACCGAGAGTACCTATGGGGCTCCGCAAGACGTGATGCCGTCCAGAATGGAGGCGGAAGATAAGCTTGCGTCCGTGATAAATGAAACTTTGGATCGAGGAGGCAAGGTGTTAATTCCGGTACCTGCTGTTGGCAGGGCTCAGGAAATCATGCTGGTTATCGATGGATACATGCGGCGGGGACTTATGAAGGAGGCACCAGTGTTTATTGAGGGCATGATTTCAGAAGCAACCGCCATCCATACGGCCTATCCTGAATACTTGGCAAGGGAAGTGCGGGACAGCATTCTACATGAGGGAGTTAACCCGTTTCAATCGGACTACTTCACTTTAGTGGAGCATCCCAGCGCAAGGGAAGAAATCGTGGAGGGGAACCAGAGCATCATTATAGCAACTTCTGGCATGCTGGAAGGCGGACCCGTAGTTGACTACTTTAAGTATCTGGCGCCGGACGAAAGGAACACGGTGATCTTTGTCAGCTACCAGATTGAGGGAACCCAAGGGCGTAGGGTGCAAAAGGGCTTAACGGAGACGCACATGATAAACAGCGAGGGAAAAATCGAGATTGCAAAGGTTAATCTAAAGGTTGAATCTATTGAGGGCTTCTCTGGACATTCGGACAGGAGACAAATTATCCGTTACGTCCATCAGATCACGCCGAAGCCTGAGAGGGTGATTGTGTGTCATGGCGAGAGGCCAAAGTGTCTAAATGTAGCTAATATCTTTCAGAGAAAGTACAACGTTAGGGCATCTGTGCCTGACATTTTAGAAACAGTCAAGCTGCGGTAGGCATTTCCTGGTTAGACGCTACTGATTTTTGCCGCCAGATTCGGATGAATGGGGGAGTGATGACCACGCGGTCCTGGCCTAGTTGGGCAATGTCTCCTCCAACTAGCGTGGTGAACTCGTGGAGTTCGCCTACTGCCCGTTTGACGTCTTCGATGCTCTTTCTTGCGAGGGGGCTGACTCTCAGGATGAGTATGTTCCCTGACTTCACTTCGCGTTTGATCGCGTCCACGTCCTCAAGGTCGCGCAGAGCTAGGGCTTTCAAGTAAGCCTTAGCTGGAGGACCGGCTGGAACCAGAGCTTCCTCTGTGACCTCTGGCTTTTCGCCCTTCTTGATCTTGCCGATGACTTTCCCGAATTTTTTCCCTAAGGTGGGCAAGTTCTTGGTCCCTGATTAAACTAGCTTGCCTGAAACTTTAAGTTTTGTGTACCAGAGATATCTCCGCATAACATGTAAACTTCCAAAATTTCTGAGGAGAATCACGTGGACTTACAGTGGACGTGAATGAACTAGTTTTTTCATGGCGGTGGCTTTTTCTTCTGTTTACATGAAAGTGTCTAAATTGTGCGAGCATTATATGGCTAAATCATCAATACTTGAAATCAGTGGGCGAAATCCTTTTTCCGTTGTTGACCAGAATACTGGGAGTCGAGGTTGAAGTTATGAGTGAAACCATGAGGTCTCGAGGACTTAAACTTGACCTCTTTAACAAGGATGAGCTTCACGAGATTCATTTGGCTACACTGGATGTGCTTGAAAGGATTGGCGTGGGTATCTACGAAGACAGGGCGCTCAAACTGATGGATGAGGCTGGGGCAATTGTTGACTATGATAGGAAGGTTGTGAAGATACCTCAGCACTTGCTGAAGGAGCTGATTAAGAAGGCCCCCAAGGTTGTGACGTTGTATGCCAGAAATCCTAAACACACTGTTAGGCTTGAACCTAGGGGAAAAACCTACTTCAACAACTCTAGTTATGGAATAAAAGTGTACGATCTTGATACTGGGATGCACAGGGATTCAAGAAGCGAGGATGTTGCCAGTTTCGCTAGGTTGACGGACGCTTTAGAAAACATTCATGTGTACCTTCCAACCGTTACTGCGCATGACATCCCAGAGTATGTGAGGGCTCTTTATGAACTTGCGATAGCGCTGGAAAACACTGGGAAACATGTGTCGCATGCAACTTATGGGGCTGATGCGATTAGGCACTACATTCGGATAGGAGCAAAGATTGTGGGGGGCCTGAAGGAGCTTAAGAAGAAGCCAGTGATCTCTGCTAGTACGTGTCCCATAAGCCCTTTGCAACACTCTAGGGAAGATACGGAGGTCCTCATTGAATTCGCCAAGTTTGGTCTACCATTCTTCATATTGAGTATGGCGATGGGGGGAGGGACGGCGCCGCTTACGATTGCGGGGGAGCTTGTGGTGATTAATGCAGAGGTTCTTAGCGGGATAGCTTTAGTTCAGCTTGTGAATCCTGGAACGCCTGTGCTTTATGGCAGCGTCTCGTCAACCATGGATATGAAAACGGGCAAATTAGCGTTAGGTGCCCCTGAGAGACCATTGATCAACTCTGGATGCGCCCAGTTGGCGAGGTATTATGGGATTCCATCTTGGATAGGAGCTTGCTCAACTGATGCGAAGGTTCCTGGGTCTCAGGCGATGTTTGAAAAGGTTATGACCGCCATTATTCCAATGTTGGCTGGTGCCAGTCTCATTTATGGTCCTGCCGTATTGGATTCTGGTAAGACCTATGGCTTTGAGCAGTTGGTTCTTGATAACGAAGTTATTGGAGCTCTTTATCGTATTGTGGAGGGTGTTGACGTGAACGCTGATTCTTTGGCTCTTGAAGTTATAGAGAAGGTGGGGATAGGGGGTCATTATTTGGCTCAGAAACATACGAGCGACCATGTGTTGAGTGATCAGTGGAGACCTACGCTGTTGGACAGAGGAAGCATGGAAGAATGGGTTAAAGGGGGGCGTAAGGACATGTGTGAGTTGGCGAGAGAAAGAGCCAAGAAGATTTTAGCGTCTCATGAGGTTGAGCCTTTGGAGAAAGATGTTAGAAAAGAAATGTGGGAAATAGTGAAGAAGGCGGAGAGAGAACTGAGAGATTAGGCTGTGAGGAGTTTCTTTTTCGCTATTATTTTTTCTATGTCTTTTTTGGCGTCTAGTTTTTGGAATATTTCCAGTGCTTGGTTGAGGAGGTTGTTGGCTTTTTCTCTGTCGCCTTCTCTGTCTCTTTCCAGGTACATTCGAGCGTATTCAAAGAGGACCATTTTGGCGAACCAGTAGACGTTCCATCGCCTTGCATCTAGAGTCTCATACTCCTGAAGGCTCTTTTCGAAATGCTCGACGGATTCTTTCCATTTATTCTGAGCACGGAACAACATTGCTCTCAGCGCACCTGCTACAGCAATGAGCTCTTTATGCTCTATTTCGAGAGCAAACTTGTGCAGGTTGTCAATTAGGTTTTTGGCTTTCTCGATTTCCCCAAGCTCTATGTACGTCCAAATAAGCCATCTAGAGTCTGTCATTTGGTAGTATTTTGCTCCAGCTTTTTCATAGATGTCATACATTTTTTCAAGGAATTCTCTTGCCTTGACGTATTCCTCTTTGTCAAAATGGAGCCATCCGAGACACCAGTAACTCAATCCGATTGCTTCAAAATTATCTATCTTTTGGGAAATGTTCAAAGCTTCCTTGTAGTATTGTTCGCTCTTGTCCCATTCGCCCATTATCTGATAAGTAAATCCAAGAACATTTAGAGACAACTCAAGGTTATACATCTCGCCAGCTTTCTTACTCAATGCAACTGATTCTTCCGCCAAAGGGACTGCCTTGTTCATATTTCCCATATTATAGTACATCCATGACAGCATCGCGCCAAACCAAGATATATACCCAATATGCCCTACTTTTCTTGCCAGTTCGAATCCTTTGTCGAAACATTCCAAGCGTCTTTCATTTTCTTCTCCCGGTGGAAGTGATATAGCGAGGTTATTATATGTGCGCAGCGCGGTCTCTGTATAACCGTTATCAAGTGCTATTTTCAACGCTTTCTCCAAGCATTCAATGGCTTTCCTCAGGTCATTCAGGTCACCACTGTAACCAAAAATTGTTCCTAAGCTGGCGTATGAACTTGCGATAACTTCATGAGCGTTCAGTTTTTTGGCGAGCTCAAGTGCTTTCTCAGCCCAAGGAAGCGCCTTAGCCATATCTCCAGTACGATAATACATGTGACCCATATCCTCGTATAGGCTCGCTAATTCAACGCTTTCAGGCTCTGTTTCCAAAATCTTCAAAGCCTCATCATGGTGCCCTTTAGCCTTTTCCGCGTCGCCCATCTTATCCCAAAGAACGTTTGCCATTTTCCGATGCAGTCTCGAAACCTTTTCTTTCTCTTGCAGTTGCTTCCACAAAAACAACGCTTCATTCCAATACTTCATGCAAGCATCAAGTTCTCCAACAAGCCCTTTGATATCTCCAAGCACCTCAAGGACACGTCCTCTTTCGCGAAGTTCACCTTCCTTCTCTTCAAGAAGCCCAAGAGCATACTGGAAGTAAGAAACAGCCTCGCTATTGGCATAGACCTTCGCAGCCTTTTCCCCAGCCTTCAAGAAATAATCAAGCGCCTTTTCTTCATCTCCCCCCTCAAGAAAGTGTAAGGCTAACTCTCCAAAATGTTCATCAATCTTTTTAGCGTAAGCCTTCTCTAAGGCACATCCCACAACGCCATGAAGCCTCTTATGCCTTAAATGGCTAACTTCCTCATGCACAACATCCCTAACTATGATATCGGAAAAGGAGTACACATCTTCTCCACGGATAACCCTCTCCTTAACCAATCCCGTTTTGAGAATTTTCTCCATTATTTCAAGCAATTTGTCCTCTTCAAAGCCGGTAACTCCGCACAAAGCCTCAAAAGCGAAATCTTTTCCAACAAAAGAAGCCATAGTCAACACATTTTGACACTCATCATCTAACCGACCTATCCTCAACTTTATAACACTCTTAACAGTCTTCGGAAACTCAATTCTTGAAACTTCCTTAATCCTCCACTTACCCTCCTCACGATAGAGGACTTCCTCCTCCGTTAGAGACTTTACCACCTCTTCAACAAAGAACGGATTGCCCCTCGTCTTCTCATAGACCAGTTCACAAAACTCTCTCGGAACCTCATCTTGCTCCAAAATCTGCCTAATCATCTCTAAAACATCATCAAAAGAAAGGCGTTTCAATGGGACAGATCGAAGCAAACGTTCCCTATTCAACTCTGTCAAAACAGCAGACAAAGGATGGCGCTCATCAACGTCAGTATCACGATAAGCACCCAAAAGAAGCAGAGACTCCCTGTAGACACCGCGAGCCAGATAATGCAACAACAAGAGCGAAGACTGATCAGTCCACTGCAAATCATCAAGAACAACCAACAATGGGGCTTCCTTAGAAATGTTAGTGACAAACTGCGAAACAGCCTCAAAAAGCCTATCACGCTCATGCTCAGGACTAATGGGCAAAGACTGAGGAAAAGCCCCAAGCTTCTGCGTAAGTTCAGGAACCAACTTAGAAACCTCGCCTGGATGAAAACCAACCACCCTATACAATTGCTCAGGAGCACAAAATTCCAAATAATCCTTAATCACTTCTCTCCAGAGAACATAGGGAGGGACACCATCCATCCTGAACAAGGCTGGACACCTGCCGGACAAAACATGCATCCCCCGCAAACGTGCGTAAGCCCCCAACTCTCTAGCCAACCTCGTCTTGCCAATCCCCGCCTCCCCATATAGAAAAACAACACCACCTTCGCCACGAACCGCCCTATCAACAGCCTCTCTAAGAACACCCATCTCTTCAGCCCTATCGATAAGCTGAACCTCTCTAACCGCAGGAGGACGCGGACTCGGAACAACAACGCCTGGTTTAAGAGAAGGCACATAAGCTTCTCTCAAGAAACCCTCAGCAACATCCCTCAACACAACCTGCAAATCCGCCGCCGTCTGATACCTCTTCCCAGGCTCCTTTTCCAAAAGCTTCATGATGCACTCAGCCAGAGCCTGCGGAACCTTCGGATTCAGCCTACTCGGCGAAACCGGATAATCATGAATGTGGCTAAAGATAGTTTTCACCGGGTCTTCTCCGGGAAAAGGCGGTTTCCCAGTCACCATCTCATAAAGCACCGCACCAAAGGAGTACAGGTCAGACCTAGCGTCAGCACCTTTTCCCAACGCTATCTCCGGAGCCACATAGGCAACCGTGCCCACTATTATTCCCTCCTTCGTAATGCTAGGTTGACCCAACATTTTAGCCAAACCAAAATCCATCAGTTTCGCAATGCCCTCTTGAGTAATCAGAATATTTTCCGGCTTTACGTCTCGATGCAGAACGCCTTGAGAGTGCGCGTACTGAAGAGCACTGCAAACATCTGTGGCGGTCCTCAACACTGTTTGTATGTCACACTTTCCTTCAGGATACGTTGCCATAAGCTCGCGCAGACTCATTCCATCAACAAATTCGAGGACAAAAAACTGTTTTTCATCTTCTTTGCCAATGTCATGGATGGAAACAATGTTTGGATGGTTAAGCTTCGCTACCACCTGTGCTTCACGTAAAAAACGGGAATACGCCTCTTCGCTTAAAACTGCACCCTTAAGCATCTTAATTGCAACAACACGGTTCAAAACTGTGTCTCTAGCCTTGTATACGATGCCCTTACCGCCCTCACCGAGCCTCTTTAAAATAGCATACCTGCCATTCTGTAAATGTTCAAGAGACGACAACAAACCTTCTCCATAATTAACCTAAAGTCACATTTTCTATTCTACTGCACAATCTTAAAAGCGTATCTCAATCAAAACTACTAGATCTCCTTTAACATCTTCCAAAGCCTGTCACCCACATAATGGATGTTCCTCACAACCTTTCCGTGCTTAAGTCCTCTCATAACACCTGAATCAATTAAAGCAACGCCTATCGCTAAAGGCTTGCCATGACGCTCATCGACAATGAGAAGAAGATCGCCCGTTTTGAAATCTCCATCAACCTTAACAATCCCCGGAGCCATCAAATCAGCACCCTTACAAACATGAGGAACAGCACCCATGTCTACCACAATCTTGGGGAGAAACGAAAAAACTTCATTAGAGATCAATGTGGGCAGAAAGATGTCCTCAAACCTCGCAAACAGAGTTTTCCCATTGATAATAAGAATCTCAGCAGCTTGAGTCTCAGCCAATTCCATGCGTGGCTTAGACCCGAACAGCTCTTCGGCGTCCACCTTCAACTTTTGGGAGAGTTCAAGCAGAAGCTGCCTCGCCTCCTTCTCCTTCAAGAAATGTCGCCTAACAACCGTTTCAGACACCACCAACACTATGTTTTGATGCAATAACTTTAAATTGTTGACGTCGGCACCTATAAAAGCACGGAGAGAAAAAGGCGAGAGGACAACCCATGAGCGAGATGACCACTCAAATTCTGGAAGAAAGCCTTGGAAAAATCGTTCTCGTTCGACTAAGAGGCGGAAAGAGTTTGAGAGGAAGACTGAAGGGTTTTGATCAGCACCTCAACCTAGTGCTAGAAGAAACAGAAGACACAACAGACACAGAAAACGTGAAAAAACTGGGAGTAATCATCGTCCGAGGAGACAACGTCATCCTAATTTCTCCACCCCCAAGGTGAAAATCCTTTGGGAAAAACAAGTAAGGGAACCCCCTCTTTTGGAAGGCGCATGGGAAAAACCCTCCACATCCGATGCAGACGGTGTGGCAGAAGAGCCTACAATGTTAGTAAAAAGCAGTGTTCAGCTTGCGGCTATGGAGAGTCCACCAAGATCAGGCGATACTCGTGGCAAACCAAGAGCCTCAATAGAGAAAGACTCCACTAGTTTGGCACTACGGCATTCCACGTTTGTAAACATTTTTTCGAACAACTCTAGTAGAGGGATTATCGGAAGGTCTACAAAGTAAGACATAAACACAACAAAAACCCAGGTTCTTTCAAAAAATTAAAATAACCGAACCAACTGTCTTGTAACCGAATTTCACCACAAATAGAGGAAGAATTTAGAAATAAAAAATTGGAGGAAAAAAGAATGAGCAAACCAGAAAAACCTCACCTAAACCTCATCATTGTCGGACACGTGGACCACGGAAAATCAACCACCATAGGTCACTTGTTCTACCTCACTGGCACAGTATCCGAACGAGTCGCCAAAACCTACGAAGAAGAATCCAAAAAAATGGGCAAAGAAGCCTTCAAGTTCGCATGGGTCCTCGACAAACTTAAAGAAGAACGAGAACGAGGGCTCACCATCGATCTCGCCTTCTTAAGATTCGAAACACCAAAATTCTTCTTCACAGTCATTGACGCGCCCGGACACCGAGACTTCGTCAAAAACATGGTCACAGGAGCAAGCCAAGCCGACGCCGCCGTCCTCTTTGTCTCCGCAAAACGAGGAGAGTTTGAGGCAGGCATCGGACCAGGCGGACAAACTAGAGAACACGCCTTCCTCGCCTACACCCTGGGCGTAAATCAACTGATCGTTGCCATCAACAAGATGGACGATACCTCAGTAAACTGGAGCCAAGAAAGGTACCAAGAGATCAAAAACGAGATTTCACGGATGCTCAAAATGGTGGGATACAACGTTGAGAAGATTCCTTTCGTGCCCACCTCCGGATGGACAGGCGATAACCTAACCAAGCCCAGCGAAAAGATGCCATGGTACAAGGGACCAACCCTCTACGGAGCACTCGATGTCTTCGAGATGCCACCCAAACCCATCGAAAAACCACTACGCCTCCCAATACAAGACGTTTACACGATCACAGGAGTCGGGACCGTGCCAGTTGGAAGGGTGGAAACTGGCGTGCTAAAAGAAGGCGAAACACTCGTGTTTATGCCAGCAGGGGTCAAGGGAGAAGTAAAATCTATCGAAACTCACCACGTTAGGATTCCAAAGGCTGAACCCGGCGACAACATTGGATTCAACATTCGAGGCATATCCAAGGATGACATTCGAAGAGGAGATGTGGGCGGGCATTCTGACAACCCACCAACCGTTGCCAAGGAATTTATCGGACAAATCATCGTGATTTATCACCCAACAGCCGTCGCCGCTGGCTATACCCCAGTGTTGCACGCCCATACTGGCCAGGTTGCGTGTCGATTCGCAGAGCTCATTAGGAAACTGGACCCACGAACCGGACACACTGTTGAAGAAAAACCCGCGTTTCTGAAAACTGGAGATGGCGCAGTTGTTCGATTCGAACCGCTCCATCCAATCGCCATCGAAGCCTACAGTGATTTCCCGGAGCTCGGAAGATTCGCGGTGCGAGACATGGGAACAACTATTGCTGCTGGAGTGGTCAAGGAAGTCACAAAAAAGGGATGAAGGCAACAGTTAACATCTGAAATCGCTCTTCTTTAACCCTCTTTATTTCTTTTTTAGACTTACCCAAATATTATCGTGAATAAGCTTCTGTCTAAGAGCAGAAGAACTCCTTGAGCAATACATATCAGCCCAAGCGTGATTGCTACAGGCTTAGAGGCTAAGAGTGTCCCTATCAGGCGCAGTGTGTCTTCGATAAACTTGAATAACATGTACACAAGCAACGCTGGAACAAGAAAAATCGCAAGGTAAATCCAGGTCGATGATATGCCGAAAACTGTTTCTGGTAGGGGAAGAAGTAGAAAAACGGACACCGCACACACTCCCCCCACTAACAGGGCGATCAGTGCTGCCCAAGGGATGTCTTTGATGGGCTTCAACACCAATGCTAATCCAGTGGCGACTAAAAGATATGGTGTGTACCTGTCCGGGAATGATGACCAAACCGTTGCCGCTGTAACCATCAGGAGAATTCCCACAACAAACCCGAAAGAAGATGCAATTTTCAAGATCCAGCTCAACGGCTTTACCATTCTTTCCAAAAGCCATGAAGCCGCAACAATTCCTCCAATAATCAAAATGTGAGGCACGTAATCCGCCAGCATCGTTAGATTCGACAAGTCCATATTTCCCTCTTCATAGATTTGAACTATTCTTACGTTGATGTTTCATATAAATAAAGAGGGAAATCAGCTAGGCACTGTGACTTTTTAACCAATATTTTAAGTGGGGATTATGTTCTTTGATCCTCAAGGGCCTCCTCTTGCTTGACATTGTCTAAAAAGTTTTCCTCAGCCAACGCCTGTTTGATTGGGCGTGTTTCAGGTTGAGTGAATGGTCTATCGGATGTAATATAGGGGTTTGTTTTCCTCCTTGAGGGCGTTAATTAGACGAGGGTCCACCTGTATAGTTAGCTTTTTTTGACCTGTTATGTCCACTGCTTTTATGGTTAGGAATCTAGCATTCGTTTGTCCGATTTTTTGGCGGACTGGTTTTCCAGATATCTCCTCTACGCCGAAGAGTTCTCCGTTGATCATTAAAAGCAGTGGTTTGTCTTTCGTGTTCAGTTTTGGCATTCTTATCTCTCGCTGGAGGTCTTCTTCATGGTTTAGTTTGGCTTGGTGTATAAATGGGTCTTATTTCCTTTCTGTACACATTTCCGTTTGGATAACAATACCGTTACCTATTACATTCCAGTATTGAACTCAGCAAGGAGCAGGTTTGTCGCATCATAACAGAGTTATCGTGTGTTTCTTTATTATTGTATCTCCCTTTCTAGACCCATTAACTAGCCCCATCTAAAGATGATTCAAGCGTGGTACCGTCGTAAAGCTTGAAATATGTATTTGTTGTTTTTATGTTGTGTGCGGCCGTTGTCTAGAAGTTGGCGCTGAGCAACGCTGATTGGAAAACCTGGTTAGGACGTCGGCTTCCCGAGCCGGTAACCCGGGTTCAAATCCCGGCGGCCGCACTAAACTTGCCAGTCGAGGTTTAAATTCTCGGAATTTGCGCAGGCCCAATTAGAAAAAATCTCACAATGTATATGTAACCATGCAGGTTGCATGATCATTTAGCAATCTAAAGACGCCATCGAATGCTTTTAAGGCATAAGAGAAATATTTAATGACTTCAAGGGGTCGAGCTGTAATTTTGGTGTTTAAAATGGCAAGAAAAGGTGTTAGGTTTGGCTGGGCTTTACCATTCTCTTCGATTCCTGTGGCTGATCTCTTAGATATGGCTAGGGTTGTTGAGGAAGCAGGGTTCAACTCTGTATGGTCTGGCGATGGCTTGGTGTATTTCCCGCCTAGTACGATTCCTGAGGCGTGGACCATTCTAACCGCTGTAGCAGTGACTGCTAAGAAGGTACTTCTCGGAACCTGTGTTACGGATCCACACCGATATCACCCAGCTGTTCTGGCTCAGAGGCTAGCAACCATAGATCAATTCTCTAGTGGGCGCGTCATACTTGGACTAGGAGCGGGGATGGCCATTAACTTGGAACCGTTCGGAATAAGATGGAATAAGCCGGTCTCAAGGCTTGTGGAAGCCGTTAAGATCATGAGAAGGTTATGGGCTGGAGAGAAATTCAGCTATGATGGAGAGTTTTGGAAGTTTAAAGATGCATTCCTACAGATTAAACCAATCCAATCAAAGGTGCCCATATATTTTGCAGCCAACAGCCCTCGTATGATGAGGCTCACTGGTGAAATGGCTGAGGGTTGGTTGCCAATGCTTTTGACTCCGGAACTGTACAAAAAACGTTGGAAGCTTATAGAGGAAGCTGCTAGAAAGGCTGGGAGAGCGCCTGACGAAATTGACACGGCACTATGGGTCACTACATCAATTGCTGACAAAGCCGAGGCTGCATACAAGCAACTTGAGTGGGTTAAGCCCTGGATTGCTTCGATGGGCCCAGAACTTCTGAAGGAGGCAGGCTATGAGGTTGAGTTTCCAAAAGAAATCAGTCCAATGTACTATGTAAATCTGCTTCCGACAATCGAATCGAAGAAATTATTCGACAGATGCGGAGAGTTCGTTCCAAGAGAGGCCGCGATAGAGTTCTCCATAGGCGGCACCACTCAGGACTGCATTGATAAAATAGATGAGTTCGTGAAGGCAGGGGTTAAGCACTTCATCCTCGACAA
>Ga0315307_1000472_pt1 | contig 17450 bp, 14 predicted proteins | sample TDP2_MG_FD_203079 | JGI IMG/M metagenome (GOLD analysis project Ga0315307, IMG submission 203079) | Freshwater sediment microbial communities from Lake Towuti, South Sulawesi, Indonesia - TDP2 | ecosystem: Environmental > Aquatic > Freshwater > Lake > Sediment | place: Indonesia: South Sulawesi...
AGTTGCTTGCGCTCCTCGGGTGTGAAGCTGTCGGCCCGGCCGATGTCACTGCTCCACTGATCGAGAGCGGTTGCGCCGTACCAGTATTCGCCGGGCCCTGCGGAGAATTTCACGCGGCGCCAGTTCCGGACCGCCGTCTCGAGGGCCATGATGAGCGCGTCCCTGGGGGGCAAGGCCTGCTGGTAGTCGCCGACGAAGATGACGAGGAAGCCGAGGTCGGTGGGCGCGAGCTTGAGGGGCGTATCGGGCTGGAAGTAGTCACGCAAGAGCAGGGTCTTCCCTCCGTCCTCATAGCCGAAGACCACGTCCATGTTCTCGCGCGGCTCATAGGCGAGCACAGCTCGGCCGGAGTTGATGGAGGCGACGAAGTCGGCAGTAAGGCGCTCCATCGCGGCCTCGTTCTCTTTCTCGAGGAAGGCGAACCGCAGCGGCCAGCCGGTGGCCTTCGCGGCCGCGCTGATCTCCTCCTCCATCTCGCCCACCGCGCTCGACGGGCACCACCGCGAGCCCTCGTTGCCGACGAACCAGCGAGTGCGGAAGGCCAGGCCCGTCCAGCCCATCATGTCGGTGTAGGAGAAGGGATGCTCGGTCGGGGCGAGCGCGGCCTCGAGCGCGCCGAGGAAAGTGCACTCCCGCTGCTTGCCCCATCCGAGAGTGGGGACTTTGTCCAACACCTTGCGGGCGAACCCCGCAGGCAACTTGTGCTCGTTGAAGACCTCTTGCACCATTGGCCCAGTCTCCTCTGTGAGATAGGTGGCCAGGGTGAGCTTCAGCTTCTCCCTGGCGCGGTGGATGAGCGACTTGGCGGTCCCAAGTGGGATGTCCAGGAAGTCGGCGACCTTCTGGTAGGAGAGCCCGTCAAGGTGGAACATGGTGAGGGGCACGCGGTACCTAGCCGGCAGCGAGGCCACCGCGCGCAGCACCGCATCGGCCAGCTCCTTGCGCTCCAGCAACTCCGGCGGGCCGGGGCGGAAGTCGGGGATCTCCAGGGTATCGAGAGCCACTCGCCCGTGGAGCTGGTCGAAGAGGCCGGGCCGGTAGGCCTTGAGCCAGTTGAGCGCCACGCTGAAGGTCACCCGCCGCAGCCAGGCGGCGAAGCGGTCGGGGTCGCGGAGTTGGTTCAGGTTCACATAGGCGCGGATGAAGGCCTCCTGGGCGATGTCCTGGGCCTCCTCCCAGTTGTCCACCAGGCTGTAGGCCAGCCCGTAGACGTGGCCCTGGTAGCGACTCACCAACCCGCCAAAGGCCCCGGCATTGCCTCGGCGCGTCTCGTTCACCAGCTCGGCGTCGCTTCGCTCGATCACCAATCCAACCTCGGCCTACGAGGGAGGAGCTAAGGCCACAGGGCAGCAGGCAAGCCCCCTGGAGGCAGGGAAGCTTGTGCGCTAGCCAGCTACCAGCTCGGCAGGCTGCGAACCTGCCCTCCTTGTTCAGGACAGCGCTGAGGGCCGAAAGGTTGCATCAGCCAGAGGGCAGGAGCAAACCTTCTGCCCAACCCATCTTCCTTCGCAACCGCTGCTGCGGGCGTACGCCTTCGGCGACATGCCCGCCCTACAGAGACGACGCCGACTCTACGGACGTTCGCGCAATGAAGTAACATTGCGCGAACGTCTTTCTTCAGGCATTTCCTCGCTTTCCCTCAGAGGGGCCCCGGATATTCTCCTGGGGAGTCTCTTGAATCACGGTCTGTCACCATGATTCAAGAGACTCTGTAGCTTGTCTCCCACTCACCGGGTGCGATCTCGCGGAGGGCGGCCGCGATCTGGGAGATGGCGAGCGCGTACATCGCGCGGGCTTCGCTCAGGTGGCCGGCGGCGCGGCGGCGCGGCTCATCCGAGATGCTTTTGCGATCTCCCAGGGCCTTCTGACAGGCCTCGAGGGCCGCGGACTCGCGGGCGAAGCAGTCTGCCGCGAGCTCCAGATGGGCCTTCGCGTCTGGGTACTTGGGCGAGAGCTCGCGCATGAAGTCCGCGGCTGCGCGGCGTGTGCTGATGAGCACGTCGAGCAGATACGAGTCAGGCGGCAGCTCGGCGGAGGGCGCGCGCACGCTCTTCCCGTAGGCGGCGATCCATTGATCGTAGCACTCCAGCCCGACGGGCATCGGCGGCTTGAGGGAGGCCGACGCGCCGTGCGCGTGCAGCACCGCGGTCTTCAGCGCATTGATCTCGGCGGCGCGGGCGTCGAGTTGGCCGATCTTCTTCCCGATGAAGAGCGCGTGCGGCCCGCCGCACTCCGCCGTCGCCTCCAGCGGCCGGTTCTCATTGGCGTGGGCGTAGTCTGCTGTGCGCATCGCGGCGTAGGAGCCGCGGCCATACAGCTCGTGCTTCTCCTCGTCGAAGCCGCACACTACGTCGTTCTCACACAACGTGAACGCGTGCCAGAGGATTACCGGGCGGCCCGCCCGGATTTCGTCCTTGGTGCGCGCCAGCATTCTCTGCCAGGCCGGGCCGCGCTCCGGCCCCTCGGCTGGCACGCCCATGCGCTCGCACTCGTAGCCCAAGAGATGGATCAGATGATCGGTGGACATGGCCCACTCGCAGGTGGGCGCGCACGGGCAGGGGCCGCCGATGCGGAAGGCCGCGCCCGAGATCCCCTGGAGGTAGGCCGGGGAGTACTTCTCGCCGCGATAGGAGAGCACAACCCGCACGCACTCGAAAAGCGGCTCCGCGACCGCGTAGTGGTCCACATTCGGCAGGATGACACGGCTAGCGCCTGATTGTCCGACCGGCATGGGCTTGCTCTCCACTCCGCGCGCCTCGCTGCCGGCGCTCACCGCGACATAGAGGCCCGCGATCAGGCAGGGCACGAAGATCCAGATGGTCCTCGACATTCCACTCGCTCGCTTGCTCCTGGAACCCAGCTTCAGTGAGGCAGTGAGGAACTCCTCTGGGCGCATCAGCACCGGCGGGCACGTCCCGGCTGTGCCGGGACGTGCCCGCCCTACAAGGGCTATGGCGCGGACTTCACCTTCCGGGAGGCCCGGCCGGCGCTGTCGAGTTCCCTGCTGTAGGCCGAGAGAAGCTCGTCGGCGAAGGCGCGCGGGTTGACCCCAAGCTCCTCCAGGCCAATCGCGGGCACCGGCGCGCCCGCGCCGCGGAGGTTGAAGCCGGAGTGGATCAGCCCCGACTTCGGCGAGACGGTGGCGACGGAGACGGAGAGCTTGCGGTCGCGCAGGTAAAGGTCATCGCCCTGCCGGCGAAGCAGTGGCTCGCCCAAGTGGCTGTTGATGATCTCACCGGCGATCGCCATCAGCAGGCGCTGGCGCAGGGTGATGGTTTCGAGGTCCAGGCCGGGGTGCTCGATGATAATGTGGAGCATGCGCGGGCTGTAGATCCTCGTCCCCGCCTCGAGGTCAACCCGATCCACCATGTGCTCGGCCGCAACATCGCACGGGCCCAGGAAAGCCACAGCCGCGTCGCCGTCGAGGCCGGCCACCTCCTTCACCCACCCGGAGCGGAGCTGGGCGCCAGTGTAGGTGATGTCCTGATCGAGTGACCGGGTCTTCACCAGCTCCCCCCACTCGGCTCTAGCCGGAGCACGCGGTGATTGAGTGAGTCGGAGATGTAGATGCTCCCTGCGACATCCGCTGCCACGCCGCGGGGGGAGCGCAGGTCAAGATCGGCGGCCGGCGCCTCGGGGAAGCAGCACACCGCCTCACCTTCGGGTGTGAACTTCTGCACCCGGTCATTCCCCGCGTCGGCCACCCAGAGCCCGCCGTCGAGGTCAATGGCCAGCCCTGTGGGCTCACTCAGCTCGCCGAAGCCGGGCCCGGGCCGGCCGACGATCAGGTCGAGCTTGCCCGCGGGAGTGAGTCGCACGATGCGGTGATGCATGGTGTCCGAGATGTAGACCCGTCCCTGGGGATCCACGGCCACTCCCTGGGGACGAGAGAAGGTCACCTCAGGACTCGGGGCGAGGTAGTCCATGAACCACAGGCCGGTGGCCGTGTAGGAGGTGATGCGATCGTTGTCGGTGTCGGCGATAAAGACGTGGTGGTAGGAGTCGAGGCAGAGCGCGGTGGGGGAGGCGAAGCGGGCCCGGCTGGCGGTGGGCCCGCCGATGGAGAGGACGAACTGCCCCTTGGGGCCGAACTTCTGGACGCGGTTGGCCCCCTGCTCGACGACGTAGATGCAGCGGGCCCCATCCACCGCGACCCCTTGAGGATGCACCAGCAGGCCCTGACCACCCAGGCCGTGGACATCGCCGCCAGGGGTGATCTTTTGGATGCGATGGTTGCAGGAGTCGGCGACGTAGAGATTGCTGTCAGCATCCACCGCGATGCCGGTCGGGCAACTGAACTCGCCCAGCTCTGACCCGAACGAGCCGATGGTCTCGGCCAGACGGAACGACACCCGCGCCACCGCCTTCGGCTCCTGAAGCCCAATCGCGGGCCGGCGGAGCTTGCCGCGGATCTCGAGGTATTGGAAGCGGGAGTCGCCCATAGTCACAGGGAGCGGGAGGCAGGCTCCTGCCCAACCGGTCTCAGTATTCGGCGCAGATCGGGCAGGTTCCCGCCCGGGAAGGGCTCTACAGATGGCACAGATCGGATTGGGGCCGGTCTGGCGGCTAGCGGCCCGCCCAGAGGCCGGGCTTGACCCAGTCGGTGCAGCGGTCCAGGCCGTCGTCGCTGGGCTCAACCTGGAGGTCGGCAAGGCCGTGGCGAGAGGCCGGCCGAGCGCGGCCTTTGGCCCAGTGGCGGACCATGTCAATGTCCTCGCGCATGGTTACGGAGAGAGGAACCGTCTGCTTGATCGCGGTGAGGAGGTCGTCGGTGGTGACATCCCGCTCCTGCTCGAAGGCGGCGAGCAGGCCGGAGATCACCGCCTGCTCGATCTCTGCGCCGGAGAACCCCTCCGTCGCTACGGCGAGCTGATCGAGATCGAACTGCTGCGGGTCGCGCTTGCGCTTCCTGAGATGGATGGCGAAGATCTCCTTACGCTCCACCTCCGCGGGCAGGTCTACGAAGAAGATCTCGTCGAAGCGGCCCTTGCGGAGCAGCTCCGGCGGAAGCTGGCTGATGTCGTTCGCAGTGGCCACCACGAACACCGGCTTGATCTTCTCCTGCATCCAGGTATTGAGAGTGGCGAAGACCCGCGCGGTCACGCCCGCGTCGGCCAGGCCGGATGACTGCACCCCGGCGAGGCCCTTCTCGATCTCGTCGAGCCAGAGCACGGAGGGCGACACCGTCTCGGCCATGTGGATGGCGCGGCGCATGTTCTCCTCGGAGGAGCCGACCAGCCCGGCGAAGATGCGGCCCACATCCAGGCGCAGCAGGGGCAGCCGCCAGAGATGGGCCACCGCCTTGGCGGTCAGGCTCTTGCCGCAGCCCTGCACGCCGAGCAGGAGGATGCCCCGGGGCGCGGGCAGGCCGAAGCTGTGCGCCTTTTCCGTGAAGGCGAGCGCCCGGTTCCTCAGCCAGGCCTTCATGATATCCAGGCCGCCGATGTCCTCCACTTGCTCGCTCGACTGGAAGTACTCGAGCACGCCCGACTTGCGGATCAACTGCTGCTTCTCTTTGACGATCAGGTCAACGTCGAAGCGGCCCTTCTCCACCAGGCAGCGGGCGAACACGTTCTCGGCCTCGGTCATGGTGAGGCCCAGCGCGGCCTTGAGGATGCGCTCTCGCTGCTCCGCGGTGAGGTTGACATCCACGCCCTGCTGCGCGCGCACGGAATCCGCGGCCCGGGTGAGCAGCCCGTCCAGCTCGCGCAGGCCGGGGAGCTCGTAGTCTATCACCGTGATGTCCTTCTGAAGCTCGTCGGGAAGCTGGAGCACAGGTGAGAGCAGCACCACGGTGGTGTAGGCGGTGTGCAGCGCGTCGGCCAGGTCGCGCAGCTTGCGGATCACCGCGCTGGCGTGGGGGTAGTTGGGCGAGAGGAAGACGTGGAAGTCCTTGAGCACGTAGACCGCGGGATCGGCGTTGGTGCGAATGGCGTCGAGCACGTTCATCGGGTCCCGGGTCCTGGCCTCGGCCGAGCCGGGGGTGAGCTGGCGGGTGGAACTACGCAGGCCCATGGTCTCGGACCAGGTGTAGAAGTGCTTGTCCTGGCCCACCACGATTTCCTTGAGGGCGGCCAGCACCCGGCCCTCCTCCCAGGAGACCACATAGAGCAGGGAGTAGCGGGCGCGGATGAGGATGTCAATCTCTCGCATCTGGCCGTTCAGCATGACCCCATCATACCGGCCGGCAGGGAGGGTGGCAAGCGGAGGGGAGGCGGGCCCGGAGCGCCGTGGGCCGGGAGACACGCTCCCGCCCCAGGTTCCTCTGTAGGGCGGGCGTGCCGACGCCTGCCTGCCTCCCCGATGCGAGGAAGGCGTAACCTTCGCTGGAGGTCGGACGTCTAACCCCACGGGAGGAGCCAGAGAGGAGTGGGTACTTCCAGGGCGGAGGCTTTGCCCTTGAGCGGCGGGGGGCTAGTGCGCCAAGTCTGTGAGACCGAGCAGGCCCTGCTGGCGCGGGCTCGCCAGGGTGAGTCCGGGGCCTTCGAACAGCTCTACCTGGAGCACCGGGACCAGGTGTATGCGCTCTGCCTGAACCTGTCCGGAGACCGCGAGGAGGCCCAGGACCTGCTCCAGGAGACATTTGTTCGCGCCTACCGAGGCCTGCGGGGGTTCGCCGGCCGCGCCCAGTTCTCCACCTGGCTGCACCGCATCGCGGTCAACCTGTGGCGGGACTGGGTTCGCCGCCAGCGCCGGCTCTCGGCTCTGCCCCCGCCCGCCGGCCCTGCTGATCCTGGGGCGCCGGAGACCGCGGACCAGGTCCGCACCGTCCTCCGCAGGCTCCGCCCACATCACCGGCTGGTGCTATCGCTCCGCTACACCCAGGCCCTCTCCTACCAGGAGATGGCCGAGCTGCTGAACTGGTCGCTTCCCCGGGTGAAGGTGTGCCTGCACCGCGCTCGGCGCGCTTTCAAGGATGCCTACCTGCGAGCCGAGGAGACAGAACTATGACCTGCCGGAGTGTCACACACCGGCTCGGCGCCTATCTCGACGGGGAGCTGCCTCCCTGGCAGCAAGCCGAGCTGGATGAGCACCTTGCTTCCTGCTCTCAGTGCCGCGCCCAGGCCGCAGCCCTCCGCCACGCCGAAGACGCGCTCCGGATGCTGCGGCCGACGGAGCCGGCCCCCGATCTCCTGCACGATCTGCGCCGACGCCTCGCCGCGCCCTCCGCTCGCAGCCTGCGCTTGATCTGGGCGGGGGGCGCCGCGGTCGCGGTGGCGGCTGCTGGGCTGATTCTGCTCCTCCTCCATCCTCCTACGGCCAAGGCACCGCGGCTGAGGACTCCCGCGAGCCCGCCGTACATCGCCTCCAAGTCTCCCCCGCCGTCTACGATCACCGCCTCCCGCGCGGGCCCCGCAGTTGCCCCAAGACCTGTGGTCGCCGCTAAGCCGATGGTGCGCCACCAACCGAGGCCCAGGCGCGGCCGCCATGCCCCGTCATCCCCCGGGGAGAGCCCGGGGGGCGAGAGGGAGCAGGTCCCTGTGCCAGCGGAGTCCGAGCCCAGGCTGGAGCCGGAAGCGGCTGAGGCTGTTCTCACCGCCAGCCCGGCTCCTTTAGGGGGCGTCATCGTGCTCCTGGGCGAGCCCGCCCCGGCCCTGCCCTCGTCTTCCTGCTATCTCGAGGTCTCCTTCCCGGATGGCGCCAAGTCCGTGACCGACCGTACCGTGGAGCGCGACGCGGCCGGCCGGCCTCGCGCGGTCCAGATCGCATACGAGAACACCCCGCCTGAAGAGCGGGCCACCAACTAAGGAGGACTGCCCATGCAAGCCTTATCCGCTCTCTCTGCGTTTGTGGCGCTGGCGATGGTACATCTGCCCGCCAGCCCGGACACGAAGATCAGCCTGGAACTGAAGAACGTCTCTCCTAAGGATGCGATCATCAAGGTGGTCGAGGCCAGCGGCCCCGAGGCTTCCTATGTGAGCCGAGAGCTGCCCGAAGAGCCGCGCATCAACCTCAAGCTCCGCAACGTCCAACCCCTGGCTGCGATGAAGATGGTGTGCGAGGCCGCCGGCCTCGGCTGCGAGGAAGAGGGCGGCGGGGACCTCATCATCAGGCGGGGGGCCGCGGCCATGATCGGGGGCCAGGAAGTGCCGCTGATCGGGGCCCTCTCAACTGGTGGGATGGGCGGCGCCGACATCGTCAAGTACCTGAGTGCGGTGGCCGCTCAGGCCCCTGAGCTGGCCAAGGAGGTCAGCATCAACACCGTACGGGCGCTGGGCAAGGGCGGCGAGGTCCCCAAGTTCCCCGGCGAGGACGCCCTGGTTGACCTCGAGGTCAAGGAGGCGCCGCTGCCCGAGGTGGCCGCGCGCTTGACCAAGGCCGTCCAGGCCGAGCTAGACCGGAGGCAGAGCGAACAGGAGAAGGTGAGCGCAGCGGCGAGCCCCGGAGTTCGCGCTATGCTAGTGGTGAAGCAGTACGCGGAGATCGTCGTCGCCGATTCTGCCAAAGACCTGAAGGTCACCGCCCGCATCTCCAAGTGGCCCGTCCGGAGGATCCTGGAGATGCTGCTGGAGCAAACCAACCTGACCTGCACGGAAGAGAGGCAGGAGCCGCCAAAGAGCGTTGCCTTCTCGAGTGCAGCCCAGGCGCCATTGACCGTCGCGTCCGGAGTCAAGCTCTACCTCGTGCCCAAGCCGGTGCTGGAGGTGACGGGGCCGGGGGCGATCCCTCGTGGTGGGATGGGAGGAGGCGGATCGGGCCGGCCCTATGAAAGGCGCCTGCGGGGTGGTGGAGGCGAAGGAGGAGCTGGCGGCATTGGCGGAGGGGGTGGTGGCGGAGGCGGCGGTTAGCAGGTCCGGACGGGCCAGGAGCTTGCCTCTTCCCCCAGGCTCCGGGCCTACCGGTTGAACGTCTCCACGTGGCCATTGGCGTAGGCCACCACGGTGAAGCGGGGGTACTCGACGACGGCCACGACGAGGGTGGCTGGATCGCCAATCTCGCCAACCTTGAAGCCGGGCGGCAGGAGGTACTTCACGATGACCTCGTCCTTGCTACCAGGCCGCAGGAAGACCTCCTGGGTGGGCACGTACTCGCCAATGGCCTTCCGCATCTCCTCGGTGTCGCTGGCCACAGGATAGCGGTCGTAGTCGGTGAGGTACATCATCAGAGCGCTGGCTACCGCCCGCATGTTGAGGACGATCTGCTCCTGCTCGGTGTGAGGACGCAACCCGACATAGGTGCGCTTGAGCTGGCTCACTATCAGCCGGCCGAGGAAGGGGCGGGGCCCGACCTCCAGGTCCTCTGCCGTGACATAGGCAAGGCGGTCACCCCGGGAGGAGAAGACTGGTGGTCCGGCCGCCAGGTCCGGATAGGGCCAGACATGAGTGGCGCGCTCGTGAGAGTAGTCGAGGCCCGCAACGTGCAGGACCTCTGGATCGGGAGGTCGGACGCCCACCAGGAACATCCTGCCCTGATCGTCACTCGCCAGCACCACATTGCTGTCAGCCGACCAGGCGAGCAGTTGAGTGAGCTGTAGGCCGGGCAGGGGCACCGCCTCCGCGTCGGTCGCCCCTGTGCTGCAGATCACCAGCTCGCGCGGCTGTTCTCTCTGCCCGGCCGGTTTCTCGCCGGCCCCCTTGCTGGCATCTCTGAGGAACGCGCAGAACTGGCCATCGGGCGACCAGATCGCGCCCGCCGGCCGCGCGGGCAGCCAGCGGCCCCCTCTCACCTTTCCGGTCTTGGTCTCCAGGATCATCTCCTGCCAGGCCGCCTCGGGTAGGGCAGGTCCGCGACCCGCCGCGGCGGGGGGCTGCAGCCAGCGGAGCGTCTCCCCATCCAGCGACCACCTGAGGTCAATGCCACCTTGCCCCACTCGCTTGGCTTCGCCGGGCGGGACGGTCTGGAGCCAGACGTCGGCCTCACCTGCATTTCCGGCAGGGCGAGAGGTGTCGGGGTCGGCTGAGGCGGGTCGCGGACCTGCCCTGCGGGCGGCGTAGGCGAGCCGATCGCCCTGCGGCCGCCAGGCGACATGGAGCACCTCTGCCCCGGAGGTGATCCAGATCGCTTCGCGGGTCCCGTAGTCCACCACCAGGAGGTCCCGACTCTGGTCTCGACAGGCGAGCAGGCCGATGTGACTGCCATCGGGCGCCCACCAGACGGGGCCGCGGAGGGCCACGCCAGGTGGGGCAGTCCACAGCAGGCGGGAGCGGGCGACTGGTTCGTCCCGCTCCTCAAAGGGAACGGCTTCCAGGCGGTCGGGGGCCGACACCAGCCAGAGACCCGAGTCGCCGCTCGCGGTAGGGGCGCAGAAGGCCACTTCGTTCCCGCCCGGCCCGAAGGCGAAGCCAGTTATGGGAGCCTGATCGGTGAGGAGCGCAACACGCCCCGACCCCAACTCCCCGCCATAGACCCAGCCCCCGGAGAGCAGCCTGCCGTGGTAGCCGCGCAGTTCCTGGCCCCGCGCCAGCGCAAACCAGGCCAGCGCGGCCAACAGCAGCGCAGGAAGGATCAACCACAGGCGGCGAGCCATCGCCATCACCCCCTGTGAGAGGTTCCGCGAACACCCATTAGACGCGCGCCGGGGAAGATTCGTCTCCGCAGCGCCCCGGCGCGCATGCGCCTGCGGGGATATGCGCGCTACAACTTCTCGACGATGGCCGCGAGGCGGGCGAAGTGGCGCTTGAGGGAGCGGTAGAGGGCGCGGTAGACGGGATAGTACCTGTTGTAGATGGCGGAGGCCTGACGGTGCGCTTGGGCGGGCTCCCTGGTGCGGACCGTCGCGGCGCAGGCGGCCGGCACGTCCGCCCAGAGACCGCCTGCTACCCCACCAAGCAGGGCTGCGCCGAAGGCTGCGCCTTCGTCAATCGCCATCCCGACGAGCGGGGTGCGGAAGACATCGGAGAGCATCTGCCTCCAGAATGGGGAGCGGGAGCCGCCGCCGGTGTTGCGCACCTCGTTGATCGGCAGCTTCATCTCCCGCAGGATCTCCAGCGAGTCGCGCAGGCCATAGGAGACACCCTCCATGACCGCGCGCGCCAGGTGCGCTTTGGTGTGACGGAGGCCGAGTCCCACGAACACGCCCCGGGCGCTGGGGTCAGCATGGGGAGTGCGCTCACCAGTCAGGTAGGGCAGGAAGACCAGGCCCTCCGAGCCGATGGGCGCGGCGGCCGCCTCCGCGGTGATGATCTCATAGGGGTCAACTCCTCGGGCCGCGGCCTCGGCCTTCTCCTGCTCACAGAGCGTGTCCCGGAACCAGCGCAGCGATCCGCCGGCCGACAGCATCACGCCCATGGCGTGCCACTGCCCCGGCACCGCGTGGCAGAAGGTGTGCACCCGCAGCTTCGGGTCCATCTTCGGCTCGCGCATGGGCGCGAACACGGTGCCCGAGGTGCCCACCGAGACCGCCACAATCCCCTCCTCGATCACCCCATTGCCTACCGCGCTGCAGGCGTTGTCACCCCCTCCTCCGGCGATCGGCGTGCCCGGCCGCAGGCCGGTCTCCGCAGCCGCGGTCTGGCAGATCGCGGTTGATGCGACCGGAGACTCGTAGACCTTGGGGAGCATGTCGGCGGTGAGGCCGAGGCCTCGCAGCATCGCGTCAGACCACTGCCTCCGGGCGACGTTGAGCAGCGAGGTGCCAGCGGCATCCGAGACTTCGGTGGCGAACTCGCCCGACAGCAGGAAACGGACGTAGTCCTTCGGCAGGAGAATCGTACGAAGCTGCTCGTAGAGATGGGGCTCGTTGTCTCGCAGCCACACGATCTTGGGGGCCTGGAAGCCGGTGAGCACGGGGTTGAGCGTTTCCTCGACCACCTTGTCGAAGCCGACGGTGTCGTGGATCCAGACGCACTGGGCGGCGGTGCGCTGATCGCACCAGAGCAGCGCCTCCCGCAGCACCTGATGGTCCCTGTCGAGGAACACCGAGCCGTGCTGCTGGCCGGAGAGGCCGAGGCCGCGCACCTCCTCGGGCCGGGCGCCGGAGGTGGCGAGCACGTCGCGGATCGCCTCTACGGCGCCGCGCCACCAGTCGGCCGGATCCTGCTCGGCCCAGCCCGGGCGAGGGGTGTGCAGCGGATACTCCTTGGTGGCCCTGGCCACTACCTTGCCTGATAGGTCCACAAGCAAGGCCTTGGTTCCGGTGGTGCCGACATCCAGGCCGAGCGCGTAGTCAGCCATAGTCTCTCCTCCCGGTCGCAGGGAGGCGCCCTCCCTGCCGCGCTGCTGGGTTTGACGACTGGGCCGAGTTCGCCTGCTGCCACCCCCCTGGTAGGGCGGCCAATGGGGGGAGCAAGGACGACGGAGGCGGGCAAGCAAGGGCCGGCAAGGCGCCCCTGGGCAGGTTGGGAGTCCGTTCCCTTGGCTCAGGGCGGCGCGGCGGCGCCACCGGCGCGCGGCTCGTTCGGTGGGGTGTGACCGAACTGCGTTGGTCACACCCCTTGCATGGTGCCAGCGCGTGCAGCGGGTGTGCCCATCCAGCCGGGAGTGGAGCCAGGGACCAGGTGAAAACGGTCACACCCGTTCGGTCTGTCACGGTTTGACAGCGGTGGGGCGCTTTGCTATAGTGCGCTTGCTTCGTGCTCTACTGGGGAGCTGGAAGCGAAACCAAGTGGCGAGGAGGCACTGCATGGGCAGATCCCACACTCTTCTGCTGGGGACGCTGTTGCTGGTGGCCCTGGCGGCCGGGGCGGCGCTGGCAGGGGACATCGTGACTGTCCCCACCGCGAACCAGGTGAAGGCCGGCGAGGCCGATGTGGCGGCCTACTACATCAGCGTGGATCGGGACAGCCTGATCCCGCCACTGCGGCCTCTGGGCATCGAGTTCGTCCGCGCCCAGACGCTGTACGTGGGGCTGACGGACCGGATCGAGCTGGACGCTCACCGCTACGATGTGGACAAGCTGGGCGCGGCCACTATCTGGATCTCGACAGTGGTGGTGCAGCCGGAGACGGCCACCCGACCGATCGTGGTGGTGGGGGGCCGGGACCTCTCCCGCGTCTACGGCCATGCCTCGTACTTCGTGTCCGCGGCCAAGACGCTCAACCCGCCCGTTGGCGGGCCTCCCACGGGGCCCATCATCCGCCTTCACCTGAGCCTGGGAACTGAGGACAACACGCTCTTCGGTGAGGAGCGGCATGAGGGGCTGTTCGGCGGGGTGCAGGCCGTGCTCAAGCCGGCCAATCCCATGATCGGCGCCATCGCCCTGTACGATGGCCAGGATGTGATCACCGGCCTCACCGTCACCCCGCAGCCGAACTGGCCGACCATCAAGGCCGGGACGTTCGGCGGGCACTGGTGGATCGGGGCCAACTACACGTTCAATCAGAAGTAGTGAGGCAGGAGGCGAGCTCCTGCCCACCGGAGGGGCGGCGAGGCCGCCAGAGGCGGCACAGGCCCGCCCCCCAAGAACCAGAGGGCAACGTGGCTGCGTGAAGGAGGCATCTATCGGCCCCGCCTGACAGGCGGGGCCGATGCGCGTCGGGGGATATCGGTAGATCCCACAGATGAACGGGATCGCGGCGGGCGTACGCCTCCGGCGACAGGCCCGCCCTACACCAGGGTGGCGCCGACCTGCCGCACGGTCACGAACTGGCCCCTCTCCGCTGATTGCTTGGCGGCCAGGCAAGCGTAGATGCTCTGGATGCCGGCCCAGATCGGGGTCTGGGACTTCGCCCGGCCTGTGACCAGGTCAATGAAGTTGCAGCTCAGCACCAGGTCGCCGCCGAAGTGGCTGAGGCCCTCCCCGCCCTTGATCCGGTCGGTGAAGGCGGCATGGTGGCGCACCCGCTTCAGCTCATTGGTGTACCAGTCGAAGCTGATGGTGCCCTGGTAGCCGCTGACGACGGCCCCCCTCGAGGCGGCGTCGCGGCGGCTATAGAACACCTGGCTGTAGACCCCGTGGGCGCCGGAGGCAAACTCCACCAGCGCGCTGGAGGCGTCCTCGTTCATCCCCGTCTCCAGGGAGCCGCAGTCCACGCTGAACAGGCAGGGATGGTCGTGGGTGGTTCCGCCGGAGAGATTGCGGCGGCGGTTTTGAGGGCTCTCCAGGCAGGTGGAGGCCTCGTCGCACTGGGAGCACCACAGGCCGGCCGGCTTCCTGCCGCCGAAGATGCGCCCCCAGGTGGCCATGGCCCCGACTCGCACGATGCGGGAGTCCATCAGGAACGCCATGTAGTCGAAGTCGTGAGTGGCCTTCTGGATGAACAGGCCCTGGGTGACTGAGAAGTCGCGGTAGCGCCCATCGAAGTAGCAGGTGCCATAGGGGACGTAGTTGACGGCCATGATATGCTCCGGGCTGCCGACCGCTCCCTCGGCGATGTACCGGCGCGTGAGGTCGCAGAGGGGAGAGACCCGCAGCGGGAAGCTCACCACCACCTCGCACCTGGAGTTCTCGAAGGCCCGCTCGAGCGAGACGGCCTGCTCCATGGAGGTGGAGACCGGCTTCTCCAGGAAGAGCGGCAAGTCGTACTTGGCGGCCTGGATGGCGTAGGGCGTGTGCAGGTTGCAGCGGGTGCCGATGAGCAGGCCATTCGCCCTGGCCTGGCGCACCATTTCCTCCAGGCCCTGGTAGAAGACTACTTCGGCTCGGTCGCACTCGGCGAGGCGGGAGCGCGCGCCGGCCTCATCGGGGTCAACGATCCCGACCACGCGCAGGTCCGGCTCGACCTCGCGCATCGGATAGTTGATCATGCTGCTGATGCGTGCACCGAAGCCAACGACACCGAATCTGAGCATGGTCCACTGTCCTCGACAGAGTGGGGAGCTCGGGGAGGCACAACCACCGCCCCGCGGTGACCAGATTAGGCGCGCCCGCGGGGCAATCCTCGCGGGCGGGACGGAGTCCGCGATAAGCTCGTGGGGCGTTTGGGCAGGAGGACCAGGGGGAGAACGTGGTATCTACCTGCGTTACACGCCGTGGGGGCAGGCCTCCGGGCCAGCGCGAGGGAGGCGCGTGGCCCGGGGGAGATAGCGGCGACAGCAGAGAGTCCGTTCGGAGAGGGAGGCAGAGCCATGGGCGAGAGTCAGAGCCAGCAGGAACGAACGTGGGCGATGCTGTGCCATCTGCTTGCGTTCGCGGGGTTCGTCGTCCCCTTCGGGAACATCATCGGCCCGCTGGTGATCTGGCTGATGAAGAAGCAGGAGTCGGCGCTGGTCGCCGATCAAGGCCTGGAATCACTGAACTTCCAGATCAGCGTGACCATCTACGCCGCGATCGGCGTGGTGCTGACCTTCGTCGCCATCGGCATCCCCGTCCTGGTCGCGCTCGGGGTGTTCGAGGTCGTGATCGTTGTCATCGCCTCCGTGCGGGCGAACAACGGGGAGCGGTACCGCTATCCCCTCAACCTGCGGCTGGTCAAGGTGTGACGGCCTGAGGCTCAGCGGTCGCGGCGAGAGCAGGAGCGCTGGTAGTCGAGGGCCTGTTGGAGCTGCGCCTTGGTGATCAGGCCCATCTCGATCAGGATGTCGCCGAGCAGGTGCTTGTTCCGGCGCTGCTTGCGCTGCCGCTGGAGCGCCTTCTCGAGCTGGCCCTCGGTGATGAGCTGGTACTTGTAGATCAGCAGCGCTCCCACCATGGGGACCCACGGCTCGCGGTCGTTGGCCGGTGTCGGCGCCTGGGGCTTGGGCTGACGGAGGGAGGCGTAGAAGCCCCGGAAGCCGGAGACTGCCAACAGCAGGCCGAGCAGGAAGGTGATCCCTCCCACACACCACCAGGGCGCGGCGAACTCCCGAGTGCAGGCATAGCCGAAGGCCACCCCGGCGATGGGCGTCATCCCCACGCCGACGAGCACTCGCGCCCAGATGAGGGCGGTCCAGAGCTTCTCCCACCTGGACTGGACAGGCTGGGCCTGAGAGGTGGCTGTGCGTTGAGCCACTGCGCGTGCCTCCGCTGGAAGTGTATTCCACATTCGGCGGAGCGGCAGGGAGGGGGGGCCGGGCGCTCTCTGCTCCGGCCAAGGGGGCCGGCGGGCAGGCCTGCTCTGTAACGGGAGAGACGAGACGGAGTCCGCCTGAGGCGGACTCCGCTCATGTCAGGGCCGGCCTACCAGACGCCGGCGGTGGGATCGGTCCACTCGGGGAGGTCCCACCTGGAATGGGTGGTCAGGTTAGTGCAGACACACAGACCGTAGAAGAGCTGCGGATGGATGCCGTTGCGGGTGTGGTCATGGCCTCCCAACAGGATCCTGTCCGCGGACATCCACTCGGCGTGGCCATCGGCGAAGCCAAGGTTGTCGCCCCCCAGGTGGCGGGCGAACTGCTTGCGATAGCTGGCATCCAGAGAGATCCTCCCGTCGCCGCCGAAGCACATGGCGAGCGGGCTACAGGTCGCGGCCACGGAGGCATTGCCACAGTCGTCGCTAGTCGAGCAGTTGCCCTTCGCCCAGCCGGACTCGCAGTCGACGTTGGCGGCCTGCTTCCAGCGGCTGATGTCGGGGTAAGCGTAGGCGTCTGTGTAGTTGCTGTCGTAGTCTATCCCCGCATCGCCGCAGACCACCAGCCTCGACACATCGTGGGAGGATTCCGGTGTCCGGTCGCGGAGGATGCACGGGTTGCTGATGCTCTGGTCGAAGGTCCCCGGCCCGGTGGCACATCTGCCCTGGGTCACAGTATCGGTGACATCTCCGCCCCATCCGGGCGGGAAGGGCTTGGTGCATGACCGGGGCCTCGGGCAGTCCCCGTTGGCCATCGAGTTGGCGAAGACCGTGAACCAATCAGGGGTGCAGGAGTTGATGGCCAGGCCATTCAGGCTCAGGGCTGAGAACTTCGCGCTGGGGCAGGTCCACACCCCGCGGTTCCTGGTGTACTCCTCCAGGATCACCGGAGGGCGGAGATACGGATTCATCTCCGTCGAGCGGCACTGGAACTGACATCCCCCGCAGTTCTCGTCCACCCATTGGCTTACGTTCTGCTGGCTCATGCCGCTGGGCCAAAACCTGTTGTAGTCCACCAGGTACATCTGCACCGCCATCGCGACGTTCTTCACGTTCGACAAACACTGGATCTTGCGGGCCGACTCTCTGGCTCGCGCGAACACCGGGAACAACATGCCCGCCAGGATCGCGATGATCGCGATCACCACGAGCAGCTCGATCAGGGTGAATCCCTTGAGCCGTTGCCTCATCACCCGCTGACCTCCTTTACCACCGATTGCACTCAGCGCGGTTCTGGAACACCCGGGGCCGCCACGGCCCTCTGCCCGATCACCTCCTTTCCCGCAGGACCTCTTGCACCAGCGCGAGGCGCGCCCTAACCCGCCTCTCAGCGATGCGCCAGCCGTCTCCATAGGCACCCGCTGCGCGGGCTCCCTCCGCTGTCTCTGACGCCTCCGCTCTCCGGCAAGACACGCGGTAGCAGGCCCCTGCTGCCACCGGTCGGCCTGACTGACAGGGCGTCCAGTAACGTGCTCTGGGGGCTCTTCGCTCCCGCCGCTGACTCTCCTTCTGCCCCGGGGCAGCCTGAAGACTCTCCCTGAGCCAGGGCCAAAGAGTGGGCGGAGTCCGCCTGAGGCGGACTCC
>Ga0315307_1000473_pt1 | contig 17448 bp, 16 predicted proteins | sample TDP2_MG_FD_203079 | JGI IMG/M metagenome (GOLD analysis project Ga0315307, IMG submission 203079) | Freshwater sediment microbial communities from Lake Towuti, South Sulawesi, Indonesia - TDP2 | ecosystem: Environmental > Aquatic > Freshwater > Lake > Sediment | place: Indonesia: South Sulawesi...
TTCATGAGAGAAACTGGCTTCTTCTTATGGCTCTTGACGACGGGCGTCTCCCTCGTGACGCAAGTCTTAACGCATTCTGATGAACATTGAAGGCGCGTTCCAGTTGATATCGGACTGGTAAGGAAAGGTGACAAGATGACTAGTGACGTTTACGAGCAACTTGCGGAAGCCTTGGACAGGCTTCCTAACGGTTTCCCAAGAACCCCATCCAATGTTGAGATAGCCATTCTGAAGAAGATCTTTTTGCCCGAAGAGGCCTCGCTCGCCAGCCAGTTGTCTGGACAGGTGGAACCCGTGGAAGCGATCGCGAAACGGATAGGGCTGCCGGAGGACCAAGCCAGAGCAAGGTTGACGGATATGGCCAAACGCGGGCTTCTGTGGTCCGATCAGCGGGCAGGGAAGCCACGGTTCAGATTGGCGCCCTTCGTTGTCGGAATCTACGAATCACAGCTTGAGAAGATGGACCATGAATTTGCCCACCTCATCGAGGAGTACATGGAGGATGGCGGAGCAGCGGGGATTATGAAGCCGCAGCCTGCCTTACACCGCGTTATTCCTGCGCAAAAGGCGGTGAAATCCGAATGGATCCTACCGTACGACGATGTCAAGGCAATTCTGCTGGCCTCTAAGAGTTTCCGCCTGGGCGACTGCATCTGTCGAGTGCAGCAGGATCATGTTGGTCGTCGATGCAACTTCTCAGTTAGGACTTGCTTAAGCTTCCGCTCGACCGAGCGCGCTCCTAGCCCCTTTGACATCTCCCAAGAAGAGGCATTGGCGTTCCTAGACAAGGCGGAGGAGATCGGCCTGGTTCATACTGTAAGCAACGTGATGAAAGGAGTCTGGTATGTATGCAACTGCTGCGGTTGCTGCTGCGGCATACTTCGAGGAATCAACGACTGGGGCATCGAGAACTCGGTAGCCCAAGCCAACTACCTCTCAGTCATCGATCCCAGCGAATGCCTAGGATGTGGAACATGCGTTGAACGCTGCCAAGTACACGCTATCTCCATGATAGACCGAGTGGCCACCGTCGACCGAAAAAGATGTATCGGCTGTGGATTGTGTGTCACCGGATGTCCCAACAAGGTGCCGAAACTCCAACGAAAGCCAGATACCGAAACAGTCTCTCCGCCTCTCGACTTTGCCAGCTGGGAACGCGAACGCCTCATAAATAGAGGTCTGATAAAAGCGGCGAACTGCGACCGTGAAGGTCAAACAGATGCCATGTTGTGAGAATCACGAAAATCCGCCAAGATACGCGAAGCTACATCACGTAAAGTCTAAACTGCGGATTATGGAACTGTGATTTGACCCAGATGAAGACATCAGATAGTGACAGTGCTAGGCTTCCGCCAGGTCAGAAGTGGATAGACCGCATCCTGCGCTGGGGTGTCGATCATCCCGGAATAACTCCGGACAATCCTAAGTTCAACCCAGAATCTTGGAAACTCACTGTGGATGGAGAGGTCGAGAACCCGGTTGTCCTAGGCTGGAGGGAGCTCTTAGAGCTGCCCGCGCACGAATCAGTGAGCGACTTTCACTGTGTTGAGGGTTGGAGTGTTACAGACCGCAAATGGTTCGGAGTCAGGTTCAGTTCCTTGACAGCGATCGTGAAACCCAAGCCCAACGCCAGACATGTGTTCTTTACCTGCATGGACGGCTACACGACATCGCTAGAGCTCGCGGATCTTCTTGAGGACAACGTGATCCTGGCCTACAAGCATGACGAAGAATACCTTGAGGAGTCGCTTGGCGCACCGCTGAGGCTCGTGGTACCGAAGAAGTATGCGTACAAGAGTGCGATGTGGCTTGAGAAGATAACTTTCATGAAGACCAAGAAGCTTGGGTACTGGGAGCAGCGAGGATATAGTGACACGGCCGACATCTGGAAGAACGACAGGTGTGCCAAATAGAAGAACGCTCGCAGATGGAGAGATTTTTCTAGGAAAGAACGAACAGCCTCAACGACCCGACTAGTCAGTCAGCAGACCTGTCTTTCTGCAAATTCTTCAACAAATCCTTGAAAGGCTTCTTAACCCTCAGCTAAGATAGGAAGGCCAAGGATGAATCTTGTCTGCTGAAGAGTTGAAGAGGAAAGTCCGCAAGGCAATAAGAAAGAGAGCCAAGGAGATCACTCAGATCGGTGACCAGATCTTTAGGCATCCAGAGTTGGGCTTCAAGGAATTTGAAACAGCCAAGCTTGTCCAACGCACTTTCAAGGGCCTAGGTTTGCCATATGAATCAGACATAGCCATCACTGGTGTCATCGCAAACCTTGAGGGAAAAGGGAAAGGGCCCACGATCAGCGTCATGGGGGAGCTTGACTCTGTTCTATGCTATAGCCACCCATACGCGGACAAGACCACGGGTGCAGTGCATGCCTGCGGGCATAACGCGCAGATAGCCGCGATGCTTGGTGTGGCGATGGGTTTCGTCGACGCGCGGATCATGAACGAACTTCCTGGAGCTATAGCCTTCATGGCGGTGCCCGCAGAGGAGTACGTCGAAATGGAGTACCGTTTGAGGCTGAGAAAAGACAGAAAGATCAGGTTCCTTGGAGGTAAGCAGGAGTTCATCAGGCTCGGTAAGATGGATTCTGTTGACATGACGGTTAAACATCACACAAGAAGCGGCAAGTCAGAGAGGAAGGTTTGGGTCGCTGGGACGAACAACGGGTTCGTGGGGAAAGCGATTCGATTCAAAGGTAGGGAAGCTCACGCTGGAGGGGCCCCGGATAGAGGGATCAACGCTTTGAACGCAGCCTTGCTGGGGATCATGGGTATACATACACTCCGTGAAACGTTCAAGGACAGCGATCACATAAGGGTCCATCCGATCATAACGAGAGGCGGAGATCTCGTCAACATAGTTCCAGCGGACGTTAGGATTGAAACCTATGTGAGAGGGAAGACGACTGACGCCATTCTCAAGGCAAGCAGGAAAGTAAACCGAGCCTTGAAGAGCGGCGCCACAACAGTTGGGGCGAAGGTTGAGATTGAAGAGATTCCGGGTTACCTGCCTATGAAGAACGAACTGGAGATGAGCAAGATCTTCGGAGAGAACGCGAAGAGGCTCTTAGGAAAAGCGGCAGTGAAACAAGATGAGCACAAAACAGGCTCGACCGATACAGGTGATGTTTCGGCCATTATGCCGGCAATCGAACCTTCAATATCTGGAGCGACCGGAACAGGACATGGCAGCGATTACAAGATAGCAGACAAGGAGATGGGCTACATAATCCCAGCTGAACTGATGGCAATGACAGTCATAGATCTTCTATGGGACGATGCAGCCAATGCCCACAGAATAATCAAGACGTTCAAGCCAGAAGTAGAAAGGAAGGAATACGTGCGATACTGGGAACGGTTGGTGCACTAGAGGTTGCCGCAGGCGCTCTCTATAGCTGCGACCCTTTAGCACGGAACCCCTTTCTCGACTCAAGAACCAACTGAAGAACTTCGAACAAATGCCGAATACTCCCGTTCTCTCGCCACTTTTCGATATCGATCTGGACAAGAAAAGAGCCCATTTGGCTATTACAAATGGATCTGGTTAAGCAAGGCATTCTACCATTGCCGGAGAATGATCATTGTATTCGTATTCACGACTCCCTTAACGCCGCGAATCTCTTCGACACTCCGATTCACATCGGCGATGCTCAATGTTGAGATTATTGCGGCAATGTCATACTGGCCAGTGATTTCATACACGACCTCGACTCCCGGAATTTTCGTCTTCAGGCTTTTGGAGACAGTGGATGTAGGAATCTGCGGGTTTACAGAAACCAAGGCCACCGCCTTTGCTCCCTTCGTGAATCCAAGCTGAATTGTGAATTTGCTGATAGCGCCTGAGTCTAGCATCGCCTTGATTCTCTTCCTTACGGCTCCCTCCGATAGTCCGACTTTTCTGCCGATCTCAATGTGAGATGCGCGCCCGTCGTCCTTCAAAACCTCTAGGATTTTTTCGTCAAGCTCATCCATCTAGCCTCACGTCCTTCAGGCAGTCTTGTGGAAGATTTAATCGTTCATAGGATGGAAGGGAAGCGGATCTTATACGAGTTTCGTTCCATTTTGGTAGGGCGTATGACGCTTAAGCTCTTACGTGCCGGCGACTGGGACTCAGGGGTCGATCCGATAACGGGTGTTCGAGGACGAAATTCGCATATCCCGTCCCTCACTTTTCCGAAACGGTTATATCTGGTTCGATTTACTGCCTAACGCCATATCGTAGCGAATGAGGATGTGTCGGTTGGCACTGGCTAAATGTCCGGATTGCGAAGCTAACGTGGTGGTAGCGGACGATGCTTTGGTCGGTGAGATTGTCAGCTGCCCTGATTGCGGCCTAGACCTTGAAGTGAAGGCGATCGAGGGTCAAAGGGTAGATCTTCTGAAGCTTTCGATCGAGAAGGAAGACTGGGGAGAGTAGCATTCAAGCCCCCTCAAGATGACCCACAGTAGTGGACGGCGTTAGGCTCAGAGGATGGACACGCAGTTCTGCATCGGATGAGCAAACACATTGAGCCTAGCTATCATTTACGAGTTTTCTGAGACAGATGAAGAAGGAATAAAGGCCACAGCACGAGACATGGGCATCGACCTCAAGTACATTCCATTTCGGAAGATCTCAGTCCTGATCGGAAACGACATTTTCAACCTTGAAAGTCGAGGAAGTAGCTACGTATCACTTGTCAAAGATGTGACTGCCATCCTCAACCGTGCTCAAAGTAAGAACCGCCGCCTTTACGCTGCCAGCGTCCTTGAAGGTTACGGCAAATACGTCTTGAACCCGCTGGGAATAGAGTCCGTATGCTTTAGCAAGTTTAGAACCCTCATCGAGTTCTGGAAAAGGAGGATACCCATTCCCAAGACTGTCTACGTCCCGTGCGACTCTCACGATTTCACACGCGGAGATGTTCGAATCCACAACGAAGAGACGGTCGCTGATCTGATTCGGCGAAACCTAGGAGGTGGAAGCATTGTTGTCAAACCTGACGCAGGCACCCATGGAAAGCAGGTTCGCCTAGCTCGGGATCAAGAGTCGTTGATCAAGTTTATCGATGAGACGGAGCCGTCAATATCTAATCCTCTCGGTTTTCTGGCGCAGGAGCTTGTTGAGAAATGGTTCTATGATCTTAGAATAATCGTTGCAAAGGAACATGGAAGTTTGCCATATTGCTACCCTTCTGCCCTCGCGCGCGCTGGCTTGAAGGATTTTCGCACGAATACATTCCTTGGAAATATGGTCTTCAGAGTATGTCTACCGAGTGAGGTGCAGAAGACAGCGGTAAGAGCTGCGGAGGCTGTGGGGAGGGATGAGGCTTGGGTTCTTGCTCTCGATGCCATGGTCAATGTGGGGAAGGACAGATTTGTGGATGACGAATACATCAGATCGGAATTCGAGAAGCTCACTCCCCCCTTTGAAGTTGTCAGGAGAATAAAGCAGGATAATCAAGGTAAGAGCACAAATTTCAGAGCATGGAACAGAGGACTCGAGGCAGCGTATAGTGCGTACGTGAACATGGAGCCATATGAGAACATCAGAAGCGTAATACAGGAAAGCATCGAATTGGACAAAGAGCGGGTTCTCTTCCATGAGGCTAACTCATGCCCGGAGTTTTGGGAGCAAACCCGCCTTGTGGCTGGCATTAACCTGGCGGTTCCTCTTCTAAAATGTGCAAAGAGCGTCAAGGGGAGAGTTTTCTCAGAAGATCGACCTCGATTGAAAGAGGATAGTCAGGGATAGCCAGGCGGGATTTGGGATGCTGGTTGTCGTTAAGGCTGGAGGAAAGGTGCTCGAAGGTGGTTTGCGCCCTGAGATGGTTGCGGATATCAGGGCGCTGGCAAAGGAGAACAAGGTCATCTTCGTTCATGGTGGAGGCGTTGAAGTCACAGAGGTGGCTCAAAAGTTAGGGAAAGAGCAGCGCTTTGTTGTCTCTCCCGACGGGTTCCGAAGCCGGTACACGGATCGAGACACCGTGGATATCTACACTATGGTCATGGTTGGCAAACTGAACAAGCAGGTAGTCGCAGCTCTGGAGGGTGGAGGCGTGAGAGCTGTAGGCCTGTCTGGCCTTGATGGTGAACTTGTCAAGGCAGAGAGGAAGAAGCGTCTCGTAATAATCGACGAGCGGGGGCGAAGAATGGCTATTGACGGAGGCTACACTGGCAGAATAGAAAAAGTCAACGCGGATCTGCTTCGACTCCTCATGGAGGCAGGATATCTTGTGGTTGTGTCGCCTGTGGCGATGGGGAGTGAGTATGAGCCCCTGAACGTCGATGGCGACCGAACTGCTGCTAGTATCGCTGGTGCGCTCAAGGCTGACATGCTTGTCCTTCTGACAGATGTTGAGGGTTTGACTCTAGAGGGGAAGCTTGTACCTAGGCTGCGACTGGTTGAGGCCAAGGAGATGCTTCCCAAGATCGGGCCTGGTATGATTACGAAGATTCACGCGGCCATTGAGGCTCTCGAACTTGGAGTGAAGGAAGTGGTCATCGCCTCGGGAATGGGGCCCGCTCCGCTATCCTCAGCCGTGACCCATAGTGCCGGAACAGTGGTAGGAGATGGATGAAAAGGAAGTCATAGCTGTTGAGGAGCAGTTTACGCCCAACATCTACGCGCGGAAGAACCTCGTCATTGAACGAGGAAGCGGTGCACTCGTGTGGGATAAGAGCGGCAAGGAGTACATCGACTGTACGAGTGCCTACGGCGTTGCTATTCTCGGCCACTGCCACCCGAAAATCGTTGAAGCCATCAAGAATCAAGCCGAACTTCTCTGCTCCTGTCATAACTCGATCTATACAGAGGCCCGATCCAATTTCCTCAGAAAACTCATGGCAATAACACCTCAAGGGTTGAAACGAGCAATCCTATCCAATAGCGGTACCGAGTCAGTTGAATCCGCTATCAAGATGGCTCGCAGGTTTACTGGAAAGACTGACATTATTGCCTTTGTTGAAGCGTTCCATGGAAAGACTATGGGTGCCCTCTCAGCGACATGGAATCCTCGATATCGAGTTCCCTTCGAACCCTTAGTGCCTGGTTTCAAGCACGTTCCCTATGGGAGGACAGAAGGCGTGGCAACGGCGATCACTGAGAAGACAGCTGCTGTAATAGTGGAGCCGATTCAAGGGGAGGGGGGCGTTCGGGTCCCCCCCATTACATTCCTCAGCGATCTTCGCGAGCTCTGTGACAAGCGCAATATACTCCTTATCTTTGACGAAGTCCAGACAGGCTTCGGAAGGACTGGAAAACTCTTCGCCTGCGAACATTCAGGGGTCATACCTGACATCCTCTGCTTGGCGAAGTCTCTTGCAGGCGGCCTACCACTCGGAGTGACTGTCGCCCGAGAAGACGTGATCAGCGCCTTGAAGCGTGGAGAACATTCAAGCACGTTTGGAGGCAACCCACTTGTTTGTGCTGCAGCTTCGGCTGCGATTGATGTCATGGTGGGTGAGAATCTTCCAGAGCGGGCAGCTACGCTCGGTAGGCACTTCATGGAGAGACTTGAGGAGATACGCGGGAAGTACAGGATTGTTCGGGAGGTCAGGGGGAAGGGGCTGATGATCGGTGTCGAATGTCGCTTCGACATTTACAATATGCTAGTTGAAACTCAGAGCCGAGGTGCCCTAGCCCTCGACGCAGGCCGAAATATTCTGAGATTTCTCCCCCCTCTAGTGATCACTCAAGAACAACTTGACAAAGTAGCCGATATACTGGATGTGGTTGTTGAGGAAGAAGATGCCAAGCTCCGTCAGCCCCCAAGTCAAACTTCTGCGTAAGATGGTTGAGCTCTACAGCCCTACAGGGCAAGAGAACGAAATAGCTCAACTTCTCAAGGGAGAGATGCGTTCCTTCGGGCTAGAATCCAGAATAGACGAAGCCGGCAACACTATTGGAGAGTATGCAGGCGGCGACTCTACCATTCTCTTATGCGGCCATATGGACACAGTTCCCGGAAGAATACCCGTAAGAATGAACGGAAAAAAGTTGTATGGCAGGGGCGCTGTGGACGCAAAGTCTGCTCTTGCAGCCATGATCTCAGCGGCAAGCCTACTCACTGTCGAGGATTTTCCAGGAAGGCTGATAGTCGTAGGGGCTGTGGACGAAGAGGGTAAAGGAAGAGGGGTCAGAAGTCTAATCGAAAAAGGTATTCGAGCCGACTACGCCGTCTTCGGAGAGCCCAGCGGAGCAGAAAACATCACAATAGCCTACAAGGGTAGTTGCCGCCTCAAGCTTACATGCAGAACGAAAACAGGCCACTCCTCTGCACCATGGCTCTTCCGCAACGCTGTCGATGAAACTCTTAGCTTCTGGAGGCGAATTCAAAGGATCCACTTTCCTGAAGAGAAAACGGAGAGCAGGTTCCACTCTGTCACTTCTGCCCTAACTGAAATACATGGCGGTGGGCCTTCCTCAACCGTACCATCCTTCTGTGAACTTCACGCTGACTTCAGGCTTCCACCCGTGGTCCCCTCTAAGAGATTGTTGGAAGCAGTGTCGCAAGCTGCAGAGGCCTATCGTTTGTCTCGGTCTAATCTTGAATTGAAAGTGGAAGTGGAGGATCTATGCGAACCCTACGAGGCGGACCGTGAATCTGTTCTCGTAAGAGGGTTAGCTTGGGCCATAAGGAACGTCAAAGGCAGGCCTGCAACGCTCCTTCGTAAGACTGGAACAGGAGACATGAACCTCCTGGGAAACGCCCTTCACATTCCTATAGTCTCTTACGGTCCAGGAAACTCCAAGCTAGACCACACAGACGACGAGCGTATCGATTTCGACGAATACCTGGATAGCATCAAGATTCTTCAGAAAGGTTTGGTAAGAACGTTGGAACTCCATGACAAAGCTGTGAGAAAACATTCCGTTAGCGTCGGCGCCGGTCACTAACTAATCGTCGCTCTGATCAATGATATGTTCGTCCAGCTCTGTCCAATGATATCGCGTAGCGACATGACAACGGCGTCGATAGCGTGCGCAAGTCCGCCCGTATACGCCTAGTAAATTAGATGAATTCCTTCTCATTTCAAGCTTGTATGGACAGCTTTGATGTAGAGCGGTCCCACTAGTTCATTGAAGATGTGGCCGAGTTCGAGGGGACCTGTGGAGCGCTTTCTGGTGCGCGTTTTCGTTGCTGAAATTGGTTCCGGAATCAAAAGAGATTCATATTTGCGAGGGCTTGAACTTGCCTGAGAAGACCTCGTGGCGCACAGATCACTATGAGACCGGGCGGCAATAGTGTGCCTTCGATTTCTGAATGTGAATAGATTGTTTTGGGGCGGATGTTCACAGCTGCGCGGCCAGACCGACAGCCTCTGCAGTAACAGTTGTCTCTTGGTATTTCAAAGGCGGGTTGGTTGAGGTATCTTGTTGATGCTGTAGGTTGGGTCTGTCGACGTTTGATCCAGAGTGTGCCTGGACGAAGGCTGCAAGGTTACGTTGGTAATTTCGCGTTCCGCCGCAAAATCGTCACGAATCCGACGACACCAAGAATGATTAGCCCGACATCTGCCCAAACCTGATACACGAATGCTGGATATACTCCCATCAGCGCCCAAACTAGGGGCATAACCGTAACGATTCTGGGAACCTTCCTATCCGCCCATAGCAGCAACCCAAAGGTAAAGATGGTCACCGGACACGGAAAGGTACCGAAAATTGGATAGGCAGGATAGCCGCGTTCGGTCAAGGATCCTATGATCGGATAGATGAGCATTGAGTAGACCACAATCACGGCCCCAAGAATATTGTACGAGTCTCCCGTGAATTTGAAAGATAGAGAAGATCTGATCACGCCGAAGACCAAGAACAATATACCTCCGACGACAAAGATCAGGCCGCTAAAGTACCACATAGCACCACCACCAAACATCCAAGCGAAAAACACCACACAGGAGACAATTCCAGCCCATAGCCAGAGAAATACCAAGATGCCAGAGATAGTTCTATTGGAGTACTTGGTCTTCTTCACAGCAAGAACTAGCGCGATTGCCCCCAACAGGTAGGTAACTATCACCATCGGCCACATGACAAGATTGTATGCATAGAAACCACGACGGACCGCTTCGACAACAGACGTTGGATTCACTCCCCCTATGACAACACTACGTCGCCGCTGCTAGTTATACCTTTCCATCGTTAGAGGCAAAGCTAACCCTTGCCTTCTTTCGACACTTATAAAGCTGGCAAGGATGGTTGCGAAGTCGTCTACGAACTCAAGGAGGGAACATGGGCGCGCCCATATGTAATTGGATAATTAGGTGAATCCTGCCGCTTTGAGGCTATCTCTCGCTGTAAAACTCCTCTATTCCATGAGTAATGAGGCGGCCCGAAGGGATTTGAACCTAAACGGGTAAAATGCCATCATTCCAAAAGGTAGCTGGGTACCATATCTCTCAGCCTCGTGGTCTCCTCAAGTCCAAACATGAGATTCATACATTGTACTGCGTTGCCTACATCGCCCTTGATGAGGTTGTCCAAAGCGGAGATCACCCCGACTCTGCCCTGCCCCTCATCCATGAAGAAGCCTACGTCACAGAAGTTGGAGCCGCGCACATATTTCACATCAGGTAAACCACCCGGTCCACCAGTTCTCCTGGCACGTATTCGAATGAACGGCTCGTTCCCGTAAGTAGCCCTATACGCGTTCCAGAGGTCTTTCTCGTCAACCATCTTTGTCGGGTAGACGTGGCCGATACATTCGACGCCTCGAACCATAGGAATTGCGAACATCGTGGCCCCCACACTGTCCGCCTTCAGACCCAACTCCTGCCTCACCTCAGCCAGATGCCTGTGCTCCTTCACAGTGTACGGGCGAGCAACCCCAGACCTTTCAGGATGATGCGACGCCCTTGTGAGTTCGGCGCCCGCTTCAGAGGAGCCGGTCATCACGTCGAATACAATCCTCAGATTTGGAAAGATATCCAGTTTCGTGAAAGGGTAGGCGGCGAGAATCATGGCCGTGGCGTTGCAGCCAGGGCAAGCCACGTACCTTGCCTTCCTTATCTCTTCTCTGTGAAGCTCCGGTAGGCCGTAGACATATTCCTTCAAGAGTGTCGGAACAAGGTGATCTTGTCCGTAATACTCCTTATAGGCAGCCGGTTCTCTGAGGCGGAAGTCTGCACTGGTGTCGATGAGCTTCGTGTCGTAGCCTACAAGATTCTTCGTGATGTTGGCACTGGCTCCGGAAGGAACGCAGATGAATGTTACATCACTGTCTCGAGCTTGTCTAAGGACGCTCTCAGTCGCCTCAGCAAATGCTGGGTCAGACGGCTCGTACAAGGTGAACTTCAGATCCGTAAGACCCAGAAGGTTTGGATGTTCCCGGTGAACGTATTCTCCCGCCAAGTCCGTTCCACGCGTTGTGGCAAACTGGAGTTCCACATATGGATGTCTCACAAGGACTTCAAGGAGGACGGCGCCAGTGTAGCCTGTAGCCCCGATTATGCCTGCTCTTATTTGGTCAGCCACGGACAATCATTCCTTACCCAGAAAGGTAGCAACCTGCTTAAAGTCTTCTAAGAATTCAAGAGCGAACATGTTGAATTGTGTGGGCGATTGTGGTAGCAGAAGGTCTGGTGTGGGGTACTAGCAGCAAGGCGTTTTGTCCAGTTGATTCATTTTTCCTCGACGTTAATCTCGAAGAGAACCGAGCCTGTTCCCGCATTTGGCCCCCAGATGTAGCTGTCTGGGCACTGAATAAACCGGCCAACCTTGGCTCCTTTGTCATGAGCATATAACCTATAGTACATGCTTGCAAAGGCTACAGGGCAAACTACGTCGGATTCTTTCAAGAGAAGGTTCGATCCCTCGATTACGAATCTAGATCCAGGCTTGATCCCTGCATGGCACGTGCCCTTGACCTCCTTGGCCGTAACGACTATTCTCTTCAAGATGCGGTCACTTCTACAAGCTTCCGATACGGTAGGCGGTTGGCATAAAAGCATTGTCTTGTCATTGATGGTTCGAAACTGGGGCTTTGAGAGTTCGAGTCCTATAGGCTCATTCATGACAGCAAGATAGACCACCTGACCCAAGTGTCCATCTTAAATGCGGGTTCTAGTCAGCCGCCGGTAGCTTGAAGGCACCACGAGACAGAAAATCATAAGTTGCCACTCACTACCAGAAGGACTAAGGAGGCTAAGTGTTTGGCTTCCGAAGAGACAAAAGCTCGTAAAGGCAGGTACTTGAAAATGGTTGTGGGGATCGTCCTACTCGCTGTAGTCGCAGGAGGCGGCTATTTTGTCTATCAGACTATGCAGAGTCCACGTATTTCAGTCAAATGGCTGGGCCATTCGTGTTTCATGATCAAGGCTGGTGACAAGATCATCTACACAGATCCCGCTATTCAGTCCCCTCCCAGAATGGAAGACTTCAAGGACAAGGCAGACATAATACTAGTGTCCCACTCCCACTCTGATCACCTCAATGCGACAGCAATAAGCAAGGTTCGGAAAGACGACACGGTGATTATTGCTCCAGCCGACTGCGTTGCAAAGATAGGTGGAACGGTGAAGTCTCTAAAGCCCGGAGAGAAAGCTTCAGTCGGAAGCATCACGGTGGAGGCCGTGGAAGCATACAACATCAAGAGCGAGCGAACGCGCTTTCACCCGAAGGGTTTCGGTGTCGCATACGTTTTGACAATAGGAGACAAGACCATCTATCATGCTGGAGACTCGGATTTCATTCCGGAGATGAAGGATGTGAAGAACATCTACGTTGCGATGGTTCCTACGGGTGGGACGTACACCATGGACAATTCTGAAGCAGCAGAGGCAACGTTGGCAATCAACCCCAAGATTGTCATGTCGATGCATCGCTGGAACACAGACCCAAACGAGTTCAAAAAAGCGGTAGAAGCGAAATCCTCTCAAATCAAGGTCATTCTGCTTCAACCCGGAGACGTATATGAATTAGGATGACCTTCTCCATCTTTTCTGTTGCTTGAACTGCTACAATGATTTATTGAGACAACTTATGCCACTTTTTCATGCAAGCTTCTTCAATGTGTTCTTCCAGTCTGCATGCAATGTCTGAGCGATAGTCCGAAAGTGACGCCTAAGGAACATTTTCAAGCTGAAAACCTAGTATCAACTATTGAAATGAACTACATAGTTGCCGTAGATATTGGCGGAACCAACGTTAGAGCCGCATTGGGCGGCCCCGGAAACAAGATCGTCTCCCGCTTAGTCGAGAGATCGGAGAGACTCTCTGGTCGGGCAGGGATAAGCCAGCAGATAATACGGATGATTCGTTCGCTAGATCCCACAGGCAGAATCAGTTGCATCGGAATAGGGGCCGCCGGTCCTCTGGATCTGAAGGACGGTTCGATCGTCAATTCTCCCAATCTAGGCTTCGATCATATCCCGTTGGCAAAGCCCTTGGAAGAAGAGTTTGGGGTTCCAATCTACTTGGCTAACGACTGTGTTGCCGCCGTCGTCGCTGAGAAAGAGTTGGGTCAAGGCAAGGGATGTGCGAACCTTGTGTATGTTACGATAAGCTCAGGCATAGGGGCTGGAGTATTCGTTGATGACCATCTTCTCCTTGGCAAGGACGGAAATGCTCACGAGGTCGGCCACATAACCATAGATCATTCAGGGAGACTTGTCTGTGGTTGCGGGAAGAGAGGTCACTGGGAAGCCTACTGCGGAGGAGCAAACATCCCAAACTTCGTCAAGTTCAAGCTAGGTTCGAAAGCACGTACTGAGATCGAACGTAGTCTTCTCTATCGGGTTTGTGTAGGTGACTTCGATATGCTCTCTTCAGAGGATCTATTCGAATCAGCTCGAAAGGGGGACACGCTTGCATTGCAGATTGTGAAGGAAATCGGGAGACTGAACGCCATAGGGTTCGCCAACGTAGCAAATACCTACGACCCTGAACTGATCAGTGTTGGCGGTACCGTAGCCCTTGCAAACCCAGACCTAGTTCTCGAACCTGTGAGACAGCTAATAGGTGAATACAGTGTAAACAGGATTCCAGAGATCAGACTGACTGAGCTGGGAGAAGACATCGTGCTCTACGGTGCCTTAGCGCTATCAAGGCAACAGCGGTAGGACATACACGAACGCAAGAAAAAGCGCGAGTGTATGCAAGAACTGATTCTAGAAGCTGAAGATTGACCGACAACACCATGCTACGACACACACAAAAAAAGCTGAAACGAGTACTTGCTGCTTCTTGCCAATGCTATCTACTTGGTTGATGACACGATCCCAACAAACCTACCAAACCAAGACTGAGGTGCGCGTTCAGGATGGCAAGAGTTGGTAGCGCTCACATGTTGTGATTGCTTGACGTGAGCCAACGCCTTATCTACCCGGCTCCTAGCGCCTGATGCGAGGTGATTGGGATGAGTGGAGAAATCAAGATCAACGGCCACATGACTTTCGTGTTCTCCGAGACGTCTAACCCGGGTCCAGTGGCCTTCCTAGATCGACGTGAGTAGTTCAAAGAACGACCCGTGTAGTCATCGTGAGGCGGACGCGAACAAGTTCAAAGATCTGAAGAATGTCTCGGGAACCGTTTGGATCGAAGCCAAGTCTGTAATGTTTTCACAACCGACCCGAGTCTTCCGACGACGCGTCGAAGCCAGCCTCTCCCAATCTCTTCCATTCTTTCCTCTCCAACTTCGACAATCTTCCTAAATGTTCCTTAGTCTCTCCGACTCATTGTCTGAAATCAGCACAGACACATAAGACCCTCGAACATGTGAGAGGAGAGCTTAGATTCTCGAGACGTAGCTTCCTGTGATGAGTCCGTGCGTGTGCTATGGATTGTGCGGCTGGTTAGACTTAACCATCTACATGTTCTATTCGGTACTTTGGAGAGGAGGGAAGCTGCTCCAAAGATCATCTTCACGGACAGCTTAGTGCTTAGCTTGATATGTAAGGCGCAATTACTCGTTGTTTAGGTGTTGAGGTGGCAGATCGCATGCCCATTGTTGATGCTGGTAGCTCTGAGGTTGAAGGTCTGCTGAATGTCGCTAGGCTGATGATGGTGTCCGCTAGAACCGCCCCAAAGTCTGGCGGGAAAGATGATGTGGAAACTCTGATGGTTTTCGGGGAGGAGAAGGATCAGATAGCAGATGAGATGGAGAAGATGGCGATTGAGAGAAACGCGAAAGGTTTCTCGCGAGACGGGAAGAACGTAAAGGATTCAGTTGCCGTTGTATTGATAGGTGTCGAAGGAACGAAGAGTTTTGGTATGGACTGCGGCGGTTGTGGCTTCAAGACCTGTAACGAGTTTGAGGAGACGGCGCGACGCAAAGGACGGGACTTTACAGGCCCGAACTGCGTCTTCAAATCCTTGGATCTGGGCATAGCATTGGGCTCAGCTGTCAAGACCGCCATGGACCATAACGTTGACAATAGGATCATGTACAGAATCGGAACAGCTGCCATAAGATTGGGATTAACCAAGAAATCGAGCGTAGCTATGGGGATTCCAATATCAGCCAAGGGGAAATCCATCTACTTCGACAGGCCATAGATGTAAGACATCGAATCGTGAACCCATCAGTCTGGCATGTTTGGTGGCGCAGCTGAGCGCACTTATCCATTCCTTCTTCTTAATCACTAATGACGAATTCTTCTTTCTGCAATGATCTTAAGCCGTCTGCTGCTTTGCGTCAGCCTCCTGCTGTGGGTGGCAGAACAATTACCTCATCTCCGTCGTGCAGCACGGTTTCTACGCCATTCAAGAGATTGATGTTTCTTCCGTTCACCAAGATAGCGAGGTCGTCTCCGCCCACCTTGTAGTTGCCTAAGTAGCCCTGTCTTTTCATCCGTGCTACTTCCGCTATTCTATTGGCAAGAGTGGCCACAGTGGCACCTTGATCTAACTCCATTGTGTGTTTCCGTCCTAAGATGCTGGCTAGGTTTCCGAAGATGCGAACGTGTATGTTCATAAAAGTAACCAGAGTAAGAGATGCGCAGCTACTTTCTAGAGTCCATCATTGCTGGTTCTAGGTCAGCGAGGCCGAGCTTCTCCAACGTTTCTTTTGTCGGGACACCTCTTTCATCCCAGCCTAAGGTTTCAAAGTAGATACGTCTCTTCTGTTCCACGAGTTCCTTGTTGGTAGTCTTGCCCATATGCGGACCTGATGGTAAAGGTTCGTAGAACCGAGGCGGGTTGTCATCGTCCTCAATGGGCCGCCATTGTGTATCAGGGCCACCCATTAGAAGCAGGGCTCTTTGGAGCGTGACGATCCGAGGGCCATTCTCTTTTCTCCAACGCTCCATAGTTATTGGGAAGCCTGTTACAGCTTTCGCGAAGTCGAAGACGAGTGATCGGGGAACCCAGAAGAAGCAGAAGTTGCAGATTACCGCAGAGTCTGTGAAGACGGCGGAGGACATTTCAGTGTACCCGTCAACAGCTACTGATGTGTGGTCCCCGCCTTGCACGCTTGCGGCGTAGCTAATATCGTGAGTGTAGTCTGCGTCACTCCTCGTGCCGTGTGCGCCGACCTCGATTCCCTTCACGTGGACCGCATATGGCATGACGTTCACGCCTTTCATTTCGCTGATTTTCATGGCTGCTCTGAAGGTTCCCTCGGCGAGAACGTTTCCAATCTTCTCTCTCTTAGCGATGAGCCAAGCCAGTTTCTCAAAGGCCTCGGCGTCGCCCCACTTGAGCTCAAAGCCAAAGTCCTCCTTTGTGAGGATTCCTCTCTGGTAGAGTTCCGCCGCGAATCCCATGGTGTTCGGGCAGTTGATTCCAGAGTGCCCTAGGTTGTCAACAACAGCGCTGATGTGGATGTTGTCGCCGGGGTCGAAGATACCTAAGTTGGTTCCGCAATATGCCTCTAGCTCATAGTCAGGCATGTCCGTTATGTCTCCCTTCCACCGGCCGCTCTTGATGCAACTAAGCTTCATACAGCTCGTGGTGCAGTTGAAGTCCGCCCAGTACTTCTTCACCCAGTAACGGGTTTCGAACATGGGGCCGCCGTACCGCTTCTCATCATGCCACTCCTCCTGCCAGTTTCTGATGGGTTCCGAGCTTGTATCAGCTCCAACAGAATAGCCCGCGTAGCCAGTTCCCATGCGCCGGAAGCCGCTCTCGGCTATGAGATGTCTGTGAACCTCCTTCCAAAGAAGCTTCACCGCTTCCGGGGCATCTACTTCAGGTATGATCCTGCGACCCTTCGCGACGATAGCCTTCAATTTCTTGGAGCCCATGACGGAGCCATAGCCACCGTAGCCCGCCGCATGGCAGATCTTGGTCATCACGGCAGCAGTTCGGACCAAGTTCTCCCCGGCAGGACCGATGTATATGATTCCAGGCTCGCGCCAGAGACCAACACTGGGCTTTCGCTTAGTCAGCTCCTCCGTGACCTCCCTATTCAGTATTCTAATCGTGTCCTCGCCGAGCTTGCCCCAGAGATGACTAGCGTCTCTGATTTCGCCCCCCTCGTCTGTCACCAAGATGTAGACAGGACGTTTGGCCTTGCCA
>Ga0315307_1000474_pt1 | contig 17431 bp, 14 predicted proteins | sample TDP2_MG_FD_203079 | JGI IMG/M metagenome (GOLD analysis project Ga0315307, IMG submission 203079) | Freshwater sediment microbial communities from Lake Towuti, South Sulawesi, Indonesia - TDP2 | ecosystem: Environmental > Aquatic > Freshwater > Lake > Sediment | place: Indonesia: South Sulawesi...
GAAAACTATCTTCGCAGATTCTTTGGGATTGAGGTTGAAGAGAGGCAAGCTTAACCCCCATAAGCAATAAATCCGGCGGAAATACGTACAAATTGAGTGAAGAGGGATGAAGATATTTCTCGCGCCCGGTTTCTATAAGAACATTAAGAGAAGCGTAATGGACGGCGTCAATGTTAACGAATTGGACATTCGGGATTCTTCGCTCAGGGAAAAAATCCTTGGAAGTTATGATACTGGCGTCGTTAAGCTGTGGGCTTTGAAGGGCTCTCTTCGTGACCGCTGGGCATCTCTTGATGAAGGTGATTATGTGCTATTTTATCATGCGGGTAAGCTGATTTACGCTGGCAGGGTGGGCTTCAAGTACCCTTCAGCTGATGAGCCTGAGCAGGTAGAGAGCGGTAGTCGTCTGGCAGAGAGTGTTTGGGGGAGGGATATCGACGGTAAGACATGGCCTTACCTATTCTTTCTAGAAGACGTTAGAGAGATTGACCTTCCTTTATCGAAACTTAACGAGTTGGCTGGATACAGCATGAAGGCTGTGGTTGGATTCATGAAAGTGCGGGAGGAAAAAGCGTTGAGAGTTATCGAGTATCTGCCGAAGGCCTATGTTAAACCTTCCGTTGAGCCGACGCCCAAACCGCCATTGTTGATTCAGCATGATCAGATGGTCGATGCTATCTATTCTCTTGGCGAGCTGATCGGATATAAACCTGAGAAGAAGTGGAGGCATGAAAGATACGAGTTTGACGTTGTTTGGCATAAACCGCCTAGAATTGGACCTAAATATGTGTTTGAAGTGCACCTGAAGGGAAGTCTAGAGGCAGCCTTGTTAAGGCTTAAGCATGCGCATGACCTATGGGAGTCCCAAATATTCCTGATCTCAACTGAAGATCAGCTCAAAGAAGCTCAAACTAAATTTCTCGGCGAACTTCACGAAATTAGGGACAGAGTAACTCTTCTAGATGTTAAGAGCGCCGAAGAGTTCTACGATTTCAAAGGCAAATATGAGTGGCTTGAAAGAAAGTTTGGGCTTAGACCCACATAAATCGCCGAATGTGCAGCCAGAAGCTGTGAAGATTGTGGTCACCGAAACGTACTTCATAGAAAATATTGAACGGCTCTACTCTAGATTTCGGAGCAACAGACCAGGATATGTAGGGAAGAACTATCGAGACTTGATCTTTACTGGTGAGATAACTTATAAAGGCTTCATCAAGATCCATAATTTCAAGGCTCAAATACCGCTACCTCTCCCAAGTTGCGATTGTGTCTTCACGGATTTGGCTAACGCGCTTAGTAGGCCAACGACCGAAGAAAAACTTCTCGCACTCGGCAAACTTGAAGGTTTTCGACTCCCTATGGCTTCAGCGGTGCTGCACTTTTCTAATCCGAGTAGTTACGCAATAATTGATGAAAATGTTGTCAAAGGAATGAAGCAGATTGGATGGGCTGCGCGAAAAACCGTGGAAATCAACAACGGGACCATAATGTTCTACACCAACTATCTTCATGAAATTCAGCGCATAACCAGTAGTAGGATCAAAGGTGTCGCAAACAAGTACGATGTGACACCGATGAGACTTGTGGAGGCTTCATTATACGCGTTAGGAAAAAGGTGGGTACAATGATCTACACTTGTTTCTCGTTAGTGGACCAGCTTGAAAGTTTGAGTTTTGCCTAGTCAATGAAAAACCTTACTGCGTGCTAGTGTTGCAGTTTCAGTAACGGTGGTCTGGCCTCTCCTCAATACGAGTATTTGTTCAGGTGTCAGGCCGCTTTCAGGCAGGATAGCGCATAAAGGGCAGTAGGAGCAATTCTCACATTTACTCTGCGATGTCTTGGGCAAATACCGGTTTCTCAGTAGGTCGTGTACTTTCATGATTATGTCTGGAACCCTCTCTGTATCTGGAGCAACTTCTCGAGGTCTTAAGTCGTCGTAGATTATTATGGCAGATTTGACAGGGCTGTATCCGTCCCTCTCTGCAAGAAAGCAGTAGGCGTCGAGTTGAAGCTTGTGTCCTGGATAGATTCTTCCTGTCTTGGGTGGGCTCGTATATTTCTCGTCTTGAACTATGTACCCATCTCTCTCTTCTCTCAGCACATCTATTCTTCCTGTGAGTCCGAAGACCTTGTCTGGAGAAGCTTTACTGGGGAGTATAAGCTCGGTCGCCACTATTCTGCCCGGAATATCGGAGGCGAGAGCTCTTTTCACCTGCTCAAACATGCCGTGGATGAGCACATGGAAAGCGACTCCTCGAGAGTATACTGCGGGTCTCCTTATGCCTAGTTTGTGCCTCAGCCAGAGGGATCTTGGACACCAGTCGTAGTCGGTCAAGTCTGAAACTGAGACCAATCTACTTCACAGAGCCTTCAACAAGCTTCTTAGCTAGAAGCTCAACTTCTCTGGAGAATTGGTCTAAGCATTCAGCTCCGAGATTCCGGTTCACTTCTTTAGCAGCTGCCTCCATCCTCTCGTAGGCCTTCCTCTCCCTTTCACCAGCGATAACAGCAACCTCATCCTTAATCAATTCTAGGACCAACTCATGGTCTTTGAGGTTATACAACTTCAGAAGTTTCAGCCAAGTCTTCTCCCATTCATCGGGGATAAGAATGTCAACTTTACGAGGCACATAATCACCGAGTATACTTTGATCAAACGTGTTAATAACCTAGATTCTGGTGCATCCCGAGAAGAGGTGTCTCCAACAATTCAATGGGAGAATCAAGAAAATAGGAGAGGCCCAAACACCCTCGGTTTGAAGCGAATCCGCGCTCAGCCACTTCAGGGACTACGTGTTCTTACCGAAAGACAAGATCTTAGTTCTCTCTAACCGCGCGGCCAATGCAGCGAGCATCAGCATGAGTTGCTTCGGAGCGCGCAAGTAGCCGCCGGGTCTGGTCGCGCGGTCTCATCACGACGAAAGAAGTTATTGCCACCTCTTCCAAGCATCCCCGACGAACTTGCTGCTTTTCGTTGGAAGAGAGTATATCGATGTCGCTTTGCCGAAGATGACAGCGGCACTAACCTTGATTCGGTTCTTCAGAATCTCCTCCCATGGCCTAAGCTCACTCTTCATAGACTTCAGTAGCACCTCAGTACTCGGTTTAGAGTTATGGAAATACCGAAGCTTCTCAAGGTCTAATGAAACCTCCGCGGCCTCTTGATCTAGACCTGCAACATTGACCAACCATTCTTTCAACTCCTTGACGCTCCTTCCACGCAACCGCGCGAACAGGAGCGCGTCTTTCACTTTTGATGGCAGAACCTTCCAAGCATACGTTACTTGGTAGTTAATGTCCAGGTTGTAGTCTGATTCGAGAATGCCTTCAGAGAAGATGAGTGGTGGCGGAGGTATTGGCTCCATGTTGCCTTCTGGTAGGTCAATCTTCCATTTCCAATGAGGGCAGTCGCTTCCGCAATCTGTCTCAGGCATAAGTCCCTTCAATCCTAGTTCCTTGGCTTTCCAGACTTCCTTAATCACCCGTCGATCTGGAACAAACCTTTCCTTGACAACGAGGTGGGAGGCTAATCTTGGATAGATTAGTATCGTCTCAGCTTTACTCTCTATCAATCTAGGCGATATTGCTGGCGTCCCACGCTCGAACCTCTCTTCAAGGAGGTAGACGCCGAACCTATCTGCGACACCATTATAGAACTCCGCTTGAAATCTGTCACGCTGATTCAATCCAGCTGTATTCTTGGCCTCGATCATTACTGGATTCTTACTTTTTGCTGTGAAGGCGATGAAATCCGGCAGCACTGTTCCAGCTAGGTCAGGATGACGCCCCTCACCTTTCCCGATGATATTGATTTCTCCGTACTCCTTTGTGAGGCTTTTGCGGATCTTCTCGATTCCTTTCAGCGAGGCGAACGCAACTGTCCTGAGATACTCATTCAAGTTGACCTCAGGGACCATCCTTGTGATCTCACGCATCGCTGAGGCCTGAGGCATGCCTTCCAGTCCTACCTGTACAGCTGCCTCTCCTACCCTACCAATGGTCGCAGGCTCCAAAGCTCGTAGCGGTCTCGGAATTGTCTCTGGCACGCGTCTGAGAGCCTTGTACGCTTTGATCGCAACGATCTTTGGACACCTAAGATAGTCGTAGAGGTCCTCACGGGAGACAGTGTAGATAGATCGCAATGTGACTCTTCAATGAATAGTTCTAATCCTCCTAAGTTTAAGATTACTTAGCCCTTGTTACTACGGGTCTAGGCTGGGAAAGTCTTTGATTCTTCTCGGCTTTCATTCCCGGTAGGCCTTCCTCTCGCTTGGCCTGTAGAGAAATGAGTCAACGATAGAAAACCAGTTCTAGATATGGGAGACAGAGGCTATTAGACCGCCAGTTCTATATACAGATGGAGTAATGCGATGACAAGTTGGCATCAAGAGACTGTAGACGAAGTTGTTGAGAAGTTACGAAAGAAATTTAGCAGAATCGAGCATCCGTTCAATCTGCCAGGACAGACCCGGGAATCCGCACTCTATCAACCGGATATCGTGGTTTTTGACTCAAATGAAGTGCAATATATAATTGAAGTGCAGACCTCAAACGTGAGAAAATCGATCGCTGGGGCAACTATTCTAGCAGAAGTTTGCGTGGCTATTCTGAAACAACGTGTTAGACCGAGTCTCTTCTTTGTTGTCAAAGATAGCAGCGTAGAGCATGAGCTCGAGAAACTCGAAAGAAGAATTCAGCTAATAAGAAGCTCATTGAAACAGTCAAGCCTGGAGAAAGTAGAATTGCAGAGAAAGGAAGTGTTTCTTGCCAATCTAATCAGGCTCTAGCCAGCATGGATTGAAGGTGTCGGTCTAGTTGGGCATGTGCGATGGGTGCGGCGTTGAAGTGGGCGATGAGGAACTGTACAGGTGCGGTGAGTGTGGAAAGAAGTACTGTGAACAATGCGCTATAGCCGATGGAGTGATTAAGACGCTCGGTGTATGCTCAGACTGCGAAGAGGTCTATGAAGCTGAAGAAGACTACTGGGGCTGGAAGTAGACCAGTTCTAAATATATTGATTTGCATATTATGGATTGAGGAGTTATGGCTAGAAACGAGATGGCAATGCAGACCGCTGTCAGGAAATTCATGAAGCGTCATGTAGGATGCCGGCATGCAATACAGAACTTCAACTTTATGAACATCGAATTCGACGTAGCGGGATATTGCTCTACAGATAATACCTTCCACATCGTGGAATGCAAAGTTGGTAGTAATCCGGCTGATATCGGTCACGCATTCGGACAATTGCTGGCCTACAAGTGTGTGCTCAGCGCAAGCGGCTATGACTTCTTGTCAGAATTTGGCGACAAAGTGGGGGTTAAAGTGGATGATGTCGCAACGGCCATACAAGAGAAGAGGCTACGAGTCAAGTTCTATGTCGGTCTAACTGACAGAGCTTGCAAGAACATTGATCTTCTAAAATCAATGAAGGAAAGTCTTGGTTCGGTCGGCATTATTCGAGTGAAGAATGGGACCTGTAAAGACTATATACGAGAGGGGAATTCGAAGAACTATTCTATCTGTCAAAGTCAAGTTACAACAGTATCGGTCAGTAGGACATACACTCACGAAGGGTTCTTGAGAGCCGCGCAACGCAAGGTTCAAAACCTGCTATCTGGCTCACGCTTTGGGATTTTCAAGACTGAGGTAGCAGCAGATGTGCCGTATGGCGATTGGGTAAAATTCTGGTATGGAAAAAAGCGTTTTCATTTTGAAATATTATTGAGGAAGGCGTATATTGAGGTCGGTTTGCATTTGGAGACTAAAAACCGCGCAAATCAGAGTCTATACAATTACTTGAGGCGTAATAGAAAAGCTATCAGAAAAAAATTGGGGCCAGGAATTCAGATCGTGAGATGGGGCAGCGATTGGAAGCGAGTGTGCAAACGTTTCCCTAAGATAAAACTCAACGAGGAGCAAGTGGAAGAAATTGCGACGGAAACTGGAAGGATGATAAGAACTATCAAACCTCTGATGGACCGGTGGGAAGCTGTCTAGGTCATCTAGTAGATTCTCAAAAACCCATAGCCCTAATCTGATTAGTTAACAGCTTTTTCAGATTCTTCCAGAATCTTTCGGAATTTGCATTCCGGCGCTACTTGTCTAATTCGCTGTGGGATTATTCGATCGGCTAGACATAGATCATTCTCGTAAATGTCGATTGCTCTGAGTGAATGGTCCTCGTAGAACTTCTGCTTGATCTCTATTGCCCTGGGATCTCCCCGGGCCTTCTTCTCCCAGAATTCAATGTGAAGGTCTATCTTGGGGATATACCAGTCGCATAGCACCTCCCTTTTCGCTCGTTTGACGGGATAGTTGTATTCATGCTTGTATGAGAGATGTTCATGAAGCCAGTCGTCTAGATACCTCTCGCCATACGATTTTGTGATATGGCCGTCCTTCGCCTTGTAGCCAACCAGATCTGTCTTTGCGCGGGGAACAGGCGGGACCTCGAGGAACATCCTCCAGAGCTCGTCGATGAACTTGGGGCCGAGTCTATCTGGAAAGAGAAGTACGCCTCTTCTGCTTACTCTTATCCATCCCCTATTGATTAATGGCAGAAGCGCTGCTTCATCGAGCGGGAGGCACCTCATTTTCCTTCTCACTCGGACTTGAGCTGAAAAGCGACCGTCAAAAGCGTAGGCCTCTATGTTTAGCGTGCCATCCGTTGTTGCCTCGAAGACTCCATGCAGACGATTGTTCTGGTAGTTGAGTAGGAAGAGAATGTCTCCTTTCTTGACTTGGGAGACTCGATTCCACTCTGACATCGGCATAGCAAACAGTTTCCTCTCGAAACACTCTCTTTCCGTCTTATGGCTACATATGAAAACGTATCCGTTTGGAACTATGATCGCACTACTTTCTTTACCTTGCTCAGCTTCGTACAGTACCCCATAGGGTTGATGTCTGTCGTGAACTGCAGTCGACGTAGTCTTTCTATCCCCAAGACAATTTACGCAATGATAGAAAGATTAGGCTTTTGTCATGTGCGGCCAGAAGCTTCTTTCAAGAACAGGCGCGTAGAGGCGTAGGAAAGAGCGAGTGGTCAAGGATAAATACTTACGCATACCAAGTATACCTCGACATTCTATGGGACATATCACAACGGTGAAGCTTAGCAAGAAGACTAGGGACAAGCTTGCTAAGCTGGGCAACAAGAAAGAAACCTATGAGGATATCGTTGAACGTCTGATAAAATTCTACAAAAAGAACAGTCATAAATCTCGGGAGTCGAGAACATGAGCCAGAGTGAAAGATTTGGAAATGAAAGCAACCTAAGAGTGGGCACCACAATTCAAGGTCTAATGCTTCCTGAGCCTATCAGAGTAGTTTTCGTTCAGAAGATGGGATCATCGTGGAAAGTTGAGGGTGAGGGATTGCATTCTCGGCAACACAAGCAACTCATACTTACCGAGTTGCAGCTCAAGGAGGTCACCATATCTCCTCTGGAAGAGACCTTCGATGGCGATGCCTTTCGGTTCCGGTTGGGAATAGAAGCTCAACGACTTGGGCTAGCCTACGAATACGACCCGTACTTTTCGCTCTCAATAGCTCGAGTTGACTCCGTTCCGCACCAACTTGAAGCAGTCTACGATTTCATTCTACCGTTGCCTCGCATACGCTTTCTGCTAGCTGACGATGCCGGGGCAGGTAAGACTATCATGGCTGGCCTCTTATTGAAGGAACTGAAGATCAGAGGGCTTGTAAACAAGACTCTCATTGTTACTCCGGCCAATCTTGCTTTTCAGTGGCAGCGCGAGCTACAAGACAAGTTCCGTGAGAAGTTTGAAATCCTCCGAGGACCAGAGTTCCGCAGTCAATACGGCGTCAATCCTTGGCAAGAGAAGCCTCAGATTATTACTTCAATGGACTGGGCTAAGAGAGAGGAGATTAAAGAAAAACTGGAAAGAGTGCCAAGCTTTGATTTAATCATTGTAGATGAAGCGCACAAGATGAGCGCAAGCGACCCGGACCACAAGACCGAGAGGTACTACCTCGGGGAGACGCTCTCACAGAAAGCCGATCACTATCTACTGCTCACTGCTACTCCGCACAAAGGCGATCCTACAAATTTCTGCTTATTCCTTCAACTACTAGACAGGGATGTCTATGGTGATGTTAAGAGTCTTCAAGATGCCATGCAACGAAACCATGCGCCCTTCTACCTACGTCGGACCAAAGAAGCGATGGTGACATTTCCAGATCCTGAAACTGGCGAGGTCAAGAAGATCTTCACCAAGAGGGATGTTCGCACAGTGAGGTTCGAGCTTGATGATGAAGAAAGCGACTTCTATCTAGCCCTGACCCGGTATGTGGAAGACCAGTCGATACGCGCAGCAGCAGACATGTCGCCTAGAGGGAGAGCCCTTGGTTTTACCATGGCAATGTATCAGCGCAGATTTGCATCGAGTATGTATGCGATCAGGAGAAGTCTGGAGAGAAGAAAGGAAAAGTTAGAGAAACAACTGAAGAAACCAGAGGCAGTTGAGTTTGACGAAAAGATTCTCGAAGAGTTGGAGGACCTCCCAGAGGACGAGGCTGAACAACAAATCGAGAAGATCGAACAAGCGTCGCTTTCCGCGGACAGAGAAGCACTACGCCAAGAAATTGCGGAAATACAGGATCTGATTAACAAGGCAAGGATTTTGGAGCAGCGCGAGGTCGAGTCGAAGCTCAAGGAGCTACATGATATTCTGATCAGAGAGAAAATATTCAAAGATTCGAAAACAAAACTTCTGATTTTCACTGAGCACAGGGACACTTTGGAATACCTTGCGGGACGGCGTGAGGGAGCGAGATGGGAAAAAGGCAAGTTAGAGGAATGGGGCCTTAGGGTTACACAGATTCACGGCGGGATGAGACCGGGAGACAGGGATACACCTGGCACTCGACTATATGCTGAACAAGAGTTCCGCGATATAGAAGGTGCTCAGGTGATGGTCGCTACCGAGGCAGCAGGAGAGGGAATAAACCTTCAGTTTTGCTGGATAATGATAAACTACGACATACCGTGGAACCCAATGCGCCTTGAGCAGAGAATGGGACGAATACATAGATACGGGCAAGAGCATGACTGCTTGATCTTCAATTTTGTCGCTGCCAACACACGCGAAGGCCAAGTGTTGGAGAAACTCCTGGAGCGACTCAAGGAAATTCGCAAAGAGCTTGGAACTGACAAAGTCTTCGACGTTGTTGGAGATGTGTTTCCTGCGAATCAGCTAGAAAGAATGATGAGAGACCTGTACGCGAGAAGAACAACCTTTCAAAGCGTACTGGACCGTGTCGTCAAGGATGTTGACCCTGACACATTCAGAAAGATTACAGAGTCTGCTTTGGAAGGGCTGGCAAAGAAAGAGCTCAACCTATCGGTGATAATCGGTAAGAAAGAACTGGCTAAAGAGAGGCGCCTAGTACCAGAGGTGGTCCAACAGTTCTTTCTGGACTCCGCACCTCTTGTGGGTCTTACATCCATCCAAGAAAGAGGCGGAATCTTTCGCATCGGAAAACTTCCAAGAAGTCTGCTTCAAGTTGGTGAGCGCCTTGAGTCTAGGTATGGACAACTTGCAAGAGAATATAAATGGGTTGTTTTTGACAGGAAAGCACTTTCAGACGACCCGACAGTCGAGTGGGTTACTCCCGGACATCCTTTATTCGAAGCGGTTCGCGAAGAGGTTCTTGCTCGCGTTCGGACGGATCTCCAGAATGGCTGCATATTCTATGATTTGCACAGGACAGATCCATCTCTCCTTGATGTGTTCGCAGCATCGGTATTGGACGGCCGTGGAAGAACCCTGCATCGCAGACTGTTTGTCATTGAAACTTCTGTGGACCGGAATTCGGAGGTGCGACAGCCGACAGTATTCTTCGACCTGAATCCTGCCTCTAGGGGCAGCAGTCCATCATCATCATACGCTTTACCTGATAAAAACGAAGTCGAATCGTTTCTTTACCAGGGGGCTCTGGTTCAATTTTTGAAAGAAATCTATGAAGAAAGGGCGAAGGAGATCGAACTAATCAAGAGACATATCGCACTCAGTCTTAACGAACTTATTCGTATCAAGCAATTGCAGCTTGCTGCCCTTGTCGAGCGCCAGCAAGAGCGAGGGGAAGAACTCTCTGGTCCGATTTCACAAGCCGAAAGTCGACTAGACGAGCTGAACGACCGGCTGGAGAAACGTATTTCTGAACTGGCTCGAGAGCAACAGCTAACAATTGGTGACATCACTCACATAGGAAGAGCCTGGGTTCTTCCACATCCCGAGCGTGCACGCTTTGCGCCCATGGTACCAGACGAAGAAGTCGAAAAACTTGCCATGGCGAAAGCCATTTCTTATGAGAAGGAGCGAGGCTGGGAGCCTGAGGACGTGTCGGAGGAGGATCGTGGTTTTGACATTCTTTCAAAAGACCCGAAGTCGGGTGCGGCAAATTTCATAGAAGTGAAAGGGAGGGCGACCGTGGGAGAAATAGCTCTCACGAAGAACGAGCACGATACAGCAAAGCGCCTGAAGCAAGACTATTGGCTCTACGTTGTTTTTGATTGCGTAGCAACTCCGAGACTAATCCCAGTGAGGGATCCATCTAGACTTCCATGGAAACCAGTTGTCAAGATAGATCATTTTACGATCACTCCTGATAAAATCATGGGAGGGGGTGACAAGGACAGATGATACCTGCTGAGTGTAGAAGATTAATTGAGGTTGACCTACCAATCCGGGCAATTTCGGAGCGTGCAAGGCCCGAGAAATCACGAGCTTCTGAACACATACTCACTTTGCATACTTGGTGGGCCAGACGTCCATTGGCCGCCTGTAGAGCGATTGCGCTGAGTTCTTTGCTGCCAGATCCGGCTGACCCTAATTGTCCACATGAATTCAAGCAACGAGCTTGGACCGCACTTAGACCTCTGGAGAAGAAATCCCTCGGAAACGATCTAGAACTTCGGACTGCCTTACTTAATTTTGTTGCGGATTTCTGTTCGTGGGAAGCTTCAACAGACAAGAGGATGATTTTCACAGCGCGCAAGCTAGTAAGCGCTGCGTTTGGTAGCAAGGAGCCACTCGTTGTAGACCCGTTTGCAGGTGGCGGTGCTATACCACTGGAAGCCTTGCGTGTTGGTGCTGAGTCCTTTGCGCTCGAATACAATCCCGTTGCTGTTTTGCTGTTGAAAAGCCTCCTAGAGGACATCCCAAAGTATGGAAGGAAGCTTGGTGAGAAATTGGCCAAGTGGGGGGATTGGGTAAGAATCCAAGCTGAAGAAGAGCTTGTTACACTTTACCCAAAAGAATCCGATAGAACTCATACGATCGCATACATCTGGGCACGAACTATGCGTTGTGAGGGACCAGGTTGCGGCGCCCAAATTCCTTTGATCAGACAATCTTGGTTAGTTAAGAAAAGTAAGAAAAAAGTGGCCTTGGCCTTGGTGATCGACAAACATACCAAGTCGGTTAAGTTCAAGATCGATACGGAGGTTAAGTCACCGGGGTGGAGGACCGTCCGTAGGGGAGCTGCCACTTGTCCGCTCTGTGGATATACAACTCCTAAAACGCGAGTCAAGCTGCAGGCGACGGGTAAGGGACTCCCGCCTATTCTGATGGCTGTTGTTACCTCAAAAGGGAGAGGAGAAGGAAGAGTTTACAGGTTGCCCAATAGGCGTGATTTAGAGACTATAGAGAAGGCTGAAGCTTGGCTTAAGCAGATGCCAGACAAGAGTAGCAAGGAGATTTCACCAATCCCCGATGAACCAATGCCCAAGATAGGCACCTACGGAATAGACGCGCAAAGATACACAAAACACCAACAGTGGGGCGAACTGTTCACGCCCAGGCAGGCGATCGCTTTGGCGACCTTTGTTTCAAAGGTGAAGGAGGCTAGCGCAGTCATGTCAACTCAGACAGCTGATTCAGACTTGGTGAGAGCGACGACCACACTCCTAGCCCTAGCAGTGGACAAGCTTGCCGATCGGATGGCTAGCCTTGTTACGTGGGACGTAGGAGGCGAAAAAGTTACGAGCGTCTTCGGACGTCAGGCTGTTCAGATGGTATGGGACTTTGCGGAAGTAAACCCCTTTTCAGGTAAAACCGGTGATTGGGATGGGGCCATTAGACGCATTTGCAAGGTCATAGACTATTGCATACATAGCAATTTGAAAACAGGGACTGTTCAACTAGGTTCTGCCACAAGAATTCCACTTCCTGATTCGTCTGCCGATGCTGTTATTACAGATCCTCCCTATTACCATGCAGTTCCCTACAGTGATTTGTCGGATTTCTTCTACGTCTGGTTGAAGCGTTCAGTTGGAAGCTTCTACCCAGCTCTTTTCAGTACTCAGCTTTCTCCGAAAACCGAGGAGATAATTGTAAACCGCGTAATGAAAGTAGAAGGGTATGGAGTTAAGGATAGAAGGTTCTTTGAATCGATGATGACAAAGGCTCTCACAGAGTGCCGTCGGGTCCTGCGATCAGATGGAATAGCCGTAGTTATTTTTGCCCACAAAACTACGGAAGGATGGGAGGCGATATTGAAGGCAATTCTGGACGCAGGTTGGGTAATGACATCTTCATGGCCGATTCAAACGGAACGAGAAACTAGATTGCGTGCACTTGATTCTGCTGCTCTCCAGTCATCAATTCACATCGTTTGTCGCCCACGTACTGGGTCAAGGGAATCTGGCTACTGGAGAGATGTTCTGTCAGAGCTTCAACCACGAGTCCATTCTTGGATGCAAAGATTGGTGAGAGAGGGTATCGTGGGAGCTGATGCAATCTTCGCTTGCATAGGTCCCGCACTAGAAATATTCAGCAGATATGAGACTGTGGAGACCGCGGGAGGCAAGAAAGTTGAACTCGAAGAATACCTCAAACATGTGTGGGCGGCTGTCGCCAAGGAAGCACTCGATATGATATTCGAAGGTGCTGATCCGAGCGGGTTCGAACAAGACAGTAGGCTTACCGCAATGTGGCTCTGGACGCTTCGGACCAGAACCAATGGAATAGGCAAAAAAAATGTTAAGGAATTTGAAGAAGCCGAGGAAGAAACCACTGTAAAAAAGGCAAGGGGCTACCTCCTAGAGTATGACGCTGTACGAAAGATTGCTCAGGGGCTCGGTGCATATTTGGAGGAGCTAGGGCGTCCAGGCGGAATAGTCGAGATAAAAGGCAAGGTTGCCACTCTTCTTTTTGTCACAGAAAGACGCGAAGCTCTTTTTGGGGAACCTACCGTTGAGCCACGCAAGACACTTGGAGCCCAGATGACTCTGTTCGGGGAACCTATTTCCGCAAGTGCAGCGTCGAACGCTGTACCAGAGACAGGTAGGACTACTCTGGATAGACTTCATCAAGCAATGCTACTTTTTGGAGACGGAAGAAGCGAGGCACTCAAACACTTTCTTGTCGACGAAGGAGTTGGAAAAGATGATAGATTCTGGCGATTGTCTCAGGCACTGTCTGCCTTATATCCGATGAGTTCAGAGGAGAAGCGATGGGTGGATGGTGTGCTTGCAAGGAAGAAACCTTTAGGATTTTAGGGGGAAGATGGATGGTTCTTCAACCATGGTATAAGGTTGTGACGCCCAGGGAAGATTTGCGTAAAGGTGAGCCGTTGGATGCTGCACAGTTCGCGATCCATCTGGACCAAGTGTTGGATGGAAGGGCGCCACTAGACTATAGGGACCCCTCCAGACTCTTTTCTAAAACCTATCTGACTGCGGGGTTGCTTGAACTTGTTTCGGAAGTAGTGCGGAGGCTTTCAGGCGAGAAGGTGGCCAGCTCTTCCGTAATCAGCTTGACGACTCAGTTCGGAGGTGGGAAGACGCATGCGCTTACACTTCTGTATCATTTGGCTCGCAATGGTCCCGCGGCAAAAAAATTCGAGGGTGCAAATGAGATTCTCAAAAGAGCGAAAATTCCAGAAATTCCAAAGGCGACAGTAGCGGTTTTTGTTGGCACTGCATTCGACTTCGTGAAAGGTAGGGGCGAGAAAGATGAGCCCATACGAAAAACACCCTGGGGAGAACTCGCATGGCAGTTGGGAGGACCCAAGGTATTCAAAATAGTCGAGGAACATGACGCTAAGAAAACTCCTCCTGGGAAAGATGTCATCAGAAAAATTCTACCCGAGGACAAGCCAGCTCTGATTTTGATGGATGAAGTTTTGAACTTTATGAGCCGAGCCCGCACAGAGAAGGTTGGCGGGTCAACGTTAGCTTCTCAGTTCTATGAGTTTCTTCATAACTTGAGTGAGGAGGTTTCAGGTCGTACTGGCGTTTGCGTCGTTCTATCTTTGCCAAAGTCCGAACGGGAAATGTCTGTTGAAGACCAGGTTGACTTTGCTCGGTTGCAAAAGCTGGCAACTCGAGTCGGTAAACCGTACGTTCTGTCCGAAGGGCTTGAAATTGCTGAAATTATTCGCAGACGTCTATTTGAGGATCTGGGAGATGAGAGTGTGAGAAAAGCTGTCGCTAAGTCATTCGCTGAATGGATAGCCAGTCACAGGGATAAGCTACCTAAATGGTTCCCAATAGACAACGCTAGACAAATCTTCGAAGCGACGTATCCTTTCCATCCAGTCGCTCTTTCTGTCTTTGAGCGAAAATGGCAGGCACTGCCTCAATTCCAACGAACTAGGGGCGTACTGAGGATGTTTGCTATGTGGGTATCTAGGGCATACGCGGCTGGGTTCAGCGGGGCACACAAGGATGCTGTGATAGTCTTGGGTTCCGCACCTTTCGAAGACTCGTTCTTCCGGGCTGAAGTCTTTGATCAGTTGGGTCAAAATCTCGAAGCAGCCGTTACATCTGATATAGCCGGGGAAGAGGCTCACGCAACTAGACTTGACTCAGAGGCTTCAAACTCGATTAAGAGCATAAGGCTTCACCGCAAGGCGGCGGCAACAGTTTTCTTCGAGTCATCGGGAGGGCAGGTGAAAGAATTTGCCACAGAGCCGGAGGTTCGACTAGGAGTGAGCGAGCCGGGATTAGACATTGCAAATGTGGAGACCGTATTGGAAGACTTGGTGAAGGAATGCTACCATCTGACTGGAGAAGGCAAGCGGTACTGGATTAGCCCTGCTCCAAACCTAAACAAACTGCATGCAGACCGTAGAGCAACCATTGACGAAAGGATAATCGAGGACGAAGTGGAAGAGCAAATAAGAAAGGTATTTTCTGCTGGCTGGGGTGTCGAGCGCGTATTCTTTCCCGAAAACAGTGGACAGATACCTGACATGGCTGCGATTACTCTTGTGGTGTTGCATCCGAAACACTTTTGGATGGCGAGTAGCAGGGCCGAGACGCAGAAACTGATAGACAGCATGACGAAGGAACACGGCGTTTCCGCGCGAACTTTTAAGAGCGCACTGATATGGGCGGTAGCCGATAACTCAACCGTGCTCAACGATGAGGCTAGGAAGCTTCTGGCTTGGGAGGCAATTCAAGATGAAGCAGACTCGCTCAGACTCACCGAGTCGCAGCAAAAATATCTTAGAGAACAGCTCGCTCGATCGCAGCGCGACCTAAAGGAGGCTGTATGGAGAAGTTACAAGAACATCCTGATACTGGGTAAAGATGGGAGCTGGAAGAGAACCGATTTGGGACTTGTGCACTCAAGTGCTGCCGAATCTCTCGTCAAGCTGATTTTGACTAGACTCGCACAAGAAGGCGATTTGGAGGAAGAGGCAGTCGGCGCGAGCTTTCTTGTCAGAAATTGGCCACCTGCATTGTCTGACTGGAACACGAAAGCTGTCCGCGATGCCTTCTTTGCCGCGCCTCAGTTTCCAAGGCTCAGCAAACCAGAATCAATCAAGCGAACGATAGCTGAGGGAATAACAAAGGGATCGTTTGGATACGCAGAGAAAGCTCCTGATGGAAGCTATGCCAACTTGCGCTTCGAAGAGAAAACCTTCGAAAGCGATGTGGAAATCTCTGAAGATGTCTTTCTGGTACCGAAAGAAGTCGCACATGCGATAAAGGGTGGGCTTCCTCCGCCAACGACAACGCCGACGGGACCAGCGACTCCTACAGCTGTGAAGCCAGAGGTTTCGATTCCCAGAGCTTTTCCCTTCCCGTTGATCAGGAAGCTGACATGGGAGGGCACAGTTCCACCTCAAAAATGGATGACTTTCTACACTAAGGTGCTCTCACGTTTTCCTATAGGAGAGGATCTGAAGCTAACAGTAAAGGTTGAGGTTCATTCAAAAGATGGATTGCCAAGACAGAAAGTAGACGAAACTAAGACAGCGCTGAGAGAGTTGGGAATATCTGAAGAGTTGTTCGCAGAAGAAAAGCCGCAAGAAAAACAGGACACGAAAGCGACTAAGAAACTTTCTCGATAAGAGAAACGTTTGATTGCTAGATTCCCAGAGCCTTCTTCTCTTTCTCTTTGAGGTAATGCATCTCAGCCAGTTTTCCTAGAAGCAGATCTTTCATAGTGGCCGATAGCGATGGGTCCATTCGATCTCTCTGCAAACGCTCTAATATAGGCCAGAGCTTGCTTGGGAGACTTATCAACCCAGCTTCAAACTGGTTGGTAATCAAACTTGAATATACTGCAGTTGAAATTCATGCGGTTGAAAGATCAAGAGTCTGACACAGAATTCTCGTCAGCGAAGCCCTAGCTGAGCCTCACCGAACCTTTGCAAGTCCAGAGGAGCGAGAGAAAGAAGAGATACGTCTCCTAAGCCTCGCGTTGAAGGACAGCCTAATAAGAGAATTACTCGCCAGCATGCATTCTGCAAATCAATTGTAGCAGAACCTAAATGGTTCCGGTTCATGATTATCGCGCCTCGACATCCGGATCCTTCCTGAACTCAGCGAGGAACTTTCCCTTCTTAACTGGGTCGATTGTACGCATGGCCTCCACTAGGTTCTTAGAGCATCTCTCTATTCAGATCCCCAAGCCTCCCTCCATTCTTGTGGTAGAGGTAGGCATGCATGTCCTGTTCAGAGTAGAAGTGTGGCATCTCCATGAATCTCTCAATCAGGGCCCTGATACCTGAGCCAATCTCTTCGAAAAACCAGTCAAACTGAGACAGCTAGCCTTCGAACCTCCTTCCCTTGTCATTAACCTTCTGAAGTCTACTTCCCAGATTGAATCTAGAACCTGTGGAATTTAGGGTTTGGTAGTTGACCGTGTTTTACTCTTGGAGATTATGGCTTTGTCTTGGTCCAGACCATACCATTTTACTTCGTAGCCCAATGCTTCAAGCACTTGGTTGGGTGCTCCTGTGCCTATCTCTTGCATGAGCTCTGTCACTTTCGAGAGGCTTGCTTCTCCAAGTTGGCTCAGTCTCCTGTCGATATCATCTAGCTTCTTCTCAGAGACTAGGACATCACCGATCAGCCTATATCCTTTCACCGGAGCTGTCTGAAGCCTACGTCTAAGGGCTTCCTTCGATGTCTGAAGTTGTGTCGTCAAGAGAGTAGGGCTGATCG
>Ga0315307_1000475_pt1 | contig 17383 bp, 18 predicted proteins | sample TDP2_MG_FD_203079 | JGI IMG/M metagenome (GOLD analysis project Ga0315307, IMG submission 203079) | Freshwater sediment microbial communities from Lake Towuti, South Sulawesi, Indonesia - TDP2 | ecosystem: Environmental > Aquatic > Freshwater > Lake > Sediment | place: Indonesia: South Sulawesi...
ACGCGTGACGAGTTCAGAGTATCTTCCCGAGGACTAGGCCTTCGAGGCCTTCCTTACACGCTCCAAGGCTTCTATCCAGATCAGGAGGAGTTCTCCTTTCTGGTGAAGGGTCTCCGTGTCTGTCTCGCGTCGGATCTCTTCGGTCAGGGTTCCGAGCTTCTGAAGTAACACGTCTTCGGCGACTTTGAGGAGGTTTGGCTCCGATAGCTTGGCAGCTTCTTCCTCGTCCTTTACTATGATCACCCTCTTGTCGCACTTCGGGCATCGAATCTCATCGCCTATCTTGAACAGTGGAGAACCACAGTTAGGACAGGCTTCAGAGAGCATCGTTGCACGCTTCTTCAGTAGCTCGGCCATCTTCTTGATGTCCTCGCTCAAGCGACGCTCCTCCGTTGCTCTGCTCTTGCGACTATCTCAGATATCTGAGGTTTGGTCAGCTACAGTAAGGCTCAAATCAAGCACCTCTGAACTTAATCTGAAAAGGGAGGCCGTGTTGATGGCAGCAAGGAAGAAGAAGAGGATGGAGGAGTACGAAGAGCGAATCAAGCAAGCTCTTGCGATTCTTGGGAAGGTCTCTGAAGATACGACGGTTCCACGGAACATTCGAAGAGCTGCCAAAGATTCCATGAATGCTCTTCAGCAGAAGGATCTGACTCCTGCTGTTAGGGCCTCCAACGCAATAAGCGTCTTGGACGAAATAAGCCAAGACCCGAACATGCCGCCCTACTGCAGAGTTTCTCTGTGGAACGCGGTCAGTGTCATAGAAGCCATCAAAGACTAGGCGCTCTCTTTCCTCAATCGTTGACAGCTTGTCATTACCGAACTCTGTTACGGAAGCTTCGGGCTCAGGGTTCGAATCAGGGGAACACGCTCAACGGCTTTATCGAAGCTTCAGTGCTATCTTGGACACATGATCGTTCAGCCGACGCCTCCCAGAGAGTCCAAGCCTAGACTGCGCGCACGCTTTCAACGCAGTAACTCTAGAATCTGTTCGCAGATTCTTTGATCGCAGGCAGCCACTATGGATAAGACAGACTTGGGATCGATCGCGGCATCGACTTCGGCGCCTTCTGGAGAGACGATGAGGCCACCTGCCTCCCTCAATATGAGAGATGAGGCGGCGATATTCGTTATGCGTAATGTGTCTCGAATATCGATGAAAGCATCATAGAGTCCGGAAGCAACAAAGCAGACCTCAAGTCCATCGGCTCCTAGATGTCTCGCATGTCTCAATCTGCTGAGTAGGTTATCGGTTCTTTTCGGCGAAGCTTGAATTCTTGAAGAGCTTATGTTAAGTCCTATGACCGCTCTTTCCAAGGGGAGTGATGCTCTAGCTTTGAGGGTTTTTCCGTTAAGAGTGGCGCCACGTCCTCTCTCTGCCAGATAAAGGTCTCCAGAAGGCAGTTGCATTACCCCGCCCGCGATGACTGAGCGGAGGTTTGATCCGGATGCAACTGCTATGAGAGATCCGAAGACGGGTATCCCCATAATGGCGTTGATTGTTCCATCGATTGGGTCGGTGATAATCGTGACCTCGCGCTTGCTGCCTAGTTTCAGAATCCCAGCCTCTTCGCTTACTAGAGTACAAGACACGTCATTGTGCTTGAGGACACCGATTATAGCCTCTTCAGCTTCGAAGTCGATTCTCTTGGTTCTGTCCCCTCCGGCTCCTGAGCTTACATCCTCAGCAGCCCGAGGCGTCTTGTAGATAGGCGTAACTCTGTTCTTGACTTCCATCAAGCATTCTGAAAGTATTGCTGTCCAATCTTTCAACGCCGAATCTCCACAGTTAGGGTGACCCATCCTAAGAGAGGAGTTGGAACCGTCGTAGAGAGTGTCTTCATGGCTCAGGCGATGTTTGGCGGGACGCCAGACCGTTCGATGATCTTTGGGACGATCCATTCGAAGCCGATCGCCATGATGTGGATGCCGGCAGCCTTTGTGCTGGCACGCAAGTCTCTTATCAGGTCTCCAAAGATCTCAATATTCTCCCTATACACGGCCTCTTTGCCACCCTTCTCCTTGGCCTGCTTCAGTCGAGTCTGAATCTGCTCAGTAACTACGATTCCTGGGACGTACTTGACCATCCACTCCATCATACCGAGGGACTTGAAGGGCGCTAACCCTATCAACACAGGGATATCCAAGTACGACATCGCATCCATGAACCGCTTCGCTGACTCCACGTCGTAGACTGCTTGCGTCTGAACGAAGTCGGCTCCGAGCTTGACTTTCCTCTCAATTTTCAGTATTTCCGGCTCGAGGGGATCTGCGTTCGGATTGGCGGCGATCCCGACATTGAACTTTGGCGGCTCGTGGATCCTGTTGCCGTTGAGATCCACGCCCTCATCCACCATCTTTCTTAGCATGTAAACAAAGGTAGCAGAATCGAGGTCGAATACAGGCTTGGCCTGAGGATTATCACCGACCGTCACATGGTCGCCAGCCAGAGCCAAGATATTTTTGATTCCCAAGGCACCTGCCGCCAAGACGTCTGAGATTAGCGCGAGCCTATTGCGGTCGCGCACAGTCATCTGATAGACGGCTTCCAGCCCCACCTCCTTCTGAATCATGTAGGATGGGACAAGAGCATTCATGTAGGCGAAAGCCGTCGGGTTGTCCGTGACATTCACCGCAACGACGTGGCCCTTCAGAACCTTAGCTCCCTCAAGCACCTCATGTAGGCTCGTCGTCTTGACAGGCTCCAACTCTCCTGTGTAGACGAATTGACCGCTTTGTATGCTTTTCATTAAGTCACTGTAGGCTGTCCTAGCCATCAGGGTTTCACCTCTTGTATCACGCCAACTTCTCTCGGAGGTTGAGAGACGCGAAAGTCTCTCGGCGGTCTGAATGTAGTAAACCAGTCAAGCCTCCGTCTGTCTCTTAGACGATTGTAGATTAGAACCCATGCACAGTCCTTCTTCCATCCGCCGACCTCACATTTTCCTTTGGACTGTCCTCCACAGGGCCCGTTGAGGAGTCCTTTTGCGCATCTGGTCAGCGGGCATATTCCTCCAGTCTCGTATAGGAGACAGTCTCCACATGCTCGGCAGAGCTCGTAGAATTGCCCCAGTTCCCTGTCTTTGGCGCCGATGAACTTGGTGTCATTTGAAGGGATGATAGTCTTGCTTGGGAAGGCTGACGCAAGGGTCTGAACTCCGGCCCCACAGGCGAGAGAGAGAATCGCTTGGTAATCATCGGCGAATGGTCTTAGAGAGCTAGCAACTATGTGCAGATCGCATTGTCTAAGGAGCGTTGTCGCCTTCGCCTTGAGGTCTTTTCCCTCCTTGATCTTTCTCCCCATTTCCAGCAGGGCTTTCATGACCTCCGCCTGTTTCTCCCCTCCTACCTGATAGATACCAGCGCACCCGTCGCATCCGATGATGAGCAGGTTCTCAAAATCCCGCGTCATTTCAAGGATCTCTTGGAACGGCTTCTGCTCGAGAACTATCATAGCCTCCACTTTCAGGGTCTCGTCGGATTGAGGTTCATCGGTATCGCTGATCCTGTATATGGGCTTATATATCGCAGCAATCTACGTCGGGCATCCGTCCAGAGCTCCGGAGCAGCGGCGAGTATGACGACTTCATTATTTCTCTGCGATTGCGGGGGAGCTCTTCGGAAGAACATCGACTTCGAAGCTCTCGAAGATAGACTCTCGAAGTATAATGGAGTCAGCTCAACCACACTCCTCAGCTCACTGTGTCAAAGAGACGGGCTTGAGAGAGTTCAGAGGGAAATCAAGACAGAAGCCCCGAGTTCGATGGTGGTTGGAGCATGCTCGAAGAGGATCCTCCTTCCTGTACTTGAAAGAGCCGTCAGAGAGGTAGGATTCAATCCGAGCCTCATTGAGACATTGAATCTGAGAGAGCAATGCGCTTGGGTGCACGACGATCGGGCCAAGGCAACTCAAAAAGCGGAAAGGCTCATGAAGGGAGGAATCGCGAAATCGCGGCTCCTCCAAGCAATCGAGACAAAAGAGACGATACGCCTCGGCAGCGTACTGGTCGTAGGGGCAGGTGTGGGAGGAATTCAGGCGGCCCTTGACCTCGCAAACCAAGGCTTCGACGTCAGACTTCTCGACGAATCGCCAACAATCGGAGGCAAGATGGCTCTACTCGTGAAGACCTATCCTACCGACGACTGCGCGATCTGTATCTTAGGCCCGAAGATGGCTGAAGCCGCCGCTCATCCAAACATCAAGTTGTTGACCTACCATGAAGTGGTAGGAGCTCAAAAACGCCCTGAAGGCTTCAAGGTTAGAATCAGAAGGAAGCCTAGATACGTCGATCTGAACAAATGCACCGGATGTGGAATATGTGCCGAGAAATGTCCAGTCAAAGTGAAGAACGAGTGGAACGGAGGTTTAGGATTTAGGAAGGCTATCTATCTCCCCTATCCTCAAGCAATACCAAGGAAATACGTGATTGACGAGGAGAACTGCCTCTACCTGAAGAAAGGAGTCTGTAGGGTATGTGAGAAATTCTGTCCCGCGCAGGCTCCCGATCTTGAAGATAAAGCGGAAGAGTTCGACCTCGATTTTGGAACAGTGATACTCTCCACCGGGTTCGAAGAGTTCGACCCATCTACGGCGCCTGAGACGGGATTTGGAAAATATCCAGATGTTATCACACAACTCCAGCTTGCCCGAATTCTTGACCCCTCAGGCCCGACGGATGGGAGGCTGAAGAGGGTCTCAGACGGCTCAAAACCTAACAGGATAACGATGGTACAATGCGTGGGCTCCAGAGACGCGAGGTATAACGAGTATTGTTCCAGATACTGCTGCATGGCAGCAATGAAGAACTCGGTTCTGGTGAAGATAGAGCAGAACCCTCAATCCCAGATAACTATCCTCCACAAGGACGTAAGAGCGGCAGGCAAGGGCTTCGAAGAATACTATGTGAGAGCTCAGGAGCGGTTCGGAGTCAACTTCGTCAAAGGCGATCTCCTAGAGGTCAAACACGACTCATCATCCAACGAACTCAAAGTCGAATTTGAAACTCCAGACAAAGAGAGACGAACCATCAGCTCTGATCTAGTCGTCCTCTCGACCGCGATGGTACCTTCAAAGACGGCTCAAAAGATCAGCGAGATCTTCGGAGTAAAGACAGCGCGCGACGGATTCATCACAGCAGTTGACGAGAAGGTCAGCACCGTCGAAACAAACACTCCAGGCGTATTCGTCTGCGGAGCTGCCGAAGGTCCCAAGGACATACCCGAGTCCGTCGCCCAAGCTAGCGCCGCGGCATACAAAGCGGCAAGACTGATGAGAACCCCGATCCGGAAGCCATCCAACACCCCAAAGATAGACGAAGCAGCTTGCGGAAGATGTGGACTCTGCATAGCCGCCTGCCCCTTCAAAGCTATCTCCACAGACGCTAAAGGAATCGCCCGAATGGATGACGCATCCTGTAGCGCTTGCGGGCTCTGCGTTACGGTCTGCGGCTCGAAGGCCATAACCGCCCCGAACAATGGGGAGAGTGAGATATCCCAACAAATACGCAGCATGCTCCAAGACGTGGAGAAATCCGGCCCACTCTTCCTCGCGATCGGCTGTGACGAATGCGGCTACACCGTTCTTGACAACGTCGGCTTCAGAAAGAGAAGGTATCCGGAAAGCGTTATTCCAATGTTTGTTCCCTGCCTCGCCTCTCTAACGACTGGCCATCTGATCGAAGCTGTGACTTCTGGAGCAGACGGACTGATCGTGGTTGGATGTGGAGAGGGCAGGTGCCACTTCTGGGAGGGGGCCCAGACGGCGAAGGCAAGAGTCGAACTCCTGCGATCCATCCTTGCAGAGTCCCGCTTCGGCGACAGGATCAGGTTCTTGTCCCTGTCTGGCAACATGACGGAGGAGTTCATCGAGGCTATACGAGACCTAACGACCTCTCGCGGAGGGCGGTAGATTGACCGAAGATGTCAGAATAGGCGTATTCGTGTGCCGCTGCGGAATGAACATCGCGAAATCGGTCGACGTGAAAGCTCTCACAGAATTCGCTTCAAAACTTCCTGGTGTGACATACGCGGAAGAGAACCAGTTCACCTGTTCCGAGTCGGGACAGAATTCCATCAAGGACGCCATCAAGACGCGTAAGCTAAATAGAGTTGTAGTCGCGTCATGCTCACCCAAGCTTCATGAACTGACCTTCAGAAGAGCTGTGAGCGAAGCCGGCCTGAATCCGTTTCTCTTCGAGATGGCCAATATCCGAGAACACTGCTCGTGGCCACACATGCACGAGCCTGAGCGAGCGACTGAGAAGGCGAAGCACATCGTGGCCGCTGCTGTCGACAGATCCAAGTATCTCGAGGAAATCGGAGAGAGGGAAGAGCCCGTCAACCCTACGTCTCTGGTAATCGGAGCCGGCGTCGCGGGTATCGAGAGCGCTATCGGACTCGCAGATTGTGGATTCCAAGTTCACCTCGTCGAAAGGGAGCCGGTTATCGGCGGAAAGGCCGTTCAGCTTGGCAAAGCTTTTCCGACGGAGGACTGCGGAGCCTGCGTTTCCCCACGAGCACCCAACCTGCATAGGAGGTGCCTATACGAGGAGAGGATCACTCATGATCCTCGAATCACCCTACACACGCTCTCACAGATCAAGTCGCTCTCCGGACACATAGGAAGCTTCAAAGCTAGAATCGAAAAGAAGCCAAGGTTCGTTCGAGAAGATCTCTGCATCGCTTGCGGGAAATGTGAAGAAGTCTGTCCCGTAGAGGTCGACAACGGTTTCGACGCCTCTCTAAACAGACGGAAGGCCATCTATCTCCCATTCGTACAGGCCATACCCCATGCCTACGTCTTGGACGCTGAAAGCTGCAACAGGTGCGGAAGATGTATTGAGGCCTGCCCGACAAGAGCCATCTCATTGAACGAGACTGCCAAGACGGCGGATCTAGACGTCGGCACAGTCATAGTAGCCGTGGGATACGACGAGTTTGATCCGAAGGGAATGTACGAGTACGGAAAGCTCAAAGACGTAATAACTCAGCTGAAGCTTGCCAGAATGATGGACGCCAGCGGTCCCACATGCGGCAAGATCGTCAGACCATCGAATGGAAGATCTCCGAAACGCATCTCGATGATTCAGTGTGTAGGATCGAGAGATAAGGACACGCACCTCTACTGCTCAAAAGTCTGCTGTATGGTCGCCCTGAAGCACGCCAGAAGCATAAAGATGATGGGCCCCGAAAGCGAGGTCACAGTCCTATACAAGGACATTCGCCCATCTGGAAGGGAATACGAAGAATACTACACTGACTGTCAAGAGTTGGGAGTCAGGTTCCTTCAAGGCGACGCGAGAGAGGTTTCGTTGAACGACGGGGCACTCCATCTCTCTGTCGATCTGAAGTCTGGAGAGAGGACGAAAGTTGAAAGCGATCTAGTGGTTCTGACCTGCGGATTAACCCCTCCGAAAGGACTCGAAGAGCTCTCCAGAACTCTGAACCTAAGCTTGAGCCCCGACGGTTTCCTGATGGAACAGCACCCGAAGCTGGCCCCCATAGACACCAATATGGAAGGCATCTACATCTGCGGTGCCTGCCAAGGACCAAAAGACATCCCGGAATCTATCACCCAGGCCATGGGAACCGTGGCGAGAGCATCTATTCCAATGGCGACAGGCAAAGTCAGGATCGACTTGGCGAAGGCGGTGGTCGACGAATCCCTCTGCATTGGATGCGCGAACTGCGCTGAAGCATGCCCCTACAACGCCATAGAGATGGTGAGGCCGGGCGTCGCAACAGTCATCGAGGTTGCATGCAAGGGCTGCGGTGTCTGCGCAGCGGAGTGTCCGGCCAGAGCGATTGAGCTACGCCACTACAAGGACAGGCAGATCTTCGCCGCAGTTGAGGGAGTTCTGAGAGGTGCCTAGTATGTCGAATGCGAACGACTTTGAGCCTTCTATAGTCGCATTCTGCTGCTGGTGGTGCGCCTACGGTGCAGCCGACCTTGCTGGAATAAGCAAACTAGACTACCCGACCAACGTCAGAATAGTCAGAGTCCCCTGCACTGGACGCGTCGACGCTCTCCACATACTCAGGGCGTTCGAGGAAGGAGCCGACGGCGTAATCGTGGCGGGTTGCCTCAAGGATGGTGGCTGCCACTACGTCGACGGAAATATGAAGGCTGAGCGAAGGGTCACTGGACTGAAGAGATCGCTGGAAGCGATCGGATTGGGAGATCAGCGGCTGGAAATGTACTTCATGTCAGCAGGAATGCCGGACAAATTTGTCCAAAGCGTCACTCAGTTCACCGAAGGAATTCGAAAGCTTGGCCCTAGCCCAATAGGGAGGAAGTAGGTTGAAGAGGATCGCCACGGTCAGCCTGATGTCTGACGCCGGATGCCACATCGCCCTAGCCAATCTTGAAGAGAAGCTGTTGGAACTGGCCGAGAACGTGGAGATCACGCACTGCCAGATTCTGAGAGATGAGAAGAAGATCCCGAAGAACATAGATGTAGCCTTAGTCGAAGGCGCAGTTCGAACGGACCACGATCTGGAGATCCTGAGCAAGCTCAGGGACAACTCAAAAACCCTTGTGGCGTTTGGGTCATGCGCGTGCTTCGGCGGCGTACCATCCCTGTGCAACCTGACCAACATCAATGAACTCATTACGTATGTTTACCACCAGACCGCGACCACCTCAAGCGGTCCGACACCCTCCAAGAACCTTCCCCTGCTAGTCGAACGCGTCAGACCGATAGGAGAGCTGGTGCGGATCGATTACATGATACCGGGATGCATCCCAGAGGAGAAGGAGATCTTGGGAGTCATCTCGGCAGCCCTAGAAGGAGTGCCTTTCGAACTTCCAAGAGAGAACGTATGCGAGGAATGCCAGAAGGAGAGGAAAGGTAGTCTTAGCAAGGACATCAAGCGCAACTACGAGAATCTAAGCGACCTCTCAAGATGCCTTCTGGAACTAGGCTACCTCTGCGTAGGGCCATCTACGCGGGCCGGATGTGGCGCTCGCTGCCCATCATTCAATATTCCCTGCGACGGCTGCCGAGGGCCGATAGACGCGAGGTGGGATCAAGGTGTGTCGATGCTGGATTCGTTGGCGGCAGTAGCCAAAGAACGGATGAGAGGATTCTCGCTCAAGACACACTCAGCAATGTTTCATAGGTATAGCTTCGCCTCATCTGCCCTGCAACGGCTGATCTCGAACCTTGACACACGGAAAGAGGAGATGTAGCATGACAATTGAGAAGATCGAGGTTGAGCCTGTCACAAGGGTGGAGGGACAAGGCAAAGTCACCCTGAACATAGAAGGCAAGAAGATCAAGGACGTGGAAGTAAACATCATCGAGCCACCGAAATTCTTCGAGAAACTTCTGGAGGGCAAGCCAGCCGAGGAAGCACCTCGGATAACCGAAAGGATCTGCGGAGTCTGTCCAGTCGCCCATCACTTGGCGTCCGCAAAAGCTGTTGAAGCTGCATGGGATGTCGAAGTCCCACAGACAGCGATTGCCCTTCGAAGACTCCTGCTTCTAGCGCAATTCATCAACAGCCACGCTCTCCATATCGGCTTCCTCTCTCTGCCGGATCTACTGAGATTGAGAGAGAAGAGCGTCTTCGGCCTTTCGAGAGAGAACCCAAAACTGCTGGAAAGAGTCCTTCAGGTCCACAGTTTCGGAGTGAAACTGACCGAAGAAGTCGGAGGAAGGTCGATCCATCCCATAACAGCGATTCCAGGCGGAATGTCGAAGTCCTTCGACAGAGAGCGCAGAGATCAATTGCTGAAGAAGGCGAACCAAGTTCTTGAATCGACCTTTGAACTCGCGTCTCTCATGCTGGATCTATCGGAAAAGGGAGGCAAGCTCTTCGAAGAGGTCGAGTCCACCCCTACGAACTACATGTCGATGCACAGAGATGGAATGCATGAACTATACGATGGCAGAATATGCGTTATCGACAGCAGCGGAAATCTAAGGCAAGATTTCGATCCAAGTCGATACTTCGAGCTGATAGAGGAGAGACCTGTCGAACACTCCTACGTGAAGTACCCGTATCTGAAATCCCTAGGCTTTCCACAGGGAACCTATAGGGTCGGTCCACTAGCCAGAGTGAACAGCACATCAATCTCAGCGGCTGGAGAAAGGGACTATGTCAAGTCATTCTTCGATCTATTCGGGAAGCCCGCACACCATCCACTAGCATACAACATGGCAAGGGCCGCAGAACTGGTCCACGTGGCTCAACAAGCAGCAGAGCTCTTGGCCGACGACGAGATCCTGAAGAGAGATATCCACGCAGCTGTCAAGCCAAAGGAAGGAGAGGGAGTGGGAATAGTGGAAGCGCCCAGAGGGACGCTGATACATCATTACTCGACCGACGAAAATGGCCTGATCAGAAAGGCCAATCTCATAGTCGCGACCGGGCAGAACGTGCCATCCATGGAGAAGGGCCTACGAGATCTCTCACTCAAGCTTGAGGACTCGATAATAAACGGTGATCGGGCGGAAGCAACGTGGAAGATAGAGACGCTGATACGGGCCTATGACCCCTGCATCTCATGCGCGACTCATTTGGTCGAAATCAAGAGACAGGATAGAACGTCAAGACTCTAGACGTGGCGAGAGGTCCTCACTGCCTGAAATGTGGCAGAATCAAGTTTCCAATGAGATTGATTGATCTTCTCACATCAGGCCCGATCGGGGAGCCAGCTACAAACTGAGTGACACCAAGCTTCAGCAGATGATTGATCTTCTCGATACACTCGTTCGGAGTTCCGCAAACCGAGTAGATCTCAATCATTTCAGGCGTCACCGCTGAGAAGGCCTCCTTCCAGATGCCTTGGACAATCGCTTGGCGAATCTTGGCCGCTGTCTCGGGCGAGATTCCATGACTCTGAAGCACGACTTCAGGACAACCGGCAACGATATACGCAACCACAGGGACGACTGCTTTGACCGCCTTCTTGGCATCTTCTGCGACCGAGAAGGAGGTGTATGCCGCGACCTCTAGACTGGCTATCGGCTTATTCGCCTTCTCAGCGCCCTTACGCACATGCTCCATTGCGCTCTCGATGTCCTTCGGATGAGAAGCGTTAATGAGTACTCCATCTCCGATTTCGGCGGCAAGCATTAGCATCTTCGGACCCTGAGCGCCAATGAAGATTGGAATGGTGTTCGACACATTGAAGTTGAATCTTGCTCCAGAAACATTGAACAGATCACCAGCTAGATTGGCTGACCTGTTTGAAGTCAACTCTCTGATGACTTGTACAGATTCTCTTATCGCCGAGAGCGGTTTCTGTTGAGGGATATTCACCATATTGAGCGTAGTCTTGTCACCAACTCCGAGTCCGCAGACGACTCTGCCGGGGGCAACTTCGTTGAGTGATGAGACCGCCTGCGCAGTTACCGCTGGATGAACCATGTAGGGGTTCGTAACACCCGGCCCCAGTTTGATTTTGTCTGTGTATGTGGCGACGATCGAGAGTGCGACATAGACATTTCTGTTGTTGAAGTGATCTGTCATCCAAAGGTAGTCGAACCTCTGCTTCTCCGACTGAATCGCATAGTATGTCGTCTTCCAGAAGAGATCTCGAGGAACAAATTCGATTCCAAAGTTGACCATGACAGCCACAGCTGCCTAAAGAGGACATTCTCCACTTAACTTGAGTTTCCTTTGCGGTATATCATGAAGATTTGGGTGAATACTATTTCTTCTCTACCTTGACGGGGCTTCGGGTGTCTAACAGAGTCGTCGTGCTCTCCACACCGGGGATCTGCCTTACGACATCGAAGATGAAAGAGTCGAGTTCATCGAGGCCGCCGATCTCGATCTTCGCGATCAGATCGTACTCCCCGAAGAGGGTGGTCGCTTCCTTTACTGGCGCAAGTTGCGAGATCTTCGCGAGCACGTCTTTGTCATGGTGAGGCCTGACTTCCGCCAACAAATATGCAAAAATCAAGATGTCATCCGACCTTCGTAGGATATGATCATTGATTCCGAATATGTGTGTAATGAAAGTATGTGTCGGAGAGCGCCGTCTATCGCCTCGTCAGAACCGTTGCTAGTTCGTGTAGGCCGAGCTCTTCCATCAGACTGACTGTCTTCTCCGGTTCTAGCGTTATTGCTGCTTCGATCAGCCTCTGCAATCCGATTTCGGTCGCCAATTGGTCTCGCTGCCAGTAGAATAGGATCGTTTTCGCCAGATCGCTTGACATCCTTGACCCATGCGGCGAGTTTAACACAATATCAATCAGCCTTTCTGAAGCAACATGCCAGAGCGAAGTAGGTATTCTTCTGATAAATTCTTCTCTTGACAATGTATCACCTCACATCTGTCGACACCCAAAGATAGCCGGTGTCCCGGAAATAAGAGTTGTTGGTACGAAAACCGGCACTTGGATACCCGAGAATTGACCGATCTCGTCGCGAAATCGACTCTCCAAGAGGGGTTTCAAGAACCGAGAAGGCAGAACTTCAGGTGTTCAATCAATCGAAAACCCTGATATAGGTCATGCATTCTATACGAAATCCGTACCAGTTCAGTGAATCGATGACGCACTACGTGCGCCATTGGAGATCAAAGCATGTCTCTCGACATACTCGATATGAAGATAATCAGAGCCCTCCAAGAAGACGCTAGGAAACCTGTGATAACTCTGGCCAGGCAAGTCGGTGCAAATGAGGCTACCGTAAGAAAGCGCATCAGAAAGCTGATGAAGAACGGAATAATCCAGCGGTTCACCGTAGTATTGGATTACCATAAGCTTGGAAGGATCATCAAGGCTTTCATTGGACTGAGGGTTCAGCCTCCAAGGGTTCGGGAAATAGTAGACCACCTATCCAAGAACCCAGATGTACAGGTTCTTTACAGAACAACGGGGGACATCGACATTATCATTGAGGTAATTTTCGAGAGCATGGAAGACCTTAACACCTTCCTCGAATCTGAACTCAAAGTCGAAGGCATACTAGGAACGATTGTGACCGTTGTCATAGGTCCTTACAAGAAATGCCCGTGGACGGGACTCTAAGGCTCCACATCTGCGCTTTTCTCTCTTTCCGCAACTAGAATCGTGACGTCTGCAAGCTTTGTCTTGTGCTGTCTGAGTTTTGTGCCAAACATCGTCTCCAAGTAGCCCAGTAAATAGGGGAGAGGCATGGTCAAAAGCTCCATTCGGATCTCATTTCTCATTCTTGTGAATCTTCCCCAGCCCATGATCTCAAGTTCTCTCAGGAGAAGGCTCCAGTTTTCTTTCTCTGTTAGATCAACATCCCTAAAGAGAGGATTCGTGAGCTTCCTTTTGATCGCGGATATCCGCGCCGCATTGTAGATCTCATCATCAGTCATAGCATGAAAGAGATCTCTAAGTGATCCTGAATCGAAGAGAAGAATCCTACCGCCTCCCATTCTGTATACGTATGGTATCCAATCATGCATTGAGAGCATCTTGTAGAACTCCAAAGAAGTGGACACGGCCTGATCCTTGCTTCTTATGAGATTCTGTCTCTCGAGAAATGACAGATATCGGAAAAGGTCATCAGATAACTGGACCAGCAGCTCCTTCATCGTTGTCCCGCCTTCAATTGCTCTCTGGTCCTCCGAATCTTCTGCTTGGTGCAAGCAACTTTGATTAAGCTTGCCGGCGGCCGGTGCTAAAGGAATCAATTCTCTTCAAAAGCAAGACTCGGCCTTGACTCCCATTTCCCCGCAGATCTTGATGATTCTGGACTTACGGTCTTGAAAGTAATTGTCTCGTGAAAAGAGAATCTTCTCATACTCTGATAGGAGGTCTGGGCGCTTCTCTCGAATGAATTTCATGAACCTCGGCGTCATATCGGGCTTCATGTTGAGTCTATCAATCATTATGAGTTCTGTTCCAGCTCGGGCAGCTCTTCGAACTAGCTCTTCCAGTCCGTCACCGCTATCAGTGACACGCGGGAGAATAGGTCCCAGAAAGATCCATGTCTCGATTCCTCGTATGTGCAGTTCTTCGAGTGCTGCGAATCTCTCATCGATTGAGGAGGAGTTCGGCTCGAACTCCCTTCTTGCGTTCTCATCTATCATTGCGATTGTGAATCCTACTCGACAGCCGGGAGACTTCGCGAACAGGTCCGCATCTCTAGTTACCAGTGCAGACTTCGTCAGAATTTCAATGGGATATCTATACTTCAGGAGCTGCTCGAGACAACGCCTAGTGAGTTCGTATCGCCTCTCCGCGGGTTGATACGCATCCGTCACGCTGCTGATGAAGACGAGCCCTCTTTGCCTGCGTGAAGCTTCTTTGGCTAGAAGGGTAGGCGCATTCACCTTTGCGTCGACGAAGTCTCCCCATTCTTCCCTGTGTCCAGTATGCCGCCGCATGAACACGGCGTAGCAGTAGAGGCATCCATGTTGGCATCCTACGTAGGGGTTGACACTGTACTTGACTTCGCCTCCCAAGTTCGATGGGTTGAGTATAGACCTGCAAGATATCTCTTTGATAATGGGCAAAGTCACTCCGCCTTGCTGGATCCACGACTTTCTATTGAGTGGATGAAGTTCGTGAGTTTTGTCTGGAAGAGAGCCTCTCTCAGCAACTTGCTGCTATCTATCCATGTTGAGAGGCTTATGTCGAGTTTGCTAGCGACTCGTTCTAGCGCCTCTCTCAGGGTTTTGAACTTGAGGGGCTCACTTCTCATTGCATTTCGGACGTTCTCTCTGACCTGCCACACTCCAACCGGCATAATGTACCCTGGATGCGCTTCTCTGAGAACAGCCACACAGGCCTGTCTCCGTTCTCGGTTGAGATTTTCTGTGACTGCTAGTCGAGCGGCGTAGTAGCATCCACCTATAGCAGCATAGGTTGTCCTTCCATCGAATCCTTCCCAGTCGCCATAGCAGACAATCTCTTTTCCTTGAGGGTTCCAAGCTGATCCCGGATACCATGCCTCTATCGATTCGTAGCTCCACCTCTCAGGCATCATCAAGATCTCGAACCTGTTGTCGATATAACCAGACTCGTAGACGCGATATTCGTTGACTATAGGGTAGGTTCGCACCTTCTCCATTAGGTGACCTGAGAGTATGCTGTCGACTGCGGTTATGCTCCAACGAGTCGGGACGATCTTCCTTTTCTTCCCCAGTCCAAAGGCTCCGACGCTGAACCCTTTCTGAATCTTTGAGACCAACACCCCCTTGTCATAAAGTGAAAGAACCGCCTCTGAAGCCTTGAGATCCGAGTCATAGTGGGCGTATTCGATACTCCTGTCGATCTTCGTGTTTCCCATGCACATGTCCTTAAGCAAAGCCGAGGGGCCGTACGGCTGTACATCATCGTCCAGAACGATTGACGCCGTCGGTCGATTTTTGAGTTGGACTTCCAGATCGAGAGGATTCGAGGCGAGCGCTAACTCCCTCGTCATATCCATAAGTCTTCCGCAGTCGTAGGGCTGTCTGACATCAACTCTGAACTTACCTCTGACTAGCATCGACCTGAAGTTCACGATCTCGTCTATCGTGCGGCCGAACCAGTACTCCGGGATATCGAATAGGCTTGTATCCCCCTGAATCGGGGGGACAAGAGGTCCAGCGTAGACATGGGGGTACCCGAATCTCCCGACAAACACTCCTGGTGGAGACGTGCCGTCGAGTTCTGTTGATTTCATCAGCGATTCAAGCTTGAGTCGGGAGTATAGTCTGACTACGATGGGACACCTGTCTTTCCCGCAGAGCCTCGTCGAACCCTTGCAATAGACGCAGAGTCCGCTCTTCGAAATGGCGGAGAGGCCATTCACAGGAGCTTGATACAGAGACCTCTCGGGCATCTGTCGTACGAGCTCTTCGAGCAAAGAAGCACCTTGAGCGGGGAGTGTCAGAGGGCCATCTTCCTCTGGTTTGAATTAAGTTCGACCTGTGCTTCATTGTTGCGGATAAACGCTGTGATGCAGGCGACTTTGCTGTAGGGGAGAGGTGTCCGTGAGTACGCAACCATATTCGAAGTCGGATGAAGATTGTGTCATGCTTCCAAGTGTGTGATGCTCGCCGGAGTTGGCACGTAAGAATCTCTCTTGGTTGTTGTACCCAGCCGCACCTCTCCATCTTCGCGCGCGCAAATCTCGGATAACTCTCGGCGTCTAAACCGTCTACTTTAAGAATATGCTGTCGTTGATAGCCTGAAATCTACTCAAGTACTGCAGCGTGATCGTGATACGAGAAAATCTTTGCACGTGAAAGTGGTGATCAAGAGTGACATCAGCGTCGAGTGCTGTTAAAGATCGAGTTAGAAGAACGTTGGACCGGATGATCTCTCAAGATATGGATGCGTTGATACTCTTCTCTCGAGAGGACATCAGATACCTCACTGCCTTCGATCAGGCTTGCGTTTGCCTTGTGATTCCAAGAGATGGAGATCTCACCGCCCTCGGATTATGGCTTGACATCGACGAAGCGAAGCGACAGTCGTGGGTCCAAGACGTTCGTGGATTTGTCCCCCAATATCCGTTGAAGATTGGCGGCGGTGAAGCTCAGCGGCGAAGACTCGTAGAGATCTTGGTCCAAAAAGGACTCTCAACAGGCAAAATTGGGATCGAGAAAGGCGTGCTCACCTTAGAGATGTTCGATACGCTGAAGAACGGGCTTCCCTTGGTCGACTTCGTCGACGCTTCGCCTGTTCTAAAGGATCTTAGAATAGTCAAGTCCGAAGACGAGATAGAGCTCATTAGAAAAGCGTCCGAGATCGCTGACCGTGCGATGGAGGCGTCTTTCAAAATCGTGGACGTCGGGAAGAGGGAATCAGATCTGGCGGCCGAAGCGGAGTACGAGATCAGGAGGAGCGGCGGCGAGATCCTCTCCAAAACCCTAATCGGTTCTGGCAAGAGAACACTGTACGCGCACCCCTTTCCAACGGATAAGGCTCTTGAGAGAGGGGATCTTGTCTCGATCGATATTCATCCATCATACAAAGGATACCACTCTGATCTGTGTCGGACTTTTCTGCTAGGTAGAGACGCTGCCAAAGAAAAGGCGCATGAGACTCTCGTCGCGGCACAGCGGGCGACGTTTAAAGTGATAACGCCCGGCATCGGCCCAGAAGAAATCTACAAGGCTGGGATAAAAGACATAGAATCTGGCATCTACGGTCGAAACTTCCCGGAGCTCTATGGGCATGGTACGGGACTGAACGTTGAGGAACCTCCGATGATAACGAAGGGCTGGCAAGCGAAGATGGAGGAAAACATGACCATATCATTCTTCCAGGGAGCCATGATGATGCCCGGAAGCTACGGGTTGCGGACCGAGGATACGGGCCTCGTGACTAAGAAGGGGGTTGAACTATTCACAAGATATCCAACTGACCTTCTACGTTGAGTGAGCTCGGAATGGGCGTTGTCGCCCAGTCTTCCACTCTTTCTGACTGAAGGCGTGTACACCGCGAGCTAGACTAGTTTC
>Ga0315307_1000479_pt1 | contig 17324 bp, 8 predicted proteins | sample TDP2_MG_FD_203079 | JGI IMG/M metagenome (GOLD analysis project Ga0315307, IMG submission 203079) | Freshwater sediment microbial communities from Lake Towuti, South Sulawesi, Indonesia - TDP2 | ecosystem: Environmental > Aquatic > Freshwater > Lake > Sediment | place: Indonesia: South Sulawesi...
TGGCTGGTCTAAGATCGACCTTTCTCTCCAGCCGCTCCTTTCTGGAAGGGTAGTATCCGTAGATCATGATTCCAGGCCTGACGATCTCCATATGGGACTCCGGAAACGAGAGGATTGCAGCGCTACTAGCCGCATGTCTCAGAGGGATCTCGATGCCTTCGCTTTTGAGCGAATCATGAATCCGCAGCAGCCTAGCCAATTGGGTGCGGTCGAAGTCCTCCTCTTCCGTGAATGTCGTGAATAGTCCTTCAAGTTCCAGCCCCGGCATCTGCCACAGCTCATTCACGAAGCCTTCGGCCACATCGTACCTGACTCCAACCCTTCCAAGCCCAGTATCCATCTTGACGTGAATTCTGGCCCTGTTCCCAGAAGAGAGGGCAGCCGAGTTGAGAAGTTGGGCATCTCTGAGCTTGAAGACGGACTGCACCACACCCTTCTCGAGAAGTGTTTTGACCTGCGGCTCATAGATAGGTCCCATATTCAGTACGTCACAAGTCACTCCCTCTTCACATAGATCCAAGGCTTCCTCGAACTTAGCGACGGCAAGCCACTCGACTCCCATCTCTTGGAGAAATCTGCCCATTGGCTGTAGCCCATGCCCGTAGGCGTTGGCCTTGACGATGGCCATGATCATCGAGCGCGGTGCTACACGACGGATCTCTGCCAAGTTGTGTTCAATAGCATCGACATCAACAACTACCCACGAAGAGGCGCTCTGAATATCCGCGATCTTCCCAGTCTGGCTGCACTCAGCCTTGTCAACAGTCAATTCGATTCAACTCTATGAGGCAACGATTCCAATTGGGATCATCCTCTATAGACGGGACAACTCATGAATAGTTTTTCGGGTCCTCAGTCCTCCTGGGGCCGTAACTGGTGTAACGTCTAATCGGTTCAAGCTTCATCGAGACTATCAAGATGATCTTGATTAGATAGACACAGTTTCGGTGTTACCGGAAGCGGTCATATGAAGAAGTCTGTCATACGCAGAGCGACCACCAAGGACATTCCATCTATCGTTCATGTCAGCGTGTCATCGGTTGCAGAAGGAGAGACCAAGGGATTTGCACCGCCCTCATGGTCGACGTACTCGACGACTGAAGAACTGGGCAAGGCATGGGCCGAAGAGAATAGGTTGAGAGACGGCTCAGAGATTATTGTGGCCGAAAAGAACGGCAAAGTAATCGGATTCATAGTGTTCAAAGGAGATAGCGCTCACATGTACATCGACAACATCGACATCATCAAAGACGAGCAGAGAAGAGGCGTGGGAAGGGCTCTGGTAGAGTATGTTGAGAACATCGCAGTGACAAACGAATACTTCACAATGAAGACCGATACAACAGAGAATGCCAAAGGCATTCCTTGGAAATCTTAGGGCTTTTGGACAAGGCTTGGATACAAGGATACTGGAGAGCGGCTGCCTGCAAAGTGGGGGTTTAAGGTAATCCCGTTCGTCAAGGAACTAGGAAGACCCGAAGGTGAGAAGAACGCATCCACCCAAGACTAGGTCTTTGCATCCGTCAAACCGAGGATGCTCTATCTCTCAGTGCATCCGTCGCCGAATGCTTATCAGGTCACTCAGTAGCGCGTAAGCCGTCTGCCTTACTCTTGGCTCGTTCTCCAAAATTGTCAGTCTTCCCATCGTATCAGTCTCGATCTCCAAGATGCTCGAGGTTCCTGAGACGTTGGCCAGCGGATCTGTGAGAGGAAGCTCCATCGGGGCAACGCGTCCCCTAGGGTGTCTCTGGTTTTTCACACTCTCGCAAACCAACTTTATCCTCCTTCCAACTTGGAGCAACTGCGAAACCTTCGACTCAGTCACACCCCCGATCCCCCTCCTTTCAACCTGCTGCGGGTTCACATCAGCGTCCATGAAGACGTTCATCATAGCAGATACCTTTGCAGCCGAGTCCCATCCATCGATGTCGAGGTAGGGATCTGCCTCTGCGATTCCGAGACGTTGAGCCTTGGACAAGGCGGCTGCGAATCCGACGCCTTTCTCCATCTCTGTCAAGATGAAATTGGTGGTGCTGTTGAGGACTCCCCTGAAGGAGAGGACTTCACTGGCAGGCAGGCAATCTGATACTAAGTTAAAGATCGGAGTTCCATCCATCACAGTCCCTTCGAATCTGAAACAAACATTCCGGGAGTTCGCCAAGTCGCGAAGATCTTGGTAGTGATTTGCTATAGGCCCTTTGTTCGCAGTAATAACGTGCTTTCCGGCTCTGATCGCCGTCTCTATATGAAGCGTGGCAGGCTGCCCTGTAAAGACGTCTAGTGGCGTCAGCTCAAAGACAATATCTGCCGTAGTCCCTCTGATCAGGTCGAGCACATCTGTTCTAGGGGTTTGATCCGGAGAGCTCAGAAGTGCCCCTCGTGACAGCCTCGCTAATATCTCATTGAGGTCTATCCCTTGGTCGCTCGCCAAGACTCCTCTCGTCTTGGTGCATATCAGTACGATCTCTGTTTCAAGGTCGTACTTGTCCCTCAGTATCTCTTTCTTCTCTAGCAGAAGTCTGCCAAACTCCTGCCCCACGTTTCCAAAACCCACGAAGCCCAATGGAAGTCTCATCTTTGCCTTCCCACACAACGCCTTGCCGCTTGTCTATCCACGCGTTGATGCATGCATCACGCGCTTTTCGTCCGTCGGAAGACATAGTAGAATGATGCATGTCATCACTGTGTCTCCACCTAGTGCTATGTCTCCGTAGAAAGAGATGAAGATGCCTGCGAGTGAGGAGCAGATTTCGAAGACCAGCCAACCTCGGTCGCTGATAGCTCCTCAACGCGCTCATCCTAACCATGAAACTTCGAGGAGATAATCTGTGATCTTCAATAAGGCTTTGCCAGACTTCCCAAGTCCTATTCTTAAGAAGGCGGGGTTCTCTTGCACGGCTGATGGGTACTGGATTCTCAGATTTATCCATCCGTTTGCAACGGCGGAGCACCAAGTTCTCCAGTCGACATGGAGTTGATTCGACGGTTGAGATCTTCTCTTACTTGATTATGGCGTAACCTAGAAGATTGTAGATACTGACTGTGACGACAGAGGTTACTAAGAGGACAGCCAAGATCTTTCCGGCTCTCTTCCATACGGTGGCACGCAATTCGTTCGAGGATCCGACGTTTAGGAGGGACTGGAAAGCCATTGCGGCAAGAAGACACATTGAGGGCACGGCAAATATGAGGTACCAGACGAACCCTTTCTGAATGAGTGGCAACATGGCCGGGACATACCAAGCAAGGGTCACCACTTCTCTCTGGTTGCTTCTCAAGCGAAGGTTGAAAATGAGCAGGAACACTGCGATGGCTAGGCTGGAATAGAACAATGCAGCGTTCATCCAGAGGACTGGAGCGCCAGTATTATCCGGAATCAGGTAGGACAACGGGCTCATGAAGAGATATCCGTACTGCGAACCGGTTTGATGCCAATACAACATGAACCGCAGCATCCAGAGCTGAAGATCGATGAAATCTCCGAAACTGTGTCTAGAGAGATCGAGGTATGGATAACCCGCAAGCTTTCCAACGAAAGGATCGCTTGAATGATCCATTGTCATGTATGGGATGTAGGAACCGATGTATACCAAGAATGCAAGAAACAATCCGATGACTGCGAAGAATATTCTGCTTCTTCGGCTCCGCCTCTTGGAGTGCATGATGTCGTAGACTATGTATGCTGCCGCAGCAAGGAATCCATATATTCCTAGCCATTTGGAAGCGATCGCAGCACCAAACATCAATCCCGACAAAGGGTATGAGACCTTGAATCTGTCTCCGAAGAGCAACAGGCCTGCAAAACCTGTCATCTCGAAGAAGAGCATGTAGATGTCAAGCATTGCAACCCTACTCATTCCGATATGGAGAGTCTCGACGGCGAGTAGGGATGCAGATAGAAACCCCATATAGAAGCATCCAAACAATCGTCTAGCGATGAAAAACAGAAGGACCACGGCGGTCACTCCCATGAGCGCCCCAAGCAACCTCGCTCCAGACAGGGTGTCTCCGAAGAGGAAGATCGAAACTCCAATTAGAATCTTGGCTAGCGGTGGGTGCTCGTAGTTGTAGGGATGCGGCCAGTAGAGGTCTATGGTTCCATTCCTGTACAAGAACCCGTAGCCTGTGAGCTTCCCGAACACGTAGTATCTGCCGAGGGCGATCGACATCGATTCATCAGGCACAAAGAGGGGCCTCGAATCCAGACTATAAAGCCTCGGAGCAGCGGCCAATGCAAGGAGAAGAGCCAAGAGGAATGTTTTGAGGAGAATCCGCCGTCGCCCTTCGGCCATGGTGATGCATCCGGTAGAACTGAACGAACCCTCAATATATAACAATCAGCACAACAATCTGATCAATTACATTAAGACCTATAGAGCGCCCGGGCGCGTCTTCGGTCAAAGTGATGTAGATGCCTCGTGTCTCATCAAAGAAGCTGGTCAGTGTAGCAATAATTCTCCTCTTCTTGATCTCAGCTTTGTCGTATGTCGTCTTGATGTTTAGGCCGTGAAAATCTTAATAGAAGAGGCCTTGAAGGGTTGTAGTCTAGCACACAGGGCTTTTCTTCAGAGGGCCGGTAGATCAGTCTGGTATGATCGCCGCCTTCGCATAGAAACCTCGAGAGAGGCGGAAGCCGCGGGTTCGAATCCCGCCCGGTCCACCATTCTAAGGCGCTTCAAAGAAATTGAAGATAGCTGGGCTCTGTCAGTTGACCTCAATCCTGTGTAACCACTAGAGACGACTTCAGAACCTGGCTTACACAGCGTCGAGAAGAAGACGAACACGAGCGATAGTTCTCATCACCGCTGTCCGTCTAATTCTCCCAGAAGATATCCAATCTCAACAAATAAGGCAAAAATTGTAATCTAAACACACAAGAACAATAAGATTGAGCTTCAAACACGAAACAATGCGAATTCTTCGGAAAACATACGAAATAAATGATATACCCCCCTCCTTTTGAACGATCAACCCGAATTCATGCCATTCCAAGCCTGCAGCAACACTTATATCGAGCGGCAGAAGGTCAAGTTGTTGGAGAATTGAGAGGACCCGCATTCCAATTGCGGTGGCATCGACCCGACGTTATGGGTTTACAGCCCTCGGATGACCACGGTCGATCTCCAAGTGCGGGTACAGACGTGAAGACCGGAAGAAACAAGGACACTTCAGGTCTGAGATAGGCATACGGATCCCACGCCAAACACAGCAGCCCCGGCAGCTCAACACGAATCCGGTTGATCCTGCCGGACCCCACTGCTATCGGGATGAGATTAAGCCATGCTAGTTGAACGCTTCGAAGCCAAGGTCGGAGCGTAGCGTACGGCTCAGTAACACGTGGCTAACCTACCCTTGGGACGGAGACACCCCCGGGAAACTGGGGCTGATAACCGATAGACGAGGAATCCTGGAACGGCTCCTCGTCCAAAAGGTGTCGTAACCATGCAGGCGACGCTGCCCAAGGATGGGGCCGCGGCCGATCAGGTAGTTGGTGAGGTAACGGCTCACCAAGCCAATAACCGGTACGGGCCCTGAGAGGGGGAGCCCGGAGATGGGCACTGAGACAAGGGCCCAGGCCCTACGGGGCGCAGCAGGCGCGAAACCTCCGCAATGTGCGAAAGCACGACGGGGTCATCCCGAGTGCCGTCCGCTGAGGATGGCTTTTCTCCAATGCAAGGAGTTGGAGGAATAAGAGGAGGGCAAGGTCTGGTGTCAGCCGCCGCGGTAATACCAGCTCCTCAAGTGGTGGGGACGATTACTGGGCCTAAAGCGTCCGTAGCCGGCTTCGTAAGTCTCCCGTTAAATCCAGCGATCTAATCGTTGGTGTGCGGGAGATACTGCGAGGCTAGGGGGCGGGGGAGGCCGGCGGTATTTCTAGGGTAGGGGTGAAATCCTATAATCCTAGGAGGACCACCAGTGGCGAAGGCGGCCGGCTAAAACGCGCCCGACGGTGAGGGACGAAAGCTGGGGGAGCGAACCGGATTAGATACCCGGGTAGTCCCAGCTGTAAACGATGCGGACTAGGTGTTGGAACGGCTACGGGCCGTTTCAGTGCCGCAGGGAAGCCATTAAGTCCGCCGCCTGGGGAGTACGACCGCAAGGTTGAAACTTAAAGGAATTGGCGGGGGAGCACCACAAGGGGTGAATGCTGCGGTTTAATTGGAGTCAACGCCGGGAACCTTACCGGGAGCGACAGCAGAATGAAGGCCAGGTTGAAGGTCTTGCCAGACAAGCTGAGAGGAGGTGCATGGCCGTCGCCAGTTCGTGCCGTGAGGTGTCCTGTTAAGTCAGGCAACGAACGAGACCCCTACTCCCAGTTGCCAGCGGGTTCCATCGGAACGCCGGGCACACTGGGTGGACTGCCAGCGATAAGCTGGAGGAGGGTGGGGGCCACGGCAGGTCAGTATGCCCCGAATCTCCCGGGCCACACGCGGCATGCAATGGCAGGGACAGAGGGTTCCGACCTCGAGAGAGGAAGGTAATCCCTAAACCCTGCCTCAGTTGGGACTGAGGGTTGAAACCCACCCTCATGAACATGGAATCCCTAGTAACCGCGTGTCATCATCGCGCGGTGAATACGTCCCTGCTCCTTGCACACACCGCCCGTCGCTCCACCCGAGTTAGGTTTGGGTGAGGCGCGGTCCTCGTGATCGTTTCGAACCCAAGTTTGGCAAGGGGGGAGAAGTCGTAACAAGGTGGCCGTAGGGGAACCTGCGGCCGGATCACCTCCTTAGAAATGCACGGGGTGCTGTGGGCGCAACGGGTGAAGTATGCCTGACTGATGCAGCTCTGGAAGTAGACCTTCTAGGGCGAAGGGTGTAGTGAGCATGAATAGGCGCTTATGATGATCACCGTGTAGAGGACGCTGACGCCAACTGGACACTTGGCTTCCGAGTATACCCAACATGTTACGCCGTCTGACGAATGGCTTGGCTCAGGTGCTGAAGAAGGGCGCGGCAAGCTGCGATAAGCTCCGGGTAGGCGCATGCAGCCTTCGATCCGGAGATTCCCGAATGGGACTTCCTATCACGATTCCTTCGGGAACCGTGATGCTCCGTGAGGAGCGGGAACCCCCCGAACTGAAGCATCTTAGTAGGGGGAGGAAGAGAGACCAAATGGCATTCCCTTAGTAAGGGCGACTGAAAAGGGAGGAGTCCAAACCGAACCCTGCACGGAGACGTGCAGAGGATGTGGAGTGGAAGGGCCCGACCTCCTCCTAACCGGCGAAGTCGAGGTGGCTTGGAACAGCCCGCCGTAGAGGGTGAGAGCCCCGTAGACGTATTCCGGAAGGAGTTGGGTTGGGATCCCTGAGTACCATGCCCCGAATAAGGTGTGGGAAACTGGGAGTCATCAACTCCCAAGACTAAATACGGCCTGAGACCGATAGCGCACTAGTACGGTGACGGAAAGCTGAAAAGTACCCCGGAAGGGGGCTGAAAAGAGCCTGAAATCAGACGGTTATAGACGTGTGCGGCTTGAAAGGGTAGATCCCTCTCGAAGGGGGCCACGGCGACGTGGTCTTCGAGAGAGGGGGACCAGAGTCGCACAATCTGTTTCGAACCACAGGCCGGGGAGTTTACTGTCGTGGCAAGCTTAAGGGTTACAAGCCCGAAGGCGAAGGGAAACCAATATGCCTGCAGTCGGCTCGCCCGACGAGAGGCGGGGTGCGAAAGTGCCCGGAGTCACGGCGGTAAGACTAGAAACCAAGCGATCTAGCCCTGGGCAAGGCGAAGTCGGGCGAAAGCCCGGTGGAGGCCTGAAAGGGTGCTGACGTGCAATTCGCTCCTCTGACCTGGGGCTAGGGGCCAAAGACCAATCTAGCTTGGTGATAGCTAGTTCCCTCCGAAGTGGGTCTTAGCCCAGCCTGCCTAGAGGCTGCTGATGGGGTAGAGCACTGATCGGAAAGCAAGGATCCGAAAGGGTCCACTTCCCTTTCAAACTCCGAATCCATCTGCACCATAGAAGGGCAGAGACGGGTTCGTGGGGGTAAGCCCCATGACCGAGAGGGGGACAACCCAGACCGAGGTTAAGGCCCCCAAATGCCGGCTAAGTGTCAAACTGAAGAGCGTCCTCAGCCTCAGACAGCGGGGAGGTAGGCTCAGAAGCAGCCATCCTTCAAAGAGTGCGTAACAGCTCACCCGCCGAGGCTGGGGGCCTCGAAGATGGACGGGGCTGAAGCCGGCTGCCGATACCTTGGGGTGCGGCCGAAGAGGCCGCAATCCGGTAGGAGGGCGTCTGGGCTGGACGGAAGCTGGGCCGTGAGGTCCAGTGGACCGGCCTAGATTGTAAATCCCGGTGGTAGTAGCAGCATAGTCGGGTGAGAAAGAGGAGTCCGGCAACGATTAGCAGAGGCCAAGCGACGTTAGACAAGGCGATGTCGCAGGACTCTGAATCCCAATGAATTGGTGGCGAGCCATCTTTTTGGCTCTCTACGCATTCTATGAGTCGCCGAATCACACTAACCAAGTCAGCAACCTAAGCAAGACCTAGACTTTGCTCTGCTGAACTCCTCCTCATTTCCCGACCGCCGAAGGGGCCAGGGTTCCCCGGCAATGCGTCGTCAGCCGGGGGTAAGTCGGTCCTAAGGCCAAGCTTAACCGCATTGGTCGAAAGGGAAACCGGTTAAGATTCCGGTACCACGGAAGTACATGCGGCGACGCAAGCTTCACACCTGACGCTTCAGGACAGGCTGAGCAGGGTTGTCGCCCTGTTTAACTCCTTGAAGCCTGGGGAGTGCCGTAATGGCGAGAACCAGGCGAAGAGAGGAATAGCCGCCCGTTATAGGGCGGTTCAGCTGATTCCCGGAGCCCGTGAAAAGGGTGTGGAGATGGATCTCCCGTGACCGTACCTAGATCCGACACTGGTGTCCCTAGGTGAGAAGCCTAAGGCGTGTTGGGTCAATTCGGGCGAGGGAACTCGGCAAATTAGCCCCGTAACTTCGGGATAAGGGGTGCCTAGAGTTTTGGCCTAGTGCTGGAACCCTAGGTCGCAGTGACAAGGGGGTCCCGACTGTTTAATAAAAACACAGGAGGCTGCTAGTCCGAAAGGATGTGTACAGCCTCTGAATCCTGTCCAGCGGCGGGATCTGAAACCCGGGTTCAACCGGGCTAAGGACCGCTTAGCGACGGGAGTAACTCTGACTCTCTTAAGGTAGCCAAATGCCTTGTCGGGTAAGTTCCGACGTGCATGAATGGATCAACGAGGGCCCCGCTGTCCCCGCCTGGAACCCAGCGAAGCCACAGAGTGGATGAACAGTCCACTAACTCCCAGCGGGGCGAGAAGACCCCGTGGAGCTTTACTGCAGCTTGCCGCTGAAGTATGGCTGCGGGTACAGAGTGTAGGCGGGAGCCGTCGATCCCAGTCTCTTCGGGGATTGGGGGAGGCGCCAATGTAACACCGCCTATCTGCGGTTATGCCTCTCACCGCGGCTTCGGCCGCGGCACAACGGCAGGTGGGCAGTTCGGCTGGGGCGGCACCCCCTTGAAAAGATATCGAGGGGGCCCTAAGATCGGCTCAAGCGGGACAGAAACCCGCTGTAGAGGGCAAGGCCAAAAGCCGGTCTGACTGTGTCCTTCACGTAAAGGGACGCAGAGGCGAAAGCCGGGCCTAGCGATCAATCATGTCCCCATTGATGGGGGCTGGTTGTGACAGAAAAGTTACCCCGGGAATAATTGGTTCGTCGCGGGCGAGAGTCCCTATCGACCCCGCGGTTTGATACTTCGCCGTCGTCCGTTCCCATCCTGGCGGTGCAGCAGCCGCCAAGGGTGAGGCTGCTCGCCTATCAAAGGGGAATCCGAGATGGGTTTAGACCGTCGTGAGACAGGTCGGACTCTACCTGCTGGGAGTGACGGTCGCCTGAGGGGAAGGTGTCCCTAGTACGAGAGGAACGGGGCATCGTAGCCTACTGTTTACCGGTTGTCCGACAGGGCATTGCCGGGCAGCTGCGCTGCTTGGGATAAAGGCTGAAAGCATCTAAGCCTGAAGCCCTTCCCGAAAATAGGCGGCCACTCTCTGACGCTTGAGCTTGGTAACGAGCCCATTGTCAGGGACGAGGGCACCCGTAGAAGACGGGTTTGATGGGGTGGGGGTGTACGTTGGAAGGTTTCGGCCGACCAATTCAGCCCGCCGCTCCCAATAGCCCAAGGTGTTAGGTTGAAAAAGAAGCTGAGTGTCTGGGCGAAATCAGGTCCTTTAGACGGTGATCGGAATCTAGTTTTTATCTCGGCAGGGTTAGGGATTTAGTGGAGGCGAGCTGGTGGGCAGGTGTCGGGCACGCGCGTGTCTGAGGAAACTCCTTCCTCCGTGTGGGGCCACGACGTCGCGAGACGTGGGACGAGAGTTCCGGCGACGGCACAGAAACGATATCCCCTCAAGTTCGATGTGGATGAGGCGTGGAAGGTCCTCAGAAATGAGGGCTGAGATAACCCGCCAACAAGGCTTGTGGAGAGAGTGAGACGGCTGACCCGTGGGGAGCAAGGTCGAATAGGGGCCCTGTGAATCCCACAGGAGGGCCCGGGTAGACCGCTTAGCTGAATCCTGCCTAGAACAGAAGAAGGGTTACGGCCAGCACGTCTCCAAAGAGTAACGCTTTCTATCGCGGGCTGACGGGCTGGGTCTTTGACCTAAGAGGTGCAGGACGTCTTCTCTTTTGCAGAACCAAAGGTCTAACCGCATTTGCTCGTAACCGAAGGCACTACACGTAGCGCATTGGTGCTTCTATGACGAAAAAGTTCCCGTTCAGCTTAATGGTCACGATGCTGCGAGTTATTAGAATTTCTCGACGATTCCTTAACAGCCCTTTGGTTCATCCAAATCTCTAGATCGGTAGGTCATGCATACTGTGCTTAAAACTACATGGTCTTATTTCTCAGCAGATCCTCGTAAAGCCCGATTGTCCTTTTCGCGGCAGCATCTATCGTGAATTCTTCGAGAACTCTTCTTCTGCCGTTTTCTCCAAACCTCTTCGCGGCTTCGGAGTCTTCCAGAATGGACAGGATTCCCCATGCTATGTCCTCGGGGTTGCTCGGGTTCACGTGAATGCCGCATTGATGCGGACCGCTCGGAGTGACCTGCTCCCTCATTCCACTTGTTCCGCTGGCGCCGACTACGACAGGCTTCGCCATGCTCATCGCTTCCAAACTCACGATTCCGAAAGGCTCGTACAGACTTGGAAATGCAGCGACATCACAGGCCGCGTAGTGGAGAATCCTCTCTTCTTCAGAGATGAACTCTGGCCTAACAGTAACACAGTTCCCGAGTCCGAGCGAGCCTATGAGGTTCTGCGTATGCTCCAATAGTTCGCCTTTGCCTACGATGACGAGCCTGGCGTTCGGCATCTTGTGAAGTACTCGTGGCATGGCCAGTATTAGTCTATCAACACCTTTGATGGCGGTCAATCTGCCGATGAAGAAGATCATTCTGTCTTTCTGTGAGATCCCGTAGCTGCTTCTCAGCCTCTCAACTTTCGCAAGGTCGGCTTTTGAAGGGTCATATTTCTCCGGGTGTATGCCATTATAGCAGACAGCAATCTTCTGTTCAGGGAACCCGAGGCCTTTCAGCTCCTCTTTCATGGCCTGTGAAACGGTAATAATCAGGTCTGCCTTCTGTCCTCCGGAGTGTTCTATTTCGCTGAGAACTCTGGACCCATAGTTTGCCGCTCTTCCCTTCTCCGTTGAGTGGACATGGAATACGAGGGGTAGCTTCAGCTCACGGCGGATTGCCATGCCCGCGATCAGAGATAGCCAATCGTGCGCCGATATGATCTCAAACTTCCTTCCCTGTCTCTTCACCAGGTCGTTGACGAGTTTAGTGGCCGAGAGGATGTTGTAAGCGAACACATCTGCAAAGAACTTCAAGCCCGTTCCCCATCTCCTCAGCTCCTCAGCCACGAAGATTGATACAGAATCTGAGATGTCGCAGGTCAGCGGACGATGTACTTCAATACCGTTTAATCCTTCATGAGTGGGCAATCTCCCATCATTCATGGTGAAGACGACCACACCATGTCCCATCTCCTCGTATTTCCGTGTCATCTCGGCCGCGTAGATCCCGAGTCCGCCCACCAGCCTTGGTGGGTATTCGTAGACAAGGAAAGCGATCTTCATGAGAAGTCCCATATTGAACAGAGATATCTGGAAGGACTCAATAAAAGTGATTTGATCCCGAACCTTTGGCCTGGCCTGCAGGTCAGCCTGTCTCAAACGGGTGTTGATGTGGCATGGTGAATGCTTGTCCGAGGTGTGGTATGCCTGTCAGAAAGCTCGAGTCAGCCCATGGATGGGTCTGCGATCACTGTCAACTGAGGTTTCCAATGGGTCCCCCATCTGAAGAGGAGTGGAGAAGGCCCAAAGACATCTGGGAACGAATCCGAAGAATTCAGCCCCACTAGACCCACACTGGTACAAGAAGAAGTGGAATCGCCAACTTGAGAGCAGAGACATTCAAAGAAAGCAAAAGTTTCGATGTGTTGAGAGTCCACAACCGCCAATATGGTAGGAATAGGAACGTGCCAACCCGGGCCGCTGGACAATGGCATCTGTGGTCGCTTAGTCATGTCTGATCGGATGTTTGATGAATTGATCTTGAATTTCTACGACTTCAGAGCTGTTTTTGGCCGCGCTATAAAGATTAAGGGGTTCCTCGTTCATGGCCAGGAACTGCGGACCCCATTTATATAGTGACAGGAGCCTGGCCGCCTGCTCTTTCTCCCCTAGTATGTATAGAGCAGAGGCGACGGCCTCCAACGTAGAGAGTTTGCCCGGTGCGCCATAGTTGATTGGATTGGCCGCCAAGAGGTAGGGCAGACACCGGGTGAACCCTGTCTGTCTGTCTTTGAGGATTCTCTCAGCCTCGGCCCAGCTGCAGTCTAAGGCGGCGACTCCTCGTCTGAGTGCCCTCTCTCTGTCGGCAGGCGAGAAGGCGACCTCGGCAAAGGGATTCAGAACAACGAATCCTCTCTGAATCGCGTTCATACGGTGTATAATAGAAGCGAGGCCGAACCTCTTCATCTTCAGCGCTGTACATTTCGATGGGTCGCACTGCCTCGCATGGTATATTACGATCCTTATCCGACCTTCTTCTACCATCCGCGCACCTCTTCGTGTATGGAAGGCCGATCGAGAACCGCCGGGATATACCCTATCAGATCGGAAGCAGTTATGTGATACCCTTTCTCCTTGACGGCGAGGTCGCCGGCTGCGCCGTTTACGAACGCGCCAGCGACCGCTGAGTCCAGAGTGCCAAAACCATGTGCCACTAATCCGCCGACAACTCCGCTGAGGACGTCTCCTGTTCCGCCGACGGTCATACCCGGATTATGAGTTCTGTTCAGCCTGACCAGATCTCCGTCGGATATGACATCGACTGGCCCTTTCAACAATACCGTAGCATGTTTTTCGAATGCCGCCTTCCTAACCTGAGAAGACCTCTCTTCCATGTCATCCGCAGGATGCTTGCCCGTCAGGATCGCGAACTCGCCAGCATGGGGGGTAAGAACGGACCGCTCGAGTCTCCAATGTCTAATCTTGGCAGAGATTTTCAAAGCGTCGGCGTCTACGACTGTGGGCTTTTTCAAGGCTTGTTCGAGCTGGAAGTATCCTGTCACAGCTCTGACAGTCTCGTCGTCCAATCCGAGGCCAGGCCCGATCACAACGGCGTCGACTTTACTCAAAGCACTCTCAATGGTTGGCAAGTGGCCCTCGGAAAGGCGCTCGCCTTTCAACTTGATTGTGATGATATCGGGCGAATATGATGAGACAGCCATGGCGGCATCATGTGGAGCAGCGACGTATACAAGGTCGACTCCAACCCTCAAAGCCGACAGCGCTACGAACGCGGGTGCTCCGAAATATGTTTCCGAGCCTCCCACAACCAACAGTCTTCCGAAATCGCCTTTGTGCGAGTCAGGAGGTCGAGGCTTTCTGACTTTCAGGACGTCGCCGGGACCCGCATAGGTTTCCGCCTCGACTGGTATTCCGATCCCTTCGACCATTAGCTCTCCGAGAATTCTCTTGTCCGTTCTTCCGAAACCGATCTTTGAACGATGGAAGGTAATCGTCAAGTCGGCAGTCACAGCTTCTCCCATGGGCAGCCCCGTGTCCGCATCCAAGCCGCTCGGTAGATCGATGGCCACCTTCAGCGAATCGAGGCTGTTTATGACTCTTATTGCGCTCAATATTGGTTCCCGGGGCGCGCCCACTGTGCCGGTTCCCAACAACGCGTCGATGACTACGTCTCCCTCTGCGCGAGGAACGCTCGTTGAGTCGCTTGCTTCAACGATCTTGACGGATGAGACCATGCGTTGTAACGCATGCCAGTTCTTGAGTGTCGACTCGTGTCTTATGTCTGAGCTTCTCCCAACGAGTACTACGGTGACTTTGAATCCCATTGATGAAAGATGTCGGGCTGCAACGAATCCGTCTCCGCCGTTTCCACCTGTGCCTGCGTATATGGCCACCTTGGCGCCGGGATGGGCTCTCTGCCTAATCCTATCGGCCACAGCTTTGCCGGCGTTTTCCATCAGCTGGAGACGTGAAACGCCAAGATATTCGGAGTTGTCTTCGATCGCTCGCATCTCGGCGGAGGTGAGATCTCTCGTCATTTGCCTCGCCAAGGGAAGTATCCCGAGGAGGAGGCTTATCCTTTTTCCGATCGGAGTCTGCCCAAAGACGGCCCGTGGAAAGCCTTCGACACCTCTGGGGAACGGTCGTCACTATGTTTGGAGCGAAATGGGACTCCACCTGCAGATCTTTTCTGAAGAAGCGAATTCCCATGATGGTCGTTATTCCACAAACTCTTTTACTAATCCAACTCCAAGATATCGGTGAGGACAAGATGGAGGAGTGAAAGAAAGGATGCCAGCGGCCTTCGTCCTCATCAACGCCGAGATACGCCTTATGGGCGCTCGAAAGGCGCTGAGGAGGAAGTTCTGAAAGAACTTAGGAAGGTCATCAACGTCAAAGAAGCTTACGTGGTCTACGGCGTCTACGACATTGTGGCAAGGGTCGAAGCCGAAACAATGGACAAGCTCAAAGAAGTCGTCACATGGAAGTGGACGAGGTCGTAGGACGGTCCTCCAAAATAAGGCGACTCGACAAGGTCCGCAGCACACTGACCATGATAGTCGTGGAAGGCACCAGCGCCTAGCACCCTCTCCCTTTTTATTTGGAGTTTCCAGCTCTTCTTCAGCCAAACTTGAATCAAAAGTCTAGATTGAACTGTTCCACAAACCCCAAGTCCTTGGCCGGAGCCTACTCGAGATGGTGAGACTCAACGTCGGGTTCGATGACACAGACTCTCGCCAAGGCAACTGTACCACCTACATCGCCGCGGTCCTCATCGAGAAGCTCGCTCAATTGAACGTCAGCTTCGTGGACTACCCCAACCTGATCCGGTTGAACCCGAACATTCCATGGAAGACCCGAGGAAACGCCGCCGTCGCACTTCGGACTGAAGTTGAAGAATCAATCTTAGACCGTACGAGACGTCTGATCGTCGAAACCGTTGAAAGTCTCTCCGATCTCGAGACACAGGGTACTGACACAGCGATAGTCCTACACCAAGGCGAGATACCTGAAGACTACATTGACTTCTCAAGAAGAGCGATGTGGGATCTCATTCCAGTCGCGGATGCTCGAAGAGAGATCAGAAGACATTGTACAGAAGCTCTTGCCTACAACTCACAAAAGGGGCTCGTCGGAGCGTTAGCCGCGATTGGAAACAAGTTGGAAGATGATCACACATACGAATATGTGGCATATAGAGAGAAGAGGTTCTGGGGAACAGACAGAAGGATCGATGCGGGCTCCGTCTTGAAGATGGACCTCAGGACCCGGCAATTCACCTTCAATAATGTCGACCCTGAAACGCGGAGAATCTTAGTAACTCCCAGAGGCCCTGACCCAGTGCTCTTCGGTATAAGAGGTGAATCTCCTGATGCCGTAGAAAGAGCGGCAGGAATGATATCGGTGGGAGAGCCAGTCGAGCGCTGGGTAGTCTTCAGGACCAATCAAGGAACCGACGCTCATTTCTCAAACAAGTCGCTGATAGGGCACATCAAACCCTTCCAGTCAGTAGTGGTGGAAGGGAGAGTCTCATCGAAACCTGAGACGCGGGTCGGGGGTCACGTCTTCTTCGCAATCGAGGATGATACGGGCGTGATCGAGTGCGCTGCCTATGAGCAGACGGGGTCGTTCCGAGAAAGTGTGAGGCAATTGATGCCGGGAGATGTGGTCATCGTCTATGGAGGTGTCCGAAAGGCCTCGAAGACTTTCCCAAGGACCATAAACGTTGAAAAGATAGAGATATTGGAGCTAGTTGAAGGTATCACTCGATCTAACCCGCTATGTCCAGTGTGCTCCAAACGGCTGAAATCTATGGGTAGGACCCAAGGTCTTCGTTGTGACCGTTGCGGCTACAAGATACGAGAGAGACTCAAGCAAGAAGTCAAGCTTCAGCGGAGCATCGAGAAGGGTCTTTATGCCCCTCCGGCAAGAGCTCATCGACACCTGACAAAGCCTCTCAAGAGGTACGGACATGAGATCTCTGAGGCGCGGATCAAACTGATTGAAAAGTGGCATCAGCCCTAAGGTTCCCGCCGGGGCTGAGGGTGAAGAAAGAGAAACACTCCTCGGATTCCACGGTTCAAAGACGGTTGGTTAGCTCGCCCTCCCATCTAAGCGCGCCCAGTCGCCTCCAAATCAAGCGCCTTACAGAGGAATCTGAACGTTCTCAAAGCAACAGGCCGCCCCGCAGTTCTCCTACGTATTCCCGCCAGTATAGCGACAGAGGGCATCCTCCTAGTCTTTGCAAGGCCCAACAAGATGCCAGCCATTCCAACGATCTTCTTTCCAACAAATCTGCTGGCACCCTTCGCTTGATATTGTTTAACAAGGGCGGTTGAAGTCGCCGCAACGAAGATCCTACCCAGAGAAGACTGGTTTGATGTTGGATATCCGGATATGGCAAGAATACGGTAACACGAAAATGGGCGAACAAACTCTAGGATTCTGTCACACAGATCGTAGCTAGCCTCAGGATCATCATATGCGGGGATATCGCTTCCGCATAGCAGGATGAGGTCGAGGTTACCGTTGTAGCAACAGTAGAAGTCTAGATGAGGCAACTGGCAAACTCCAGACCTGTCCGAACTGACGTAGTCGGGCAGGATCGGGGAGAACAGCTCGGCAAACTTCTCCGCCTTTACAAACTCAGCTAGGAGTTCGACGGTGACTCTTCCGACGTCCCCGTATCCGGAGAAGCCAGCGATCAGCATTGGCTTCTGAACCTTGGGAGGATGCAATGTCAGGAGCGTTGTCTCTTTCAAC
>Ga0315307_1000482_pt1 | contig 17279 bp, 15 predicted proteins | sample TDP2_MG_FD_203079 | JGI IMG/M metagenome (GOLD analysis project Ga0315307, IMG submission 203079) | Freshwater sediment microbial communities from Lake Towuti, South Sulawesi, Indonesia - TDP2 | ecosystem: Environmental > Aquatic > Freshwater > Lake > Sediment | place: Indonesia: South Sulawesi...
ACTATCTTGACCAAAAAAAGACCTTTCTCTGATAGCCCTATGTTGCTGACCAGCACTTTTCCTTTTGCAGACTCACCATAAGTTTTGAGATAACCCCAATTAACTAGATCGTCGATGCGTTTACCGACAGTCGAACGGAATTTCTGAGTGGCCAAATACAACTCCCTCTTGCTTCCAGTAAACTGACGCATCTCCAACACCATGCGGGCGCAACCCCACGCTGTCATTTTCCCCCCCAACGCAAAAGCGAGAAGTATCGCAAAGTTGTTTTGCGCGTCTTTACCTTTCAAGGTGCTCGTCAATTCTCTATATCTCTGCAACAGAGCGCCAACTTTTTCTTCAAATTTTCCCTTTCGCATACTACGTTTTCCCTTTCGAACAATCAAGTAGTATCTTTTCATCGCCTAGTAAGTAATAAATTGATTAGTATACTTATTAAAGCTTTAGTGACCGCGATGAGATGTAATCACCGAAACCCTTGGGTTCGATTGTTTGATTTCGCAGAACTTTATGCGAATGACCGCGTTGTCGTCAAGCAATGCCGCCGTTGTAAGTGGCTACTCATCGGCCGCAAGGTATAACCGATGGAACTTATTGGGCATCGGTCGGTAGGTTCTTTCGCTCCTAGTGTAAGGGGAGGTTCCTGCCAACTCCCACCGAGACAGACACAACCGTAGGTTTTCGGTAGATGCCAAGTCAATATACAAACAAAGGTTCGGAGAAAAGCGTAAAGGTTCAGAGGGTCGGCCAAGGCTCGGCAGTTTTCATCTGTGATTCCTCTAGTCTTTTTGTTCGTCGAAACAGGGAAGGGTTCTTCGAACTTCACCTTCTACAAGATAACAAGAAGAAGACTCCAACACTTAGAACGGGCCAGCCTGAAGAGATACTGACTGCGAGAAAATTTGCATATTTTCGAGAGCTTATTGGAGAGAAGGCTCTTTTGAATCGAATTGTTCTGTCGATTCAACGGGCTTTTCCCGAGGTCACGAAAACCCGGAGAACATCGCAACTTGAAAAGCCAACGGAAGAGAAGCAGTCGCCCATACCAATCGAGCTGAGGGAGATCGATGCTTCAAAGATCGGCTTGAAAAATCTTTGGCAACTCGACGTACAGCTAGTAGGCGAATCATGCAAAAAGGCTATACCCAGTAAGATTGAGGTTTTTTGCGCAGCATGTGGTCACTCGGTTGAGGTCAATCTACTGGATGATCTCGGCTTACTCTTGAAGTTCCTTTTCCGAGATGGGGTAATGTATCGCCTAAGGGATTACCTTGAAAACTGTTGCCTAAGGAAAGATGTACGCTTAAAGATGAACGACTATGTTGATCTAAGAATCGTGTACCTCAAAGACTTGCCAACCTACAACAGCAAATATGAAAGAACTCTGTTTGAAACAACGAGAGCTTACGCCGTGAATCATTTGATCCCACCTTCCAAGAAGGTAAGAGTAACTGGAAAGATCGTTCAAGACCCAAACACGAGCGACATAGTTCTAGTGCTCGACAATACAACGCCTTTGGAGGATGAGATTTCTAACTTTAAGATCACGGAAGAGGACAAGCTAAACTTTGCCAAGTATTATCAGCAAAATCCTAATCTCCTCGCTGACATCGATGGCTACTTCATCATTCCTTTAGTTGGACAGACACTGCGTAAGCATTTGATGTATCTTGTTCTGCATTCGCCGATATGGATTAGACTTACAGACGGACGAATCATTCGAGGCTTACTGAGGATGATCATAGTTGGCGACACGAAGACATACAAGTCTAGAAGCCTTGAGTGGATAAATCAGACACTACAAATCGGAGAGAAATGTGAAGGAGAATCCAGCAGTCGAGCAGGACTCTTATATGTTATCGATCCTAAGCCACGAGCATTGACTTGGGGGGTTATCCCACGCAACGATCTTGGCTTAGTGTTGATTGCAGGACTGCATACGATTCCCCCTGAACAAATGGCAGAATTTCGAGAAGTTCTGGAGACGTTAAAGCTGAAGGTGACAAGGATGGTGGAAGGCGAGGCTTTTTGTAGAACACGAATAATCGCAGATACAAACCCCAAGCGCGAAAGCATGGAGCAATACTTCTACCGATGCGACGCTCTACGAGATATCTATCCGTTCGCACAAGCTCCCGACCTGACACGATGGGACATTATCTACACGACCAAGACGGGGGACGTATCTCGGGAGGAAATAGTACAGAAAAGCATGGACAAGCCTCCCACCATTCCATATGCGGTCCAGAGACGACATATCCTCTGGGCTATGTCGAGAAGAACCGAGGATATAGTCCTAGCTAATGGAGTTGAGGAGCAAGTTAACAAGACGACACAAACGATCATGAATGATTACGCATCTCCAACTCTGCCGATAGTGCATGACGGCTTCAAAGAAGTTGTTTGGCGTCTCTCAGTCGCACTTGCAGCTGCACTACATTCTACCGATAGAAATCATCAGAAAATAATATTGAACTCGGATCATGTTGTAATGATCGAAAATCTCCTTCGCTACCTGTATGAAGATAATCTTCAACTTGATCGATATGTTATCGATGAACGTAGCAAAACAATGCTTACGGACAAAGACGTGGAGAAAGTCATCGTAGAATTAGATGAAATTGACATTCTTATCCTTAAAGAACTTAGACGGGAACCCGTCCAATCACTGGTTTTGGCAGAGAGACTCAGAGAGCTCGGAAAAGAATTAGATTCCTCAACAGTACGGTGGCACGCAACTCGACTCAAATCCTTGTCATTGATCGATAGCTCGCAAGGACGTAGAAGCGGTTATGAGCTTACCCCGAAGGGTATGCAGATACTCGCCAGACTTCTAATGACAGGCTTTCCGAAGAGTACCCATACTCAGGAACTTGTGACCTGTGAACATTCTTCAACAAGTTCCTTAACGGAAACCACAAGTTGTGAACAAGCGCCAACAGGTCACAAGTTGCAGAGGATACCCCCTTCTTCAGTCATGTTCTCTTGGGCTGAGACTGAAGGCTTATGCGAGATGTGCGGAAACATGGAAGCAAGATGGTGGGCTTCTGGCGATATACTTGCAGGAAGAGTTCTGGTTTGCAGTCGTTGTAAGGCTGACTTTGGAGGAGATGGGACTTGAGCCATTGTGGTGCTGAAACTCATCCGACAGCAGATCCGAAAATAGATATCTGCATAAACAGTGGGTTTCTTCGGCCTTTCTTTCTTGAACATAGGCATCCCCGTAAAGATTTGCTTTCAAAGTCTCGTCCGAAAGCGGTTGGATGCCATGATGCCTAAACTAAGCGAAAGAGAAGTAGAGTTTGTGAAATTCTTAGGCGAGCTTGGTGTAAGCTATCGAAGAATCGCCAGGGTGCACTTACGTTCAAAAATCTCGCATACGACTGTTGGAGCCATTCTTCACGGCAAGTATTCTCCGAGGCTTTACAATTGTCAAGAAACTCTACAAGGTGACGGGAAGGACATGCCAAGCCTTGTCAGAGATGAATTGGAAGAGACTCAGAGCCATGAGCCTCAAAACTTCCTGAATTTTGAGAACAAGGGTCTCGGAAGCTATGTTTCAACTGCCGATAGGCATAGAATACTTGAATCGAGTCCGTGTGGAACACATGATATAGGTCTAAGATCACGAATTGTCGATCAGTTCATTAAGAAAGATGAGCCTAAGAAACTGAAGAAACTGTTGGAGAAAGCTTCAAGAAAGTTGAGTCTGTTAGGTCTTCAAAGGGATTATTATGTCTCCAATCAAGTCGGCGTCCTGATGAGGCGACTCTACAAACTGAAAGCAAAAAGAAAGAAGAATATCAACTACAAGAAAACGACCGACACCGTGATAGGCTATATCTGCCAATGGCTCCCAAGCTACGAAGCTAAAATCAAATCACAGTTGAAAATTGATTCAAAGTTGCTGAAGGAAATCTACCATTTGACAGGAATTCCGGCCCAGCGAGTGTGAGATCATAAGCCAGAATGCTTTTGTATCATTTAAGAAGGGAAGAACCCTTATTCCCAAACCAACTCAGTAACAATGTCCGACCAACGACTACACCTAGGATTCAAGTTCTTTAAGATTAAATCCTGTTTCTTTTCTTTCTTCGCCCATGAATCTCAGTCTTCACAGAGAATCTCCAGCAAACCACACACAATACCTTCTTTGAATTTCTTTAATCTTAATAACAGAACACCTCATCCAGTCTTGTTTTTAATATTAGATGAGTTCAGGAACGTGGAAACTTTTAATATTAAACCTAGACCTGAATATGGCTCGACTTGGTGGCTGACGATGATTATCTTCCGCATGTGCTTCCGCGCCTCCGCCAACAAGGACTTCAGGAAAGGGCTTTCAGCGAAGCGGTGCCCTTCCTCCACTATGACGGCCCAGTCAGCAAGCTCCTTCTGAAACATGATCAAGTGTCTGAATACGCTGTCAGCCTCGCTTTTGCTGACATCCACGTTGCTCGATGGGACCAGCCTGATTTTCCTGTTGGCTCGCTTGAAGTTCAACGAGAAGAACTCACCTAGGTTGATCTTCTCTAAGATTGGGTACTCATTATGCGGATCGATTAGGAAGAGCCCAGAGTTCAAGGTTGGTATCAACCGATCCCTGAGAAAAGTTGTCTTGCCACTTCCGGGTATGCCTGTCAAAATTATTGGCGTTTGATTCTCCATGACGTTCTCAATAGTTGCCTCAGGATAATCTTCCGATGTCATATATTCGTTTAGCAACACGGAGAGAACTGCATCTCTGGAGCGGATGTTCAAGCGCTCTTTTAGTTTGCCAAGCTCTCCATAGTTCTGTAGGCTTATTCGCATGTGAGTATGAGTTACTTTTTTGTTAACATTCCTCTGTTTTTGACTCATTACTTTCAACTTCGGTTTCTTCAATCCCACTCTCTGTCGGCGAATTGGGTAGGTTTCCCTTACCGAGTTCCGCTAAACGGTTTCCCAATTCCAGAAAGCTCTTGTATTTCAGAGCATAATCCCAAAAGAACAGCAACCCCTCGCTTGGAACGTCTGGCGGGTTTTGAAACATTAAAGCCCGAATCTCATTGAAATTCGACAAATCATCTTTACCGCCAAGCTCTCGGTAGTGCTGTCTAAGAGTCTTGAAGGTGTCTCTGCCAAAATCTTCATCGAACATCTTGCCCGTCTTCTTAAGTTCCAAACGAAGTTTCTGATATTTTCTAAGAGCATCGGATTCATTCATTTGAATATTAGGAGCTTTTTCATTCAAGAAATCTCTGAAAAGTTCCTCCACAACATCGGTGATCTTACGGTCAAGAGCCTCACAGGTTGCGACAAATCGATTCCAAAGAGCTTCGTCAATCCTAAAACTCTTAGTTACTTTGCTCAATGTCTTCTCAGATTAAAAATAGTGTTAAAACGTTTACTTTCAATTCAGGCTTTTGAAAAGTTCAGGATCTCAAAACACACAAGTTGTATTTATCATAATATTACCATAATGATATAGAGACATGTAATCTATCTATTGGCAAGAATCTCAGTTGTTATCGTGTTGTTTATGTGTCTTTAGAGTTCTATGTTCCTGATGTCCCTACAATCCCAAAATTCATGGTCCTTCAAATTAGAAACAGGAGACACTGTGACATGCTCCCAAATATACCTTATAGCAAATTCGAAGCGACACAATAGCAACGACTAGTGACTTTGAATATTGAGAACGTTCCTAAAACTGCCAAATACTAGGACAAAGGTCACACTTGCCTTTTAGACCACGCCCGTGTTCTATGCTCTTCACGATTCTATCTAGTTCTCTCTCAAATCCTGAAAAATCCAACAATAAGCCAAGAGAATCGAACCCGATCTGTTTAGCATTTGCTATAATCTCTGGATCAGTGGTCGCAAGTTCATTAATAATCATGCGTAAGTCTTTGAGGGTCTCTTCGTTTTTACTAACTGCCAATATCAATTCTTCAGGCTTGAAAATAAGGTGCTGCATACCTTTCAACACGCCTGGAACGATTTCTAACTGTGGAAAGTCTGGGAGACTTTCAAGAATAGCAGGAAAAAAGCGGCGCAACTCTGCTTCTATAGCCAGCTTTGCGATTGCTTCAGGTTGCTGATATCGTGATCTAACATAACGATAGATCGTATAAGCAATATTACGCGCAAGATAGAACTCGTCCTCAGAACTTTCTCGTCGGAATTCAAAACCTTTTAGAGGTATTTCTTTGATAGCGATCTTATGTGCAAGATCCTTTCTTATGAGCCGCAAAAAGGTTTCACATTTTGAAGAAAAATCATTTGCACTAGACTTCATGTTTTCCCACTTCTCCCAAAGGACCGCATACCCTCTTATCATGTGGCCTTTTGCCTCTGGAAAGTCTCTGAGTGTTATTGGGTCGGAAATTACACCTGAACGTACTTGTCCGTCTAATGTGTACACGACTCGAACAGTCGGCCATCTTTCAAGGTATACGTCCTGGCGGTCAACAATGACCTCTGGTTCTATAATCCACTTTTTGAATACGCCCGAAAGCAATGTTAAATGCTGATCCAGTTTTCTAGTTGCTTTATCGATAAAAAAATGAAAATCTCCCCGATTGGAGTGATTACAATCCAAATGATAAGAAGAATCTGAGCGGCAATGGGATTCAGAAGAAACGCATTGATAGCGTTTGAGTACCAATAGGTCAGTATCGCTAGAATAACCATGCTTATGAGGAAAGCTATTCTCCATTTCGAAATAAGAGGCATGATAATTGATATCTCTATGTGCCTTTATTAATTCTCCGAAAACTTTGGCAGTCCGTCGAACCGTTAAACGATGAACTACTAGCAATCTCTGGCAGAGGTCTCTGTGATGGCACTCTAGCTTACAGTTCTTGTTATTATGACAAATATTTTGAATAGCATTTACTAGGAATCTATGTGTATTGATTTAAATGCTCAAACTCTCAAAGGACATCAAATCTGCGTCTAATGTCCTTCTTAAGGCTTTGAAAACTATAAACGAAGCACATCTCGCGAATTTCTCTAGGAAGACGGTTCCAGAAATAGAACTAGTTAAACATGTTAGGAGAAAACTGCTCGGTAGAACAGACGTCAAAGTACTCCACACCACCAAAGGACTCCACGAAGTTTACGGCGAAAGAGTCTTTCTAAGGCAGCCAGATGTGGATTTGTCCTTTCAGTATCGAAACCTGCTTCACGGCGTAGAGTTTAAGCTTCTCAGGAAGAGAGTTAGCTTCTACTCGGGTCTCGAAGAGGCGATAGCATATTCTACTTATGGAATGGATTTTAGTTGGATCGTTCACTTCTTTAGAAGGAGTTTTGAAGATGCAAAAAACTATGAAAGGTGGATGAAGTTTGCTATTGAACGCTCAAAATGCCTTTCTGTTGGTTATGTAACTTCAACAGCACAGCATCCCGAAGTTGTGGTATATCCAAAAGAACCATTTAGACGCGGGAATGAAAAAGACCTCGAAGAAGTGGTTTCCAGCATACGAAGAGAGCTAGTTGCGCGCTCATAACATCTTATGACTTTCTTTATTATACACGTATTATTTTGATCTGTAAGATCATGATTGAAAGACAGATTGAAGGCTGTAGTTTAATGTCAATTTGAAGACTTTCCAATCACTTATCTCATAATCACAAGTATTCTAAAGATTGATTGACTATTTCAATTCAGGAAAATGGGTAAGCAAACAAATTGGCGGATACACACACAGCGCAAATGTTTTTGTTTGTCTGTCGACATCTATGTTTATTCGAGAGACTTGAGTTCCGCAATAGATGAGAATATCGAACGCCTCGAGAAGGCGGCTAAGCTCTTCTCAGACACGATGTCCGTAGTCATGGAAATCGAGAACAGGATCAGGGGAAGGGAAGAGGAGCGTAGCGCAATAGATGCAATCATAGAGCTAGCGGACGCTGTTTTCGTCAACATACAGGACATTGACACAACGATAGAGGTTCTTGAGAAGCTGGCGGGAGGCGGAGGAACATTGACCCAACCCGATGCAAGGAGATTGGAGAGAGCGATGAGCTTCACCATGGCAAATCTGAGCCAGATAGGAGAAACTTTGGTAACAGCGAACGAAATAGCGGGTTCACGGTTCCCCGTAGTGAGGGCACTCTTGCTTTCTCTGGGAAACCAGTATAATGATCTCCTAACTATCTTGAGACTGTTGCCGACTCCAAGCTCGAAGAACCCGCAGATTGATCCCAGCATGAGCAGTGATTTGGAACTTCTTCGGAGGAAGCAGAACAGTGCTTTGGCAGAGGTTCAGAGGGTAAGGTCTAGGCTTCAGGAACTAAGACGAAAGTGAGATAATTACTTGACGAGTGAGGCGGCTGTCCCAAAGTATTTTCTACATGATAACCGCGCATACCATCCTGCTAAACCTTGGGAAACGCCGGTCAACTCTCTGTCCAGTTGAACCTTCGCCTTCATAAGTGTGTCTAATGCCGCATTGATCTGATCGATGTCCGCTAGTGTAAAGGCTCTTTCAGCATCCTGCGCACTCGAGGCGAGAAACGAATATTTTCTCGTGAGGGACTCGAACAATAGCTCGCCCGAAGCATAGTTGCGTACCATTATGGTTGCGCTGTCCAGAGCACGTTCCATCTGCAGAAGATTGCCTGTGAGAACATTGAACCAAGGTAGCTCCTTTCCCTCTCGAGCCCCGGCAACCCTCTTAACCAGGAACTCGGTGAAGCTCCCGATGTCATCTGAACTGTTTCTGACCTGTTCCACGAACTCGGCCAAGGTCTCCACCACCATTTCTTCATCCTTGACCGCTTCCAACCGCTTTAGCACGTCCCCGACCTTGTTTACACTTCCTCCGATCGACCGCAGCGTCTCCTCGACATCCGCAGCGCTACCTAGTGGTGGCACTGACGGGCGAGCCTTACCCGCGTTCTCAATCCCAGTGAGCCGCTGGGTGACTGAGGTAAGATCGGGACGACTGGGACGTGGGATACGCTTTCCTGCGAAATGTCCAAGTCCTGCAGCAGCCGCCACAAATATTACAGTAAAAAGGTAATAGAAGCCCGGTACAACTTCTTTCGTCACGGGTGTGGTTACCGTTATTGTAGGTAAACCGGGACATCTTGTTTCGGTAGCAGTCGCGGTGACCGTTATTCTTTCGGTAGCAGAAATCGTCTGCGTTATTGTTTCGGTGGTCTTGACCTCTTCACGTTCTACGAAGAATACAGTATTGTCCTGAGCGCACGTCGGAGTTATAATATACGCTTCAACCGAGCACGCTTGACCAACGACTTCCCAGCGACCGATATCGCTTTGCTCTGCTCGCGCACTCCATACTGAGTATGACCCTGGCTCCAACTCATAATCTTTCAAAAGCTCTTTGCCGTTCAGAGTGATTGTTATCTTGGCAAGGAACGTTACGGAAATGTCGATTTCAACGTTTTCCCCTACCCGATAGGTTCCGCCCGGAACACCAATACCCTTTCCACCCCTATCAGTATAAATGTCAAAAGACACCTCTTGGGCTTCGACCTTCCAAACTCCAACAAGCATGAGCAGAATCACGACGCAAACAAACAGGACAGTTGCTTTCATTTTAGGTCCAATCCGCAGTACGGACAGACTCTTGTTGCATACGGGAAATGTATGTTTGCCTCCTGTCAAGAACTAGTATTGTAAGATACTTGTCTCTTTGAACACTTATAGATATTTCTAAGAGTATGTACCAATAATGAGGTAGATGTGGATTATGCTGAAGAAATTATGCGTTTCGATTATTCTCTGCTCGCTACTGTTACACTTTGCAAACCTATCCAGCGTTGAAGCTTGGAGCAACGGCGGCCTCAGCACTGATCAATCAAGTCCGAAATATGGTACTCATGACTGGATTGCTCAACACGCGTTAGATTGGTTGCCGGATGAGGAGGAGCAGTTTATAATCGGGAATTTGAACCTGTACCTATATGGGACTGAGCTCCCTGACAACGGTAAAGCACCGGATGGGATAGGCGATTCGGCTAAACATCATTTCTACTACAATTCAGCGAAAGCTGTAATAGACGATGCTTCAGCGGTTCGCGCATCCGAGGTCTACATTCAAACCCTAAACTTCTTGAAGTCTGGGGATTTAGCGGACGGCGTTAAGTATGCTGGAGCGATGACTCACTATATTGCGGATTTAGCGGTATTCGGCCACGTCATGGGTGCTGGAACACCTTGGGGTTCTGAACATCACCATAGCGACTATGAAGACTATGTGAATGGACGAACGTCAACCTATGCGTCTGAGTTCAACTCATACTTGATCTTCGATGGAAAACTTGAAACACTTTCAGCGTATGACGCGGCCAAGAACCTTGCCTACGATACTACTTTCGACTCCAGCGGAAATGGTTTGACATGCGTCTGGATGGACCGAAACTATGGTTGGACCAACCCAATCTTCAAGAATAGATGCGGTGAATCACTGAACCTAGGCGTGAACTATCTGGCGGATGTACTGCATACGCTTTGGCTTGAAGCTGGGAAACCGATTCCGGAGTTCAAGCTTGGATTTACGACAGCTCTAACTCTGTCAGTCATCGTCCTGATAGCAGCCGCCGTCTTAAGGGTTCGACTGCCCCGCAAGCGTAACCATAACAGAATAACTTCAGATTCTAAGCGGTCGCTAGTAAAAGCGTGATGCCAGCTGAACCTTGATACCTTTTCGACCAAAACATCGCTCAAAAATTAAGCTAGGAGACAAGACAAAACACACTAGTTCTTTTGACCAATTGACGAGTCACGATTTTCCAATCATCCTCGCCGTATGCTCAGGTCTTATCACTATAACAAATTCGATCGAACCGATCGGTACACGAATGTCTCCAGTGTTTTCTATCTCGATGACTTCTTCTCCATGATACTTTAACAACTGGCCTCTAGAATCGCTGGTCAGCTGGGCATCCCAGAAGGTTGACGACGTTTCATCCTTGGCAACTACAACGCAGTGCTCTGAAAGCGGCTGTCCATTCACTGTAACTTTCAGCCTGCCTATGGCTGGCTTGATCTCGGATACGTCTCGGGGCAGCCCCAAGTCTGGAAACACAAATCGAGTTCATGTCGAAGAAGAAGACCAACCGGTCGTCTAACGCTTTCACATACAGTCCAACTTCTTGTAACAACTCTTTGAATTTTGCTCCATCTCGGTATGGATGGCGCTGCTTGAAATCCCGTTTAACCTCTTCGAAGAACCGGTCAAAATATCCGGCCCAATCGTAGGTCTCATTCAAGCTTTTGACCCGATAACACTGTTGAGCCTAGAGATTTGAGGATTTTGAGTCATGATTTATTTCATTTTCTGGGTTTGATCTCAAGAGAGAGAATTGTCAATACTATACGAGTCCAAAGAGAGACCGGAAAAGCCACTTGTGCTATAATCCTGGAATATCCTCGACACGCTCGTAGGGGGGTCGCAAAATCGGTGTTTATCTATCTACACAGTTATGAAGAACGGCTCGATGTTTCCTTGCAAGTTCACGCTCGTGCCTTCACATTCTAGCGTTAGTCTCACACTAGATCCAAATAGTCTAGCGCCTACATTGGTAAAGTCGAATAATAAAGGACTGTTGCAATTCGGGCCCACAAACTGCTCTCCTACGGGCAGGTCCCCCATTGTACATCTTATGTAGCCGTGGGATTCTTTCGCGGTCTTAACGTTGTAGAGGTACAATAGTGAGATGTCACTCGGCTGGCGCCCACCCGAATCCAGAATGATGTCACTAGCCCACGGCAAGCTCACTTGTCCGTCGGAAGGCAACAGTTGTCCCCAGGCCTTGTAGCCCAGTTTAGTGTCTTCTATGGAGAGGCCGACTCTTTCTGCGCCACCAGCGTTGCTAGGAGGGCTGGAGGAAAATGGAACGTTCTCGTAGCGCATGCTTGCGCCATCATCCCTAATCGCTATGAGAGCGCACGCGAATGTTAGTCCCTCAACCTTCAGCCTAATCTTTCCCTGGTTTGAGAGGCGGAAGTATCTCACTTGCCCCGCTTTCACGCCAGAGTTCCCGTCGTAGTCGTGGTAGGGTGTACAAGTTTCTCGCGGATGAATCCAGCAGGGCAAGCAGAAAGACGGCAAGTTCCTCTGACCGGGCTTGACAGCCTTATCAGCGGGTTGCCCTTTTTCATCTATCACGCTCTCGAATTTCAGCTCGGCACCGCGTCCTTTGCGATCACAACTTAACCCTCGCACTATTAGAAGACAGGCATTAAGGGCGGGCTGGCCGCCCTGAGCTCGGTCTAGAGCTCTAGGAATCGAAACCTCGTATACCTTGGATTCTCCGCGTCTGAACAATGATCGGCCTTCAAGCGTGAATCCTTTTAAATCCCTTTTGAAGAACCGAACAGGCATGTCGGCAACTATTCTCGGAACGCCAGACATAGTTACTTCCATTTCATACAGTGCTCGTGCACGCTCTTAAGGCCAACTGACGAGGACAAGCAAATGTATGGCGGAAAAAGCAAGTGGCTTAATAAGATATGGGAACCAAGAAGCAAAGGTTCGGGCGACCTGCATAATCGATAAAAAACACTACTACTGCTGTCGGGGATTAGAAACGAAATTGATATCTGACTATAAATGATAAAGTCCCGTCTGAGAAGAGTTGCTCGAATGAGAGCCGGCAAGGAAACTGTGTACTACTTCGAAGGGTCGAAAAAGAAATCTGTTAGGATGCCGTGGCGACGTAACAACATTGAAAAGTTTGACAAAGCCCTACTGAGCAAACTCTTCCTCACTTGGGATAGCCTTCCTTCATCAGCTTTCAAGAACTCGATATTGTAGCGCCGACGACTTCATGAAGACGTGAACTCGATTTTTGTATTCACGTCAGGTCTTATTTCAGTATCGCTCTATTCTTTCTGGCGTGTAGCCATCACTGCGCCTAGCGCCGCGCTACCGCCGGAAAGTTTCCCGATTGTATATTACTTAAATACGAACATTCGTGTAACGATAGCGTGAAGTACCGAGAAATGACGACTCCGATAATGATAGGCACTTTTAATGTTGAGAACCTCTTTCTGAGGTACAAGTTCTTCTATCCTACAAGAAGAAAGAAGGGAGAGACTGAGGAAGAAGCGAAGAAGAGGGAAGAAGAGGAGACGAAGAAGCTACAAGAGTTCAGAGAGAAAGGTGGATACATAGAGAACCTACAGAGGGTTCTAGAAGACAAGAAGGAAATCAAATCTGGCCAGACGAGCAACACGGCGAAAGTCATCCTCGCTCATAAGCCGGACATAATCGCATTGCAAGAAGTTGAAGACATGGAGGCTCTCAAGAAGTTCAACTCTCAGTATCTGAAGTCGTACTACGACTACAGAATGTTGATTGATGGCAATGATCCAAGAATGATCGATGTGTGTATTTTGACCAAGCGTCCCATAACTTACGTGAGGACGAACATTCACATTCCTGATCCAATTACCAAGAAAGAGCTCTTTTCGAGAGATTGTCTTGAAGTCGGAATCGATTTGAAGGAAGGGGGCGGTACAGCTCTTACACTGTTTGTTAATCACTTTAAGTCACAGTTTGATAGGACCGCTGAGGAGAGAGAAAGAGCCAAGGAAAAGCGTGGCAGACAAGCTGAGTGGGTCGCCAATATGCTGATGGAAAGATATGGTCCAGATCTGCGTGGCGGAGATTTCGTAGTCCTTGGCGACTTCAACGCTCATTACGACGCTGAGGAACTCCAATCTCTCTTACAGCTGCACGGTCTCGAGAACATCGTACAGACTAGGCCACTGAAAATTCCTAGCCAAGATGTTGTCGCCGAAGCCGATAGGTGGACTCATTACCTTGAGGATGAAAAGAAAACTTCCCAGCTTGACTACATTCTGCTTTCACCGACACTTGCTGAAAAGAGCGCGCAGGAAGAAGTGACAATCGAGAAACGGGGTCTAGCTAATTATGTCAAGCCGTATATTGGAGAGCGATTTCCGAAAGTAGGTCCAAGAGATAGCGAAGCCTCAGATCACTGTGCCATATTCACTACTTTAGACCTTTGATCAGGTGGAGGATTGTACTGCGCAACTTCTTGTAAAGATAGTCAAGCAATAGGGCAGCGGTGGAAAAAGCTCAAAACGTCGGGTTTGAAATGGACACGAACCTATGCGGGTTCAAATCCCGGAAAATTGAGAAATGATTGCTATACAAAGTCGTCTTATTCATTTCCGCAATGATTTCGGTGAATCTAGCTTTCTTGCCGGAGGCTTAGAAGTTCATTCTACCCTTTTTGGATAAAGATATCTTCAAGAATGCAGCCGTCTGTCGGCTTATGCTCGACTTTGAAGATCTTTGCTACAGTTGACGCGATATCAATGGTTCTGAAGGTCATCCAATCGCCATCCTTTTTATTCCTCCTGACGATAGGTCCCCATATTAGAAGCGGTACGATAGAATCATCGGAGTTAAGACCGCCATGATCGCCATGAAGAATTTCCTCTCCCTGTTTCTCGGGTTTGAAGTCAGGATTTAAAGAATAACCCTCTTTCATCGACACAACTACATCGCCCCAATTATTCCCTTTTATTAGACCCTCTATCCGCTCTACAGCATTCGGATACTTTTTCTCTTTGCCCTCAAAGAAAAGATTGATAGCCTCTGGGCCTGTAAACGAACCCTCGTCTAAGATCTGGATCACCTTTATCTCTCCACTTTCCACATAGAAAATTAGATCAACTTCCCTTCTACTTTTCAGGTAGTTGATCATCTTTTCTCTAATATCCTTCTTTGTTTGTGGTTTCCCAAACGCATAAAAGAAGGCTGCTCTGTCATTATTGGCAACTATTACGTCTGCACTGTTCATACGCTTGGAATATGCTCTATCTTCTCGGTCCGCAACCCTATATTCACTCATATCCCTTTTGAAATCTGCAATCAAGTTTGAGAATTCAGTAACCTCGCTCTGACTATGGTCGGCAGTGATGACGACGTAGATAGGTTGATTAGTGTACATTTTGTAGAAGCGAAGAGTTTGAGCAAGCTTGCCTACCGCTTCATCAACCTCTTCTCGTACTCGATACGAGTGGGGACCAAACTCATGACTCATGGTATCTGTACCTGTTTTCCAGTAAACCATCAGGTCGGCGAGCTTTCTGTAGCTATCGGAGCCCCAAAAAATATCGCCGAATTCGTAGCTTACCTCTTTATAGAGAGAAGATAGCAATTCAATCATGGATTTCTCTTTGATTATCTTTCTGCTCATCAAATCCTCTAATGCTCCATTTATGGAAACGCTGATGAAGTTGTCCGCCCCTCGGTGAATCCACTCCTTAACGGATACTGTGTACCAATCCTCTCCTAAAGTTTCAAAGACAGTGTACACAATAGGACTTAGAAATCTTTGATTGAGGCTTAATGCATCCCCTAGGTCTTCAAAAAACTCCTTTTGCCCCTCCCTTTTTGAAACTTGTTGTCGAAAACGTTTGAAATCTGGCATACACCTAACATATTCCCTGGTTTCCATTCCAGAGTAATCGGTTAGAACCTCAACCCAATCGAAAGCTGGGATCCTCGTCTTATAGGGATAACAACCTGTCATTATTGTTGAGTGTGCAGCAGGTGTTATCGATGGGAAGATAGTTACACATTGTGCGAAATATCCCTCCATAAAGAAGGTCTTCAGGTCTTCATTCCTTTCAGCGACATCCAGAAAAGCTTTCACACTACATCCGTCAAGAATCCATAGAAGAACTTTCGGACCCTTATTGGCCGAGATTAACGTGTTGCTGTTCTTAAAAAGAATCTTCTTCCTAAAGCCGTTGATTAATGAAAAAAACCAATTTGAAGCTCCAGCGGCGACGGCCCAAATAACCTCAAGCCACCAGCCAATTGCCCTTCTAAATACGTCATATAACTGCGTCTGCCTGAAAAGCACATATAGAAAAGAGAATATAATAATAATAAAGATGAGAGCAAGAACCGCAAATTTGTCTGCTACGAATCTCTCAAACCTACGGAGTGGCTTTATTTCTCCTATTCTAGCCATTCTTTTTCTCCTTGTTCTCTTCTTTCATCGTCCCTTTAACGACGACTGTTCCAACATCGGTTATCTTCATTCCATCTTCACTAGGCGTGCCATAAGATCAGAGTAGATTTCAGGTATAATAAGAAAGTGATGAAGAATTTGATCAGGTGAAAGTCGCACTTATCCACATTGGCTGAATGCGTCATTTTTTCAAAAAAAGACCCTCCCTAGGCTCTGAGGTTGCCTTAGCTCACTACTATTTAAACTCAGGGCTTCAAATAGAAGTCGCAATGAGCTCTGAGCCGTAAATAGTAAGAGGCGCTTGTTGGTCTAAGAGGGTTCTGACGCTGTCTGTCGTCTGCTACTATTTATAGAAAGCTACATCCATTGCCGAGCAGCCATTCTGAAGTATGTGCAAAATCTAACTGATCTTTTGAACGAAGTCTAGGATTATGTGGGAAGCGTAGCCAGCGAGGAAAGAGAGAGATAACCAACCTAATTCGCTCTGAGCCACGGCGCGTGCGTCAAGTGGCCCTATTGTTTTTGTTCCCCCGTTTTGTGACAAGCACCATGTCTGGTCTGGTTATCAGGCCTTGCTGGATTCTTATGATGCCATGGTTGGCTACGAGATCTTCCTTGTTTGTTTCTCAACACAACTGTTAAATTTAGTTTCGATCGATAGCAAAGAATTCACTCCAAGAATAGGAGTGGATTAAATCATGGAAGATGTGATGCTAAGGATTTCAGTGTTGTGGATATTCGTCGCAGTGGCAAGCTCAGCTCACTACGCTATGTTAGTCTTTGAACCTGGTCTTTTAAAGAAACTACTATCGGAGGATATCCCCGCTAGCGCGCGCTTAGCGATTGGGGAAGCGTTCGGTAGCTGGCTGATTCCTCTAACCATGGCTTTTCTATCGGTGACCTTAGGGGATTTGGCAAATCGTACACTAAATATGGTTTTAGGCGGATTGTATACTCTCCTAGGCATAATCCACATAGCAGTATGCCCCATGGTACACATATCCAATAAACCCTCAGTTCACCAATTGCTGATCTGCATTTCAACAGTCGTGGTAGCTGCACTAATCTTCTGGTATGCATGGAATTGGGGGTAGGTGGAATGGAACGCACCTACGCACAAAACAAGTTTCGTCACTTCGCGCTGTTATGTCCAGTTACTTATACTCGCGAAACTACTAAAACTTAATTATCTTACCCGCGCCAACGTAAAGCGGAAAAAGGTGCCGGCATGTCAAGACAGCCGTCGAACATCGTTAAGGAGCTTCTTCCTCTGGAAGAGGAGTTAAAGAGTCTCCGAGGCAAGC
>Ga0315307_1000483_pt1 | contig 17273 bp, 14 predicted proteins | sample TDP2_MG_FD_203079 | JGI IMG/M metagenome (GOLD analysis project Ga0315307, IMG submission 203079) | Freshwater sediment microbial communities from Lake Towuti, South Sulawesi, Indonesia - TDP2 | ecosystem: Environmental > Aquatic > Freshwater > Lake > Sediment | place: Indonesia: South Sulawesi...
CGACATTGTCCTCGACCGTTCCGAAGCTAAAGCCCGCTGTGCCCTTCTCGACTATGAAGGCGCTGATCCCGCTCGCGCCTTTCGACTTGTCGGTGGAAGCGAAGACCAGGTAGGTCTCAGCCTGTCCGGCGTTGGTTGTGAAGCACTTCGTGCCATCTAAGATGTACTTGTCGCCTTCCAAGACGGCTCGGGCCTGAAGTGAGGAGATATCCGACCCGGCTCCGGGCTCGGTCACGGCGAAAGCCCCAAGCTTCTCTCCCTTGGCTAGGGCCGTGAGGTACCGATGCTTCTGCTGCTCCGTCCCGAACAATTGGAGGGCCACAGCCGTCATCATGTGTACGGCGCAGATGAAGCCCGTGTTGGCGCAGGCACGTGTGAGTTCTTCCACTACGAGGGAGAGGCTGACGAAGCCCGCATCCACCCCGCCAAACTCGGTCGGTATGGGGATGCCGAGAAGATTATGGCGCGACAGCTCCTTGATGTTCTCCCACGGGAACTCTCCGCTGCGATCGATCACAGCGGCCCTTGGCGCAATGGATCTCTCGGCCAGCTCCCTGACCGTCTTCTGCATCAGTCTCTGTTCCTCGGAAAGCTCGAAGTCCAAACGCGAAGCCTCCCAAAGCAGGCGGCTGTGCTGGGGCAATAAAGCCATCGCCCCCTGGGGCACGGCTCGACTGTAGTTGGGAAGATGTCTCTATGCTTCAGGTTAGGTAGAAATCATGAGCCCGCCCTTGTTGTCGATCGTTCTAGGAGTGACCTCCCATCGTCCTCCAGACGTCGAGGAGATCGAGCTCCTCCATCTTCTCCCTAGTCGGAACGCCGTCGGGCGTCCACCCCCGCAGGGCGTAGTATTCGTCCAGCATGGCGTCGAGCATGGCTGCGGTCACCCGCTGACCGGTTGCAGGGCCTGAGGGCAAGGGTTCCTCCGTGAACCTTGATGGGAGCCTGTCGTCAGGTCTACTCGCCCCCTCCCTCACGTTGAAGGCTCTTGTCAGGTTCCAGATCCTTTCGCCGCTTCTGAGATATTCGGGCTCAGTCAGCTCGAACCCAGCTGCGGTGTTGAGCAGCTCGACGAAGCTTGACACTTCCAGCGGCATGAAGTCGCAAAGAACCAGCGAGAAACACATCGCCCGCTCGTCCTGGGTCTCCTTGACGAACTTCGGCCGTCCTTCAACGGAGAAGCGATCACCGAGACCCCCCTGGATCTCAGCCCTCACGGTCCAAGCCCTCTGGTGGCAGGCTCCCCTGTCACAGGTGGCGTACGCAAGCCCCATGCCGAAGGCCCCCCTCGGATCGTAGCCAGGTACCTCCATGCCCTTGACGTGCGGCGCGAATGCCTCTGAGTCCTTTCCGATGACCCTGGCTGCGTTCTGCACGCCCTCAGCCAAGACACCCCCCAGGCCTCTCCTCTGAGCGATCAGCCGGATCAACCCGAACTCCGTTTCTGCTTCGCCGAAGGAGAGCCTCAAACCCATTGCTTGATCTTCGCTCAGGAGTTTCCTCTCACCGCACTCCACGGCGAAGGCGATGGCAGCGCCCGTTGAGATAGTGTCCAGTCCTAGGTCGTCGCACAGCAGGTTGGCGTAGGCTACAGCCTCCAGCGAGCCCACGCCGCAGTTCGACCCCATCAAGGCCAGGGTCTCGTACTCCGGCCCCACAAGCTCCAAGTCCTGTTTTCCGGGTATGGAGAATCGGCTGTGCTTCCAACATGGAAGTATGCAGTTGAAGCACGCTCCGTCCCTGACGACGATTCTTTCCCGCATCGTCTCCCCTGAGATCTGCTCGGCCTGCTCGAAGACCCCTGACTGGAAGTTACGAGTCGGGAGGAGGCCCGCCTCGTTGACGGGGTTGATCCAGACAGGGGTTCCGTATCTTCTCCTTGTGGGGGTGAAGGGGTGAGCCCTGATCATCTCCCTCGCCTTCCTGCAGGCTTCCTTGAATTCTTCGGGCTCCGCGTATCCGAGCCTCTTGGTGCCCCTCACGGCTAGGGCCTTCAGCCTCTTGGATCCCATGACGGCTCCTGCCCCTCCCCTCCCCGCCTGTCTGAACAGGTCAAAGGTTATGCAGGCATATCTCACGAGCCTTTCCCCAGCAGGCCCTATGGAGCCGACCTTGAACTCGTTTCCAAGCCTAGCCTTGAGCGTCCTCTCAGTCTCCAGACACCCCTTCCCCCAGAGGTCCTCAGCCGAGGCTATCTCCACTTTGTCATCCTCGACCTTCAGGAACACGGGTGAATCCGCCGCGCCTCGGATCACTATGGCGTCGTAGCCTGCCAGCTTGATCTGAGCTCCGACGAAGCCTCCGACCTGAGAGTCGAGAAAGAGGCCTGTGAGCGGAGACTTTGTCACCACCGCCCAGCGTCCTGACGAGGGAGCCGCTGTGCCCGTGAGGGGACCCGTCGAGAAGACGAGGAGGTTCTTCGGATCCAAGGGGTCTAGGCGCGGCTTCAACTCGTCGTACAGGATCTTAGCCCCAACCCCCTTGCCCCCTATGAAGAGCCTCTCGGTGCGCTCGTCCAGCCGTCGCGTCCCGACTCTCCTGTCGGTCAGGTCCACGTCCAGCAAGATGTTCTGACACCCGCCCTTCATCTGTCCGTCCCCGAACCTCAGTCCACACGTCCGCGATGAACGCTCTCAAGCCTGCTGATGGCAAGAAGGTCGCTGAGGAGGGCGAAACCGGCTGAGTCGCCTCCGGCTCCAGGCCCTATGATGGTCACATCCTTCTGAACGTCGCTTGAGAAGGTGATGGCGTTCAGGACCCCGCCCACGCCTGCCAGAGGATCAGAGAGTGGGATCCTCTCGGGCTTCACGCTGGCCACGACTTCCCGACCTTCTCTCCGAGCCTTCGCTATCAGCTTGATTCTGGTCCTTGCCTTCTTTGCCTCACTGACGTCGCTGGGAGTGATTTCGGTTATTCCCTGTCTCTCGACCCCGCTGAGTTCGACCCTTCCATCCATCAGGACGTTGGCCAGTATGGTAAGCTTGGCCGCCGGGTCCCAGGCCTCCACGTCAGAGGTGGGATCTGCCTCGGCGTACCCCAGCTCCTGGGCTTTCCTCAAGGCCTCCCCGTAGGATACGCCCTCTTCCATACGGGTCAGAATGTAGTTGGTCGTCCCGTTGAGGATCCCTCTGATGGAGGTGAAGGCAGCTCCCGCAAGAGCCTCAGAGCCCAGGTTCAGCGCCGGGGTTCCGCTTAGAACGGTGGCTTCGAAGCGGAGCATGACTTTCCTCTGTTTCGCCAGATGGGATAGCTCGCGGTAGCGAAGTGCTATCGGCCCCTTGTTTGAGGTGACGACGTGCTTTCCATTCTCCAGCGCCGTCCGAATATGGGTCAGACCAGGCTCCCCGTCCTTCAGGTTCGTCCATGTTGCCTCCACCGCGATGTCGCAATTTGTCTTCAGAATGGAGTCCAGAGGCGAGAGCCCTTTGACGCCGCCCGGATAACCGGACAGCGATTTCTCTTCTTGGGCTAGCCTTAGGAGTTCGCCCAGCTCGAGTCCCTTACTAGCGAATACCGATCCCAGCTTCAGGTCGGAGACCGCTACGACCTGGTACTCGAATGCGTGACGGTCGCGCAGGTCCTTACTCCTAGAGTGGAGCAGGTGAGCCAAACCCTGGCCCACGGTCCCAAAGCCGACGAAAGCCAGATTGAACCTCATGACTCTTCAACGAATCTCTCATCTGGTGGCTCGACTAAAGAGTTTTCCAGCTTCCCCAGATACCCATAGGTGGGAACTGGGTGGGCAGAAGGCACTGAATCGACGATGATCGGTCCTCTGCGGCTTAGAGAAATCTCGAACGCACGCCCTTAATAGCTGGGGGACCAGGTGTCCGGCGGTGTGTGGAAGGCCGTTGGGCGGCAGCTGTAGCAGCGTTGAACACCGATCTGAGGTAGATCCATCGAGCCGTCCAAGCCGCCGCTCAAGGAGAAGGGCGGAGCATGAGGGCAAGCTTCGCAGCGAAGACGACCCTTCAGCATCCCACCCAATCCTCTGCGCATCATGCATTTTTCAACAAGACCGAGTCTGCCGAATTTGGAACGAAGAGATGCGGCTGTATGACTGCCTAGACTACATCCCCCGCACGGACACCCACGAACTGGATAGACACATAGCACCCTGACCAACCGACGCAGGTGTATTCTCCGAAGACGACATCGCGTTTTCTCCGATCGACGGCCCCGCGGACGCTGGGAGAGTCTGACCGGGCTAGCTAGGCAGGGTGATGATGCCTTCCATCACTGGCACTACTTCACCCCCCACTCTGACCCTTGCGGGAACCCTGTTGACGACTTCGACTTCCACGTAGATCCTGCTCGGGCGCCCAATCTCGTATCCCTGCTCGATCACGAAGTTGGCGGCACCTCTCGCGGAAAGAATGTTCCACCTGACAAGGTAGGCTCCCAAGCCACCTGCCGCGCTGCCGGTGGCAGGGTCTTCAGAAACTCCCACCTCAGGGCTGTAGTAACGGGCATGCACGGAAGCCTCGGCCGTGAGGGTCTCCCGCGTGAAGAGGGAACAGCCATAGAAGCCAAACTCTCTCTCAAGATCGTTCAACACACCCAGGTCCGGCCGCGACCGCTCCACCGCCTTCAACGTTCTCACGGGAACCATCAGCTGGTTGATCCCGGTGGAAACGATCTGAGGCGGCAGCCCGGTCTCCTCGATGTCGCGAACCGCAACCCCTGCGGCGGCTGCAATCCTGCGGACGTCCTTGAAGAGCCTGCCGAACCTTGGCTTGGCCTGCTCCATGACTATCTTCTCTATTCTTCCTCCCCTGCGATTAATGTCTAGGGGCAGAACTCCGATCTCTAGTTGCTGATGCACTGTGGTCAACCGGCCTCTCAGACGGAGGACACCTTCCTCCGCTAGGACATAGGCGGTACCGATGGATGGATGCCCGGCGAAAGGAATCTCCATGGAGGGTGTGAAGATCCGTACCCTGTAGTCGGCGTTTGGCTTTGATGGAGGGAGCACAAACGTGGTCTCAGAGAGGTTGAACTCCTTGGCGATCATCTGCATCTCCTCTCTCGTCAGGGCTTGGGCGTCGAGGACCACTGCCAGAGGGTTCCCTGCGAGAGGCTTGTCCGTGAATACGTCAACCTGCTTCACGCGGTATCGTCGCATAGGCAACCAATAGCCACTAAGGCTGCTGACTATATAGTTGGCCGGAACCCGGTCCGTCTTCATTCAGTTGCGCAAAAGAGAAATAATCGAACGGCGTGGCGTCATCGAGGCCGCGGGAATGAGTGAAGCTGAAGGGGAGGACAAGGTCATCACGCTGGAGGAGGCCGTTGGAAAAGTGCATGACGGCGCGCACCTCTTCTGGGGAGGGTTTGGGGTTCAGAGGCCTCCCATGGCGTTCGCCCACGAGCTCGTGCGGCAGGGGAAGCGCAACCTGACCCTATACACCTGCGGGTCGGAGATAGATTTTGACATCCTAGCCGGCGCAGGTGTGGCTTCCAGGTTTGAGGTCGCGTATTTCGCTCTGGAGGTCCACGGCCTAGCCCCGAACTTGAGGAGGAGAGCTCGAGAAGGCTTGGTGGAGATCGAGGACTACTCAAACCTGGCGATGGCCATGCGTTTCTTGGGCGGTGCCCTCGGCGTTCCCTTCATGCCCATAAAGACGATGCTGGGGACAGATCTGGTCAAGCGGTATCGATTCAGAGAGGAGAAGGCGAAGGTCATCGATTGTCCTTTCACTGGGGAGAGGGTCTGCCTGGTGCCGTCGGCGAACCCGGAGTTCAGCGTGATCCACGTTCAGAGGGCGGATAGAGAAGGAAACTGCCAGATAGACGGAATAAAGGGTGAGGACGTCGAGGGAGCGAGGGCGGGGAAGAAGGTGATCGTCCTTGCAGAGCAGATAGTGGATAGCGAACTGATTCGCAGCCACCCTGACCTGACAGCGGTCCCCGGGATCTACGTGGATCACGTGGTCGAGTGTCCCTGGGGCTCGTACCCCATGATGGTTTACAACTGCTACGACTATGATGTTGAGCACATCAGGATGTATGTCGAGCAATGCAAGACGGAAGAGGGATGGCGGAAATACCTCCGGGAGTGGATCCTGGACTTGGACTACAAGGGCTTCCTGGAGAAGATTGGGGCGGAGAGGATGCTGAGGCTGAGGGCTAGGCCCGGCTTCGGCTACTAGGGGGCGATTCGGATGGGATGTCAATCTGTAGGCGGTGGATCGCCCGGCTATTCGCCTCTGGAGATGATGGCTGTGTGCGGGGCAAGGGCGATCAAGGATGGAGAGATGGTCTTTGCGGGGACGGGCCTCCCCCTTCTCTCAGCGGCGCTGGCGCAGAGGACGCATGCTCCTCGTGCGCGCGCAGCCTACGAGGGTGGCTTCATCGATCCGAGGAACGTGGACCTTACCATGTCCGTCGCGGACTCGAGGCTGCACTACAAGGCAGCTGCGGCGATAGGGCTGATCGAGACCCTGGGTGTGCTTCTCCAGGGTGGGAGGATAGACGTCGGCTTTGTGGGGGCTGCTCAGATCGACGAGTACGGGAACATCAACACGACGCTCATAGGCGACTTCGAGCGACCCACGGTCAGGCTGCCTGGCAGCGGGGGCGGAAACGACATCGTCTCCTGCGCAAAGCGCGTGGTCGTGATCATGACGCACGACAAGAGGAAGTTCACAAAGAAACTTGACTACTTCACCAGTCCCGGCTTCATAGATGGGCCGGGGGCGAGGGAGAGAGAAGGCCTCAGGGGAGGTGGACCGGCGGTGGTGATCACCGACCTGTGCCAAATGGATTTCGATGAGAAGACCAAGAGGATAAGGCTCAAGAGCGTGCACCCAGGTGTCACGGTGCAGCAGGTTCTTGACAACATCAGCTTCGACCTAGTGGTTCCAGAAGATGTTCCCGCAACCCTTCCGCCCACAGAGGAAGAGTTGGCGGTTCTCAGATCACTCGATCCTCAGCGAATATACTTGGGGTAGGCCGACTGGCATCGCACCCGGGTTCAACCACTGACCCGCCAACGCGGAGTGGCTGCCGATGTCCACGCCATCCGGCCCTGCTGCTGATCAAAGCTTAATTTGATCGTTCCATGCCCCGTCGCATGGCAGGCGAACTCCTCTGAAGGAAAAAACAATGGAGCAGATTGACAGCTTCTTCAATCCGAAGTCCGTCGCCGTGGTCGGAGCCTCCCGCAAGACCTTCAAGGCGGGGGCCGTCATATTCCGAAACTTCTACATAAACCACACGCGAGGTCTCTTCAAGGGCGCGCTCTACCCGGTCAACCCTTCCGAGGAGGAGATACTGGGATTGAAATCCTACCCAACCCTTAGGGATATCCCTGGAGAAGTGGAGTCAGCGGTCATTGTGATTCCGGCACAGGCCGTTCCCCACGCAATGGAAGACGCGGCGGCCAAGGGTGTGAAGGCTGTCACCGTAATCTCCGCAGGGTTCGGTGAGATCGGAAACCATGAGCTGGAACGAAAGGTGAAGAAGATAGCCTCAGACGGCGGGATAAGGGTGCTCGGACCGAACTGCCTAGGGGTCTATGATGCGCACACCGGCGTAGACATGCTCTTCCTCCCAGAGACAAAGGTTCTTCTCTCCGGGGAGGAGGTCGTGGCAACACCCAGGCCGATGCCTGGGAACATCTCCCTCATGAGCCAGAGCGGGGCCTTCGGAGCCGCAGCACTCGACTACATGGCCGGAAACGAGTTCGGAGTCGACAAGTTCGCGAGCTTCGGTAACAAGATAGACATCGGTGAGCCGGAGATGCTCGAATACTTCGCCCATGAAGCGAAGACAAGGGTGATCCTCCTCTACGCCGAAAGCATAGAGAAGGGCAGAGAGTTTCTGGAGGTCGCCAAGAAAGTTTCCCGCGAGAAGCCCATAGTTGCCCTCAAGTCGGGCAGGACAGCCTCAGGGGCGCGCGCAGCTGCATCCCACACCGGTGCCTTGGCCGGCTCTGATCTAATCTATGACGCCGCGTTCCGTCAGGCAGGTGTTGTTCGAGCCAAGAGCATGGAGAGCTTCTTCGACATGGCCAAGGCCCTAGCCCTTCAGCCACCGGCTGCCGGTCGCAGAGTGGTAGTGTTGACCGACGGTGGCGGGGCAGGCGTCATGACCGTTGATGAGTGTGAGCTGCTCGGAATCGAGATCACCGACCTTCCGGAAGACCTCACCGCAACGTTCGAAGAAATGAAGAAGGACGGCACGCTTCCCACTTTCGCCACCAACGTCAACCCGATTGACCTGACAGGCTCCGTCACATCCGAGATGTTCGAGAAGAGTGTGGTGATCCTCTTCAACCACCCCCAGGTCCACGGTGTCATACTCATAGGTCTCCACCACGCGCCGGCTGTAAGAGAAGACTTCGTCGACCGCGTCCACGGTGTCTGGAAGAAACACAGGAAGCCCCTAGTTTTCTGCGACATAGGCGAAACGGAGATGGCGAGAGATCTGAGGAGGAGGTTTGAAAAACTCGGTGTTCCCGCCTATCCATCGCCTGAGAGAGCAGCGGCCGCGATGGCTGGGCTTGTACAATACGGGGTCTTCTTGCGCGATCAAGGATGTCTTGAAGCCTATCTTGATAAGCGTTGGCCCAAGCCTACTGCAAAGGGCCGAGGGCCTTCTCCACAGCTTGGAGCAGGCGGCCGCTGGAGACGAGTTCCACCACCCTCTGGAGATCGGTGCTGAGCGCGCGATCCCGTAGCAGAGGAGGCACAAGCTTTCGGATTTCCCTGTAGGCGACCGTGGTCCCCCGGCCCATCTTCGATGGATCTCTAAACTCGACCCCCTGAGCTGCGCTCAGCAGTTCTACCGAGATTATGCGGGTGACGTTCTCGATGACCGATCTCGTTCTACGGGCTGCATACCAGCTCATGCTGACCACATCTTGGTTGTTGGCGTTCGTCGGTATGGAATCGATGCTAGCTGGCGTCGACAGGTTCCTGCACTCGGAGACCAGGGACGTGGCTACGTACTGCAGCCCCATGAAGCCGCTGTTGACACCGCGTTGCCCGTGCACGAGAAACTCTGGGAGCCCTTCGCTCAGCCACCGATCCAACAATCGCGCAAGCCTCCTCTCTGCTATTACTCCCAGCTCTGTGGCGGCGATAGCGAGCACATCCATCGCGAGCGCAACATGTTGTCCCATGAAGTTGCCTCCCTGGAGGACTCTTCCCTCTTTCGCAATCAGAGGGTTGTCGGACGCTGAATTCATCTCGGTCTCGACGATCTCCTTCACGAATCGCAGCGCATCACGGCACGCCCCAGCCACCTGAGGCGAGCATCGGAAAGAGTAGGAATCCTGGATCCTCCTCTGCTCTGTATGGATCTCTTTGACGATCTCCTCGGTGGTCTTGACCAAACGACTGCGTGCGAGGATCCTCCTCAGGTTGGCTGCGCTTTCAATCTGACCAGGATGAGGCTTCAATCGATGGAGATCAGCGTCAAGGGCGTCGACAATCCCCGTGAGCGCCTCCATGGAGAGAGCCGCAGCGACCTCGTGGCTCTTGACCAAGTTCTCCATGTCGTGGACGGCGAGGGCCGCGAGGCCCGTCGTGGCCGAGGTGCCGTTTATCATGGCTACACCTTCTTTGTAGCTGGGGGTCCAAGCTTCCAGTCCCGCTTGCTTGAGGGCGGACGATGAGCTCTTCACGCGTCCGTTGAACTCGGATTCACCCTCCCCCATCATGGCGAGAGCCATGTGAGCGAGCGGAACCAGGTCGCCGCTTGCGCCTACGGACCCGATCTCAGGAATCCTGGGGTGCACCCGTCTGTTGATCATCTCGATCAGGGTCTTCACGGTTTCCAGCCTGACCCCAGAGTTCCCTCTCGCGAGGACATTGGCTCTCAGAAGCATGGTGGCTCTCACGGCGTCTCTCGGCAGGAAGCCTCCCACTCCCGAGGAGTGGCTCAGAACGAGGTTCTTCTGCATCTCGAGTATGTCCTCAGGAGCTATGATCGTGTTGCACATGGGGCCGAGGCCGGTGTCGATGCCGTAGACGATCCTCCTCTCCGAAACCAGTTTCTCAACGAACGATCTAGCTCTCTCGACCTTCCTCAACGCCGAGGGCGACACGCTGACATTGAAGTCTTGGCGGGCTACTGACACCAAGTCTTCTATAGTCAGGCTACCTCCATTTATGACGACTTCCTTCATGGACATTCATCGCCTAAGAAAGACGGACGGGCCGCCCCCATCGAACGGACTATTTGAGGAACATTAAGCAACAGATTCCTATTCCCCCCTCGATCGATCTCCTACAACTACATGTGTGTAGCAGTTGGCAGACAATTAGGCTGGGATATAAGCCGTCTTCGGGCCTCGATCGATCGAGGATCGATCACACTTTCTTGGACTGACCCTAATTTCAATCCGCGCTTGAGGCAACCTACGTCTATGCTCTGAGAGACTCGGCGCAAACAATCAGACACGTAGGTAGGACGATCGATGGACGGGTAGGTTTGGGTCCCGTGCTCATCGCCGTCATGCTGACCGATCGATCGAGGAGAGTAGGTTCTCCAAGTAGTCTCTGATCGTTACCATCTTTCCATTCTGTTCTTCACGGGGGAAAACCTCAGTAGGATACTTGCCCCCTTCCTCGTAAACCAGAAGACTGGGAACTCCTTTGCCAAACAGCCAGCCACTGCGTCTTCGAGTGCCGAAGACCTTTCTTACCCTGTATTTCTTGTATACCGAAGGGACCATGGCATTCAGGTAGGCTTCCGAAATTTGCTCCTTGGTTACGGCGACGGAGTCGATAGTCTCGTATCCTACCCCCTTGCTCCTCAGGGAATTTAGGAGCCTCAATATTTGATCAAGATCGAATCCCTGGTTGGCAGGAAGGTCTAGAGGGGTATCCAAGCTGCTATAGTAGAGGGCGAGCCGCATTCGATTTTCTGGACTACTACTCCCCCCTCTCTTCTTTATATAGTTTGTTATCTCTTTTCATAACAAAACGCGGGGTGGAGCTTGAGTTGCTTGAGGATCAGGCCCTAATTCTTCAATCCTGCATGGACGGCCGATACTCTGTGAGAGAGCTAGTGAATAGGCTCCCAATGCATTCCAACAAGACGGTGGATCTCTTGAAGAGCCTCGAGAGCTCGGGCTTGCTCGCCTTCGAAATCGATCGATCGGAAGCGTCTAGAGGCAGACCACGGAAGATGGCAGTCGTAACCGAACTCGGAGCAGAGTTTCTGGGTACCTTCAAGAAACTGGAGAGGAGACGCCTGTTAATCAACGACAACGAAGTTCGGCGAGTCGTCGAGCAAGTAGAACGAGATAGGCGGTTAGAAGCTATCGGCGTAGACCTTCAACAAAGAATGTTGGAGATAATTGAATTTGCCAGGCTTCTTAGAAAGCATTAGGAAGATCGCAGGGGTCCTAGAGACACTAAAGATCGACTATATGCTGCTGGGGGCTTTGGCCCTTCCCTACTATGGACGTATTAGAGCAACAGAGGACGTCGACATGGCACTCTGCCCAGATGTTGCCCTTCACCCCGAACTGCTAGAGAAGCTGAACAATGAGCTCAAGCAGAGACAAGTGGAAATTGTGACACCACTCTCGGGGACCACCCCGGTGCTCGCCTGGACCGATTTCGAGAACAAAGTGGAAGGTGAGTTCTGGCTTGAACCCGATGGCGTCCCAATGCAAAAGGAGATCCTCGATAGAAGGATCAGGAGAAGGTTCGACAACTTCGAACTGTGGATCATAGGACCAGAGGACTTCATTGTGAACAAGCTCGCACGACCTGATAGAACTCCTCTCGATGAAGACGACGTCTTGAGTGTCCTGAAAAAATCAGGCTCAACTCTCGATATGGACTACTTGGATAGAAGGGCAGGGGAGTCAGGTGTTTCAGGACTCCTCCATTCTCTTCAACAAAAGATCTAGATTGACCCTAGGCATGCCTACTCTACATTTCGATCGGACGTCACTCGATGCGATTGGTCTCAACCTCTCCAAAATTCTCTGCAACACAGCAATAGCAAAATCTGGCAAGGACTCGCGGAACGGCATACCTCGATCGATCAATCAATCAACCTATCCTGTTGAGTCACCGAGTCGAGCAGTTTCAGGAGGTCAACTACCTCGATCTTGGACCCCGCGTCTTTCGTTGCGTCCCTCAGGTTCAAGTAGCAGAAGGGACAGGCCGTTACCAGCGCGTCTGCTCCTACGTCCTCGGCTTCCTTGATCCTTTCCTTGGCTGTCTCCAGCGCTAGATTGGAGTACCCGGATTTGACTCCGCCGCCTGCGCCGCAACACCAAGAGTTCTCCCCAACTCTGTACATCTCCTTGTACTCCACCCCGGGAATTGAGGTCAGCACCTTCTTCGGCATCGCGTACCACTCCTCGCTGAACTCTCGGTACTGTTTTCGATCCATCTTCTCCCTTGCGTGAAGCGTGATGTGCCGACCGCTGTGACACGGGTCGTGCCAAGTCACCTTCTTGTCGTAGCGTCCCGCGATCTTCAGGCGGCCGTTCTTGATCTTCTCGTAGACATACTCGGTCACGTATTTTACAGCGAACGGAAGCTCACCCACGTACTGTGGGTAGTCGACCTTGAAGGTTCTGTAGCAGCCGGCGCAGCTAAAGACCAGTTCCTTGATCCCCGCCTCCTTGAACAGCTTCGCGTTGCTCCTGATGAGCCTCTCGGCTTCTCTTCTCTGACCGGTCCTGAGGAGGGGAGATCCGCAGCACACTTCATCTTCGAAGACGGCGAAGTTCTCCGCAAGTTTTCCAAGCAGGCCTGCAGTGGCAGATGCAATGTCCTGTAGACGGTACGAGCTCGTGCAGCCGACAAAGTATCCGACATCAGCCTTCTTGTTCTTCTCTCCGCTGAACCACTTTGTCCTATCCTTGTGAGGCTCTCTATAGGGGTTGTTGTTCTCCTCGATCGACTCGGAGAAGAGCTTGTGCCTTTCCTGAAGAGGAAGACCCTTCTGCACGTAGGCGGCTCTCGCCTCCTCTATTATCTTCGTGGTCGGTATGAGGTTGTCGCATTGCACCTCACAGTTGCCGCATTCAGGGCACTGAAAGAGGATGTCTCTCTCCTCCTCGGTCAACTCTAGGTTCTTCTCCATGATCGCCCTGATGATCCAGAGCTTGCCTGAACCCCAGTAGGCCTCCCACTCGTTCAGGTCTCCAGCAGGGCATCCATGCACCATCCCCCAGTAGTCGCCGTACCCGCTCTTGTCGGGTTCACCTGAGTAGGCAAACCTGCACGCCTTGCAGTGAATGCATCGGTAGATGTCTTTCTTGTAGTTCTTCAGATCCGCCATGCCTGTCGCCCTCTAGGGCAGACCCAGCCTCCCTGGATGCATGATGCCGTTCGGATCCAACAGCTTCTTTATGCTCCTCAACAGATCAAAGTACTCTGGAGCGTTCTCAGCCACAGCCGGCGCGTGCACAGTTGGATCCGGCCTGTAGTTAAGCCAACCCCTGTCATAGAACATGTGGCTGGTGTCTTGGTTGAACATCCGTATCCTGTCGATCGACGCCTCGTCGGTCGGGTCGTAGCAGAGTATGGGCATGCAGATCGACTGCCTACCGTTGTCTATCGCGGCCACCCAAAGGACAGGAGGTATATCGTATGCCTTCATCTTGTCCTCCGCCAGTCTGCAGAAGTCGGCTGCATCCTTCCAAGGCGTGTACCAGGTTACGAAGAGGTATGATCCCCTGAACAAGGCATAGGGTATCGCGATCTTGTTCGGCTTCAAGAGCCTGCTGGCCTTCTGCTTCGGGTGAAGCTGCCACTCCTCGGCCTTGACGCCCGAGTCGCGTTGTTCCCGCATCACCTCTCTCACGAGATTTCTTCGGTAGTTGAGGTCCGCTTCATCTCTCCCCCAGAGTTCGAAGTTCATGAACCAGTCAGGGACCCCTGACTTCTTCGTCATGTTGAGATCTATCTTCTCCTCTGGGCCGAGCCGAGTGGGGACCAGCCACCAGTTGCCCCCCTGAACCATAACCGAGACCTCTTTCTTTAGAACCTCCAGAGAGGCGTTCACCATGTCTTCCGGCGAGTCGAAGCCAAACGCCACGATGTCCTTATGCTCGCTGTGGGGCAGTATCTTGACAGCCATCTTCGTGACGACGCCCATCGTCCCCTGAGCGCCCAGGAAGAGGCCTCCTATGTCTGGGCCTGGACCCCACTTGTAGAAGGGCTTCGCCTTCTTCAGGGCCCAGGACCCCGTCCTCAGAATCTTCCCTGAAGGGAGGACGACCTCCATGCCCAGCACGAGGTCTGCCTGCGGTCCGTACAGGCTGGTTGCTAGCGTGAACCCTCTCTCCAAGGCGTCACCGACCACCGTCGCAGCAGGTGGAGCTCCGTCCGGTATGGGTGGAGCCCAGTCGGGGTGGTTTCTCCTGAAGTGAGCCCAAACCTTCCCGGTCGTCAATCCAGGCTCCACAACCATGTACCTGGCGTCGAGGTCGATGTCCAGGATGCGGTTCATCCTGGTGAGGTCGAGGAGGATGCCCCCGGGCCTGACGGCTGGTAGAGAGAACCCTCCACTCAATCCACCCGAAAGCGGGGTGACCGGGATCTTGTTCTTGTTCGCGAGCTGAAGGACAGCCCTGACCTCGTCAAGATTTCCAGGCCTAACTACTGCCTCAGGCAGCTCCGCCTCTATCCCCATGATGCCCTTCGAGAGATATGAAGCCAGCATAGCCTTGCTGTTCGTGACGTACTTCTCGCCCACAATTCCGGCCAGCTGGGACACGATCTCACCGGTAACACTGTTGTACATCAGATCACAACTTGGAGGTCTAGCCTCAGCGCCCCCCAGGCTTTCCGATTCTTCATAAACGTTTTCCCGTCCAGAAAACGGGCGGTTCACGAACTCGCTTTGGGCCCACAGCACCGCGGCTCGCGTCGCACAGGTTCAATCCAGCAGACTCTGGATCTCTGCGGCGGCTTTGTAGCGTTCATAGGCGTACGGCTTTCTCAGATCCAATACAGTCACGGACTTTAGTGCGAACTTTGAGAGCTTGCCGGAGGGAACGAGCTGCACCTCAGGCGTGATCGACATCACGGCTTGAAGATCCTTCACGAGGCTTTCTCTCAGCCGCTCCGGATCCCGCCACCCCTTTTCATACTCAACTTTCACGACGCACGTGTCCAGGATCTCCTTCTGGTCCTTCCGAACGATCACCAGAAACCTCCCGGTGCACCCATTCGTCCTAGCCACGCTCTGGGACAGCGCGCTGGGGTAGATTGCAAGGCCCTTGACCTTGAGCATCTCATCCGTGCGGCCGATCAGCCCTCCTATCCTCGCGTGGGTCCTCCCGCAGGCGCAGGCCTCCTCGTTCAACCGTGCGACGTCGCATGTATCGTACCTAACTAGAGGCATCGCTTCTCGGCTCAGGTGAGTGATAACCATCTTCCCCTCCTCACCCGCGCTGACCAGCTCCTCGCTGGACGGGTCGAGAAACTCATAGAAGTAGAAGTCCTCAGCCAAATGAAGACCGGCCTGAAGCAGGCATTCTCCACCTGTCCATCCCACCTCCACCATGCCCATGATGTCATAGGCCTTCGCTCTCCAAAGCCTCTCTATGCGTTGCCTCACAGCAGGTATGCTGCCTCCAGGCTCTCCAGCCACCAGCAGCTTGTTGACTTTGAGGTCTCTTCCCGGCTCAAAGCCATCCTCTCTAGCCCTCTCGATGACACTGATCACGTACGACGGCGTCGCAGAGAAAACAGTGACGCCCAGCCGCCTCATGGCCTCGATCTGGAGAGGGGTGTTTCCCACATGTGAGATCAACATCACGCTCGGCGCGTAGGGCATCCCGCCGCCGAACTCAAGAGTCGACCCGCAAACGAACCAGAAGGAGTAGTTGAACGCGTTCTGTATGATCTCCCCAGGCATCACCCCCGCGGCAACGAAGCCTCTCTGACAGAGATCGCCGCCGTGATACATGCTACAGTCATGCTCGGTCAAGGGAACGACTACGGGCGTTCCTGTTGTGCCGCTGGTCGCGATCGAGGTCGCTACAAGGCGATGGGGAACACAGAGAAGCTCCTCGTACGGCCTGAGACCTTTGGCGAGGCAGTTCCCTTGACTTCTTCTCAGCTCCTCCTTTCTGGTAACCGGGATCTTGCTGAGGTCCTGCCGCCCCCTGAAGTCGGAGGGGTGCAGTCCAAGCCGCCTCATCCTTCGCCTGTAGAAAGCGCTGTTACTCCAGACGTACCTCATAATGCCCCTGATCCTTCTGTCCTGAAGAAGGAGTAGCTCTCGTCTGGGAAGGGTCTCCATCTTCTCCTCCCAGTACTTCCTCCCATGCCACCCAGCGCTCATCATGACCCTCCTCGAGATGATTCGACACGCAGGCCTTCTAGGTGCTGCTGAAGCTCAATCACTCTTTCTTGTTGAGGTCTTCTTGTTAGGTCGAGGACTCTGTAGGCCCGGTGGATGAAGTCAGGCATCTCTTTCTGGGTTCTCGCTTCCGCGACAACCTTCACCCCGAGCCTCTTGGCCGCGGCTTTCTGGAACCTCTGAACGGCTGATCGGCGGGACCGCTTGGGCTGGATCCAGATCACGAGTTCACGCATTCGCACTCGGCCCTTCTGGACTATGCGAAAGTTGCCGGCTAGGTCGCGGTCTTCATTCACAATGTCCTCGACTTGGCTGGGGAAAATCTCTGCTCCCTCTACGATGACTCTCTCGTCCAGCCTTCCTTTGATGCCTCGCAGCCTCAAGTGGGTCCTGCCGCAGCCACATCTTTCCTCCTCGATGCTTGTGATGTCTCCCGTTCTGTAGCGGATGAGGGGCTGGCTCTCCAGGTCAAGGGTTGTGATAACCAGTTCTCCCTCTTCTCCGATGCTCTTCGCTTCACCGGACCTCGGGTCGACGACCTCGTAGATGACCTTATCCTCGAATCCATGGAGCCCCTGGTGTTCACTGCACTCAAAGCCCAGCAGTCCGCCCTCCATGAGTCCATACACATCGAAGACATCAAGATGCTCGGAGCTGACGCTTGACCAAGTCTCCCTGATCACCCGTCTCTTCGAGGCTACAGAGTACCCTGGTTCACCCCACCCGAAGATCGTTCTCACGGGAAAACGTTTCCGTTCCTCCCTTAGCAGGCCGGCGAGGTAGGTGGCATAGCTTGGGCTTGCGAAAACGTGGTTGGGGGGCACCGCCGGCATGATGAAGCGGCATGTCCTAAGGCTTCGGCTGACGCCGACCTGGACGGCTTCTGCGCCAACGTCTGCCGCGGCTCTCGTCATGCAGACGAAGATTGGGTTGAGCCTTGGATCGTCCATCACGTACAGCCTGTCGCCCGGGTAGACGCC
>Ga0315307_1000484_pt1 | contig 17272 bp, 16 predicted proteins | sample TDP2_MG_FD_203079 | JGI IMG/M metagenome (GOLD analysis project Ga0315307, IMG submission 203079) | Freshwater sediment microbial communities from Lake Towuti, South Sulawesi, Indonesia - TDP2 | ecosystem: Environmental > Aquatic > Freshwater > Lake > Sediment | place: Indonesia: South Sulawesi...
AGCTTGCCGCGTTGATCCTATCCTACATGGAGACGCCGCAGTACCTCCGAAGGCAGCTCTTCCCCCGCGTTGACGCCCTGAGGTACGCGGGCATACTCCCCCCTTTGAGGACGAGCCACCATCCCCTGGGCTCCACGATCAGGTCTCTGAGGGAAGGCGAGCTGAGGGAGGGCCTCGTCCTGAAAGACCGTCGAGGCGAGAGGCTTATCGACGTAGGCGTAGAGACGCCGCTCCGCTACGCGGGAACGGAGCCGCCCGGCAGCAGGGTCACGGCGCGGATAACGCTACGCGAAGGGGCCCCACAGGCAGAGCCTGCGCCGAGAGGAGTGAGGGGCCTCTACCGCGGCTACTCCGCGACCTTCGTGAACAAGCCCTTGGGCGCACTTGTCCAGCAGTCTGGCGCCGACCTCGCGATAGCGACTTCCCGCTACGGCACGCCTATCGGCTCGGTGAAGGAGGCGCTGAGCGAGAGGTTGAAGGCCGCCAGATCCGTGCTCGTGCTCTTCGGCTCGCCCAAGGAGGGCCTCAGGGAGATACTGGCAAGGGAGAGTCTTACTATGGAGACGCTGGCGGTTCTCGCCGTCAACATGGTCCCCGGGCAAGGCACGGAGACCGTCCGAACGGAGGAGGCCATACTGATCTCCCTGGCGGTGATCAACCTCCTCGGCTGAGTGGGCCTCGTCAAAGAACCTTTATATGAGCCTATCCTCGTTAGGACACGTCTCTTGGAGAGAGCCTACTCCAACAACAGCGGTTGACAGATATGGGTCATCGGAAACACAGCGCTCCAAAGAGAGGGTCGCTGGCGTACATCCCCCGGGTTAGGGCGAGGAGCCTCCGGGCCAAGGTAAGATACTGGCCTCAAGCCGAGGGAAAGCCCCGCCTTATGGGGTTTGCCGGCTACAAGGCCGGGATGACCCATGCCTTCATCGTGGAAGATAGGCCCACGTCGCCACATCAGGGCAAGGAGGTATTCGCCGCAGTTACGGTGCTCGATACCCCGCCCCTTCTCGTCTATGCGGTTCGCCTCTACCGCTCGACGGAGGAGGGCCTAAAGCCCCTAGGCGAGGTCTGGGCGAAGGAGCTTGGCAAGGACCTCGGGAGGGCCTTGACGCTTCCGAAGGAGTATGACTTTGAAGCGGCGATGAGGAAGCTTGAAGAGAGCCTCGGCCAGGCGTCGGAGCTTAGGCTGCTGACGGTGACGCAGCCTAGGCTTAGCTCAGTGCCGAAGAAGAAGCCTGACCTCGTCGAGTTGAAGGTGGACGGGGGAACGCTGCAGGAGCAGCTTGAGTACGCGAGGAGCCTCCTCGGCAAGACGGTCCCCGTCTCCGATGTCTTCAAGGAGGGCGCGTTCGTCGATATCGCCGCGGTCTCCAAGGGGAAGGGATTCCAGGGCGTCATGAAGAGGTGGGGTGTCAAGCGGCTTTCCCACAAGTCTCGGAAGAAGGTCAGGGGCATAGGGACACTGGGGCCTTGGACGCCGGCACGCGTCCTGTACACCGTGCCCAGAGCAGGCCAGACCGGGCTCTTCCAGAGGACAGAGCACAACAAGAGGATAATCGCCATCGGCGAGAAGGGCGAAGAGGCCACCCCGAAGGCGGGATTCAACAGATACGGCCTGGTCAAGGGTCAGTACCTGCTCTTGGCGGGAAGCGTCCCGGGACCGGCGAAGAGGCTGATCGAGCTGAGATACCCGGCCAGGCCGCCTCTCGTCGAGAAACCCTCCGCGCCCAGGGTCACGTTCGTGAAGAGATGACGCAGATGAGCGCCGAAGAGCAGGGCGTGAAGAGGCCTCGCGCCCGAGCGAAAAGGGCAACCCGAGAGAGCGCGGCCCGCAAGCCCCCCGGGCCGAGGGCGCAGGTCAGAGACCTCACGGGCAAGGTGACGAAGAGAACCACATTGCCCAAGATCTTCCAACTGCCGGTTCGCCACGACATCGTGAGGAAGGTCGTGGTGGCGCTCCAGAGCCACCGGTTCCAGCCCCAAGGCAGAGACCCGATGGCGGGGAAGAGGACATCAGCCGAGTCACTGGGCGTAGGCAGAGACCTGGCGAGGGTTCCCAGACGAAGGGCTTCCACGGAGGCGGCCTTCGCGCCCGGCACCGTAGGAGGCCGAGAGGCCCACCCGCCCGTTCAAACAAGGACGATCCACAAGAAAGTGAACAGGAAGGAGAGGCTTCTCGCGCTCAGGTCGGCGATCGCGGCGACCGGCAAGCTTGAGCTAGTGGCGAAGAGGGGCCATGACACCTCCGGCGTGAAGTCGCTTCCCTTCGTTGTCGAGGACAGCATCCAGGGCTTATCGAGGGCTAAGGATGTGGCCGAGAGCCTTGAGAAGCTAGGCGTCTGGGCGGACGTCCTGAGGGTTGAGAGGAACATGAAGGCTAGGACGGGGAAGGCGCGTCTCAGGGGCCGGTCGCACAGGGTAGGCAAGGGGCCGCTCATCGTGGTTGGGGAGGACAAGGGGATTGCAAGGGCGGCGGGCAGTATCCCTGGCGTCGACGTGGTCAGGCTGAGCGACCTGAACGTGGAAGACCTGGCTCCGGGCGCGCAGCCCGGCAGGCTGACGCTCTGGGACGGCTCCAGCTTTGCCTCGCTTGACAAGAGATTCCTCGAGGTGAAGTGAGCATGTCCGTCTTGAAGGCCTCAGAGACAATCCTCCACCCCGTCATGACGGAGCGCACCGTGGCCATGATAGAGTCGCAGAACAAGCTCACGTTCATAGTGGACAGAAGAGCGGACAAGCATAGCATCAAGAGGGCCGTAGAGGACCTGTACGCGGTCAAGGTCGCCAGGGTGAACACGTTGATCACCCCTGCAGGACTGAAGAAGGCTTTCGTGACCCTGGCGCCGGAATCGAAGGCCTCGGACGTGGCCGTGAAGCTAGGCATCCTATAGGAGCGCACAGGAATGGGCAAGAGAATCCTGGTTCAGAGAAGAGGACGAGGAGCCCCACCGTACAAGGCGCCGACGCATAGGAGGCTAAGCCCCTCAACGTATCCTCCCATGACGGCGAGGATGCAGTCAGGCTCGGTGACGGGGGTCGTCAAGGCAATCCTCCACGACCCGGGAAGGGGCACGCCCCTGGCGCAGGTCAGGCTTGAGGACGGCTCCAAGTACCACACGGTCGCGACGGAGGGCATAGTGGAGGGCGGCGAGATCAAGCTGGGAGCAACAGCTCCCGTGAGGATGGGCAACGTGCTTCCCTTGGGCGTCATAGCGGAGGGCACGATCGTAAGCAACGTAGAGCGTTCGCCTGGGGACGGCGGAAGGCTCATCCGTTCCTCCGGCACCTACGGGATCGTCTCGGCGCACACGGCAAAGGGCACCTCGGTCAGGCTGCCCTCAGGCCGCATCGTGACGCTCGGCGACCAATGCCGAGCAACGTTGGGGGTCGTCGCGGGCGGAGGCCGGACAGACAAGCCCTTCCTGAAGGCCGGAGCGCGGCTTCATCTCATGAGGGCGAGAGGCAGGAAGTACCCCACCGTTCGCGGAGTGGCCATGACCTCGGTCTTCCATCCGCATGGAGGCGGCCGGCATCAGCACCCCGGAAAGCCCACAACGGTTTCCAGAACGACACCGCCAGGCCGCAAGGTCGGCCTGATCGCGGCCAGACAGACGGGCAGGGCCAGAAGGGCTCGCAAGAGGCGGGAGGCCAGCGCCTAGACCCGACCATGCCTTGAACCTTTATATGGTGCCCCCAGCCCGACTCAACCTGAAGGAGGCCGGAGAAGATGCCTAAGGAGTTCACTTATCGCGGACACACGGTTCAGCAGCTAATGAAGCTCTCCAGCGACGAGTTCATCAAGCTTCTGCCCTCCAGGCAGCGAAGGTCGCTCACGAAGGGGCTGACCTCCGAGCAGCGGAAGTTCCTCGAGATCATCCGTGAGAGAAGACAGAAGGGTGGGCCGCCCCCTGAGACCCACTGCCGGGACCTGGTCATCTTCCCGGAGATGGTGGACATGACGGTTTCCGTGCATGACGGCCGGGCCTACATCCCGCTGAAGGTAACGCCTGAGATGATCGGCCACTATCTGGGCGAGTTCGCGCCGACGAACAAGAAGGTGATCCACGGCAACCCCGGCATAGGCGCGAGCAGGGCCTCCATGTACGTGCCCCTGAAGTAGCTCCCTTGAGGGGGCTTCGACCCAAAGGCGAAAATCGGGGCTGAGGCTTCTACGGCTTGTGCCTCGAAGGCATGGGGAGCACGTGCATGGGCGTGGAAGCAAGCAGGCCTCTATGCGGCCTATACGTGGGTCGTTTCCAGCCGTTTCACAAAGGGCATCTGCACGCTGTGAAGTACGTCCTAGACAGGGTTGACCAACTTCTGATAGTCGTCGGCAGCGCGCAATACAGCCATACGCGTCGGAATCCCTTCAGCGCAGGCGAAAGGGTCGAGATGATCTACAGGGCGCTGGACTCCGCGGCCGTAGACAGGGCTCGGTACTCTGTCTTCCCAGTGCCCGACATACATACCCACAGCCTTTGGGTCCAGCACCTGACCTCTTACCTGCCCAAGTTTCAGGTCGTCTACAGCAACGAGCCTCTCGTGAAGAAGCTCTTCGAGGAGGATAGACGATACCGCGTCGAGCCCATTCCCCTGCTCGGACGAGAAACGTTCAGCGCCACCGAGATAAGACAGAGGATGCTCGCCAACGGGAGCTGGGCTGAGCTTGTACCAGATGCGGTCGCCGACTACCTGCGGGAGATCAACGGCATCGTGCGAGTGCGCGACTTGGCTAGGACAGACAAGGGCACGCAGACCGCGTGAGGCAAGCTCGCTCAAGCCACGCGCGTGCCACGGCGGCCTACCTCAGGGAGGCCAGCGGGCGATGCTACCTTACTGGCAGGTACTCTTCCGAGATGCCCTGGGGGGTCACGCGGAGGACGTCGATGCCGTCCCCACTGGCGGCGTCTCTTGCCATCGCCGCCCGCATCCCGGCGATCGCAAGCTCCCTAGCTGACGTCCAGTCTAGACCTGACTTGTACCTGGCTTCGAGGATGCCGATCGCGATCTCTGCACCTGAGCCTACGGTCGCGTAGTCATCCCTTATCACGGAGCCGAGAGGATCTAGCACGTAGAGGCTGGGGCCCTCGTCGTCGACGCCGCCGACCAAGGTCTGGGTCAGGAGAGGAAAGAGACGCATCTCAAAGAGCATACTTGACATGAGCTTCGCAGCCGATCTGACGGAGGGCTTCCTGTTCGTCTCCAGTTCCTGCAGCCTCAGGTAGGCGGCTGAGATCCTGACGATCGACTGCATATCAGAGACGAGCCCCGCGCAGGCCGCTGCGATGTTGTCGGTGAGCAGGAAGACCTTCTTCACAGCCTTGCTGAGAACGAACGACCCGTAGGCCAGCCTCTTCTCGGACGTGAGAAGGACGCCGTCTTTGAAGACGATGCCGACCGTGGTTGCACCGGGCAGGTACATTAACTCGCTCATATGGTGCCTCCAACGCGGAAAGCCTCTGACACCATATTAAGTTTTGTCCGAGCGGAACCTGATCCGGCCGTGGAAGGGCGCTGGAATAGACGCGTAGGATCGACGGTCCACCGCAACCTATTTATCCAGACTGGCGTCGATCTACGCGACCGTCACGTCGCTGCATCGTAACGCTATGGATTCAGGGATGCTCCCGTGGTGAAGACCCCCCTCTGTGCCTTCGACATAAGAAGTGGCATCTTTTGTTCGAAGTGCCAAGAGAAGATACGCTTAGGGGAGGTCACGCAAAAGGACATAGATGTCGCCAGGCTCCTGATGAAGCTGGAGGACAAGTTCCCCGAGCTGCAGGAGGTGACGTTCTACAAGACCGTGGAGGCCGGGGAAGTCCTGGCGGTACTCGTGGATCACGGCGATGTCTCAAGGATGCTGAGCCACGGGGGCAAGGTCATACGGACGCTCAGCGACGAGCTGGGCAAGCGGATCAGGATCCTTGAGTCTAAGGGCGACCTGAGAGGCTTCCTCGAAGACCTCTTCTTCCCACTGAGCATCGTCAGCATCAACACCATATGGGTCCCGGACGGAAGCACCGAGATCCGCGTGATCCTCAGCGGCAGACAGCGCTCCTTGCCGATCGACATCAACTCCGTGAAGAAGCTGGCGCAGGAGGCTAGAGGGATCGTCCTGCGCGTCGACTTTGAGCGCGGCCTTCAACGTCGCCACGTCAGGTGAGCACCAGACCCAAGCAAGGGCATCCGGGGAAACAGCTTCTCCGCAGGCCGTACGCCCGATCTGCCTTCCCGCCGATGAGGCGCGGCTAGCCGACGCGAGGAAGCATCTCCGCCGGTCACTGAGGCGGCTGGACTTCGCCGCCTTAGCCTTTCTGGGTTATCTCTCGGACGACTCCCGCGGCGATGGTGCTTCCCATGTCTCTTATCGCGAAGCGGCCCATCGGCGGGATCTCCGAGTACAGCTCGATCGATACGGGCTTCAAGGGTTGGAGTCTGACCAAGGCGCTGTCTCCGGTCCTGAGGAAGGCAGGCTTCTCCTCAAGCGTCTCACCGGTCCGCGGGTTGATCTTGCGGATCAACTCCGTTATCTTGGAGGGCGCAGTTGCGGTGTGCGCGTGGAGCACCGGCGTGTATCCTGCGGCGATCGCCGTGGGATGATAGACCACGATTATCTGGCCTATGAACTCCTTCACCACCGTCGGCGGCTTGTCGAGCGGCCCGGCCACATCTCCACGCCTGATCTCGCCCTTCGCGATGCCACGGACGTTAAAGCCAATGTTGTCCCCGGGCAGAGCCTGAGGAATCCTAACATGATGGGTCTCGATGGATCTCACCTCGCCTGTCTTGCCTGAAGGCTGGAAGACGACCATCTGTCCCTCCTTCAGGACACCGGTCTCAACACGGCCGACGGGAACCGTGCCGATCCCGGCGATGGTATAGACATCTTGGACAGGGATGCGCAGCGGCTTCTCTACCGGCTTGGCTGGCACCTGGAACATGTCCAAGGCCTCGATCAGCGTTGGGCCCTTGTACCAGGGCATGTTCTCGCTAAGCTTGACCAGGTTGTCGCCCTTCCAGCCTGAGACGGGGATTATGGGCGTCTTTGAGGCATCAAACCCTACCGTCCTCAGGAGGCTCGAGACCTCGTTCCTGCAGCTTTCGAACCTCTTCTGGCTCCAGTTGACGCTGACATCGTCCATCTTGTTGATCGCGATCACTAGCTGTCTGACGCCTAGGGTCATCAGGAGGAACGAGTGTTCGCGCGCCTGACCTCCCGGGGCAACGGCGACCTCATACTCGCCCTCCCTTGCCGAGACAACGAGCAGAGCGGCATCTGCCTGGCTTGCCCCGGTTATCATGTTCTTGATGAAGTCCCTATGGCCGGGCGCATCGATGATCGTGAAGAAGAACTTGGGCGTTTCAAACTTCAGGAAAGAGAGGTCGATGGTTACGCCCCTCTCCCTTTCATCCTTCAACGTGTCGAGAACCCAAGCGAACTTGAAGGTATCGCCCATCCCCGTTTTCTCAGACTCAGTCGCGTACTGCTGGATGGTCCTCTCGTCCACAAACCCGGTAAGGAACATCAAGTGACCTGTCAACGTGCTCTTCCCGTGGTCTACGTGGCCGCAGATCACGAGGTTCAGGTGTGGCTTTTCGCTCATGGGCGAGTCACTCAGCGACTAGGGTTTAGGCCCCTTTATTTTAAGCTTTTCCAGTCGATGCAAACGACGAGGAACAAAAGCGGCTCGCAGGCCAGTAGCCCTTACCTGGAGGCTAGTGCGATGCGTTCCATCTCCTCTTTCTTGGACACGGCGTAGGACTTCGAGTCCTTCTCCGCCGCGAGAATGATCTCTTCCGCCAGAAGCTCGTCGATCGTCGCAGGCGAGCCCTTCGCCGCTCTCCTCGCGCCCTCGGCTATGAACCTGATCGCTAGGTCGACTCTCCTCATGGGCGATATATCCACCGACCGGTGATAGACTATCCCACCGTAGGCTACCCTGGTGACATCCTCGGCTGGAGCGGTGTTCTCGATCGCCCTCACAAGGACCTGCATGGGGTTCTTCGATGTCCTAAGATGGATTATCTCGAAGGCGTTCCTGACGATGCTCACGGCCTTCGTCTTCATGCCTCCCTGCAAGCCGGGCCTCATCAGTTGGTTGACAAGCTTCTCCACCACGGGGAGCTCGGCCTTCCTGAAGGGCTGATGCTCCTGCCTTCCTCCAGTCCGCGGTAGGAACGTCGATCTAAGCCCCAGGTAGCGTCTAAGCCCAGGGTCAAGCACCTCCACGTCCTCAAAAGACCATCTCCCAAACAACCTTGCGTCCTTAGTCCCCCCAGCCAAGCTCAGATCACCTTAAGCTCTCAGCGTTACCTGACAGGCTTCTCCACTCGGCCCAAGACGAGCGACTTCAAGGGGATCCCGTTCACCATCGTGACGCAGAAGCGGACGCCGGGGATGTCTCCCATCGCCCCGCCTCTGCTGCCGCCGATCCCCTCGACTAGGACCTCGTCGTGCTCATCGACGTAGTTCAACGCGCCGTCGCCCGGCAGGAATGCGGTGATCACCTTTCCGTTCTTGATAAGCTGAGCCCGCACACATTTCCGTATGGCGCTGTTGGGCTGCTTCGACTCCACGCCGTGCTTCTCGAGGACGATGGCTCGGCCCATCGGGGCGCCGCCCAAGGGGTTCGCCTTCACGTCAAGCTCCAGCATCTTGCGCTTGTAGTAGCGATACCCCCACTTGAACGCAGCCCGCCTCCGCTTCAACGTCCTGGCGCTAAACTCCCCGGGCATTAGTACCGTACCGGTGAAGGGGAGTGGACGCGCCCCTATTTATCGGTTTACGCCCGGGCGGCGCAGGCTCAAGACGCTCAGAGGAGCAGGATCAAGCCTGGGCGAAGATACCCCTGAGGGGCGCGGTGGACCTTGGGCTCCGCGGCTAGGAGATGATGACCTTGCCTATGTCGAAGTACCTCTTAGCCAGCTGGCGCGTCCTTTCGATCGTCCGCCCGTTCTTTCCTATGGCCATCCCCTTGTCTCTGGGATCGACGGCGATCACGGCCATCTTCTCGCCGTCGGTCTTCTCCGTGATCCTGACCTCCCTTATCTTGGCGGGGGCCAGGGAGTTGACGATGAAGCTGGTTGGGTCCTCCGCGAACTCGATGATCTCGACCTGCTTCCCGGTCATACGCCTCAGAAGCTTGATGTGCGAGCCGTTCCGGCCTACGGCGGCGCCGACGTTCCCCTCCTTAACGATGAAGATGAGCCTGTCCTGCTTCTCGTCGATGATGCAGTCCTTGCACTGGGCTCCGCTGATGCTCTCGAAGAGGGCTATCAAGCCCATTTCATCCGATGTCAGCCTGATCTTACTCGACGTCTGAGATCCCCACCGCGGCGAATATGCCTGAGTCTCCCGGCTCCCTCACGCCCAGTGCCGAAATAGGAAAGCCCTTTCCGCAAGCTTTGCCTAGGTCTAGGCTTGTGCCCGAGTAGCGGTGGATGGGAACCTCCGCCATCTTGGCGCTCCTCTCAAGCTCGTCCCTCAGCCCGGGTGGACAGTTAGATGACACGACGACGAGCTTCACCTTCTTGAGCTTCGAGAGAGCGGTCGTTCTCTTCGCTCCGAAGACGACCCTGCCCGTGCGCGAGACGCTCAAGAGAGCCGTGTTGATGTCAGCCAGCGGGCTCGCCTCCTTCCACAGGTGAGACCGGAGCCTCACTCGTCTCTGTAAGACTAGCTGAAGGTTGCATATAAATGCCGATGAGACCCGTGCCCACGGGCATGTTCTGGCCCACGATGATGTTCTCGGTCACGCCCTTCAACTCGTCCACCGTGCCGCGCGCGGCCGCGCTGATGATGCTGGGGATGGTGATCTCGAAGGCGGCCTTCGCCAAGGTACTCGCCTTCTCGCCCGTGATCCCGTGTCTTCCGATCTGCTTCACGTTCCCCGTGTTTGTCATCATGTCCGCGACCAACATGATGTGCCTCACGTCCACGTCCATACCCCCACCGACGCCGCCGAAGACCTCCATAGCCTCGTTGATGATAGCGTTCCGCGCCGCCTCGATGCCGAGCACCTCAAGGGTCTCGTAGAGGTTGTTGGTCCTCGTCCTGGCGGTGTTTACGCCCGGGATCGCCATAACCCCGGCTAGGTTCGACCCGTCCGTCCTTATCAGCCACTCGCCGTTCTCGAACACAACCTGGGTACGCTTGATGCCGGGCACTCCCTTCACGAGGAGACCCATCGCCTTCTCGCCGAGCCTTCTTAACCCCGCCTCCTCAAGCGGATCTATGGGCTTGACCCTCAGCACGCTTCCCTGAATCTCGCAGGTCGCCCTGGGCAGCTGAAGGGCCCTGAGCTCCTCCTCCGTGATGCCTCTCGCCTTGAGCGCCTCCTCGTCCAGCTGGATCAGGATCACGTTCTCTTCCAGGTTCAGGGTGTAGCCCGTCTTGACGATATCCCTGACGGCGGTGTGGATCATCCTCTGGGCCACTTCCAGGGCCTTCTCCCTCTCCGCCCTATGCTCGGGGTCGAGCTTCACGGTCATGATGGGCGTTGAAGGGGTCCTTCGGGCATCCACGATCTCGATCAGCCTCGGTAGCCCAAGCGTGACGTCCAGTTCCTTGACGCCCGCGAAGTGGAAGACCCTTAACGTCATCTGGGTACCAGGCTCGCCTATCGACTGGGCGGCGACGACCCCCGAGGCCTCGCCCGGCTCAGCCTGCGCGCGCTCGTATTCTCTCACCGCTGTATCGATCGCTTCTTCGGCGGCGCCCCGCGAGAGCTTAGCCTCAAGTATCCTGCTTCGAAGCTGGTCCACCAGGAGAGGAGGCAGCTGCTGCCTTCTGGACGCGAGGAGCGCGTCGAGCTCGTTCTCCTGGATCGGTCTCCCTCCCGGCCCCTCGGCCTCAAGCCGCTCCACGAGCCTCCGGACGCTTAGAGCTCGGCCGTGGTCGCTCTTCGCCGGGTCTACGCCGTCCTCGCCGTACCTGAACTGCACGATCGTCTCCTCGGCGTCTCGGACGGTTCCATCGTACTCCACCTTCAGGTACTCCAGCGCGTGGATGAGTCTGCGCTGCATGTAGCCGCTCTGCTGAGTCCTCACCGCGGTGTCCACAAGCCCCTCCCTTCCACCCATTGAGTGAAAGAAGAACTCTGCAGGCGAGAGGCCTTTATGGAAGGAAGACTGGATGAACCCCCTCGCGTCGGGACTGGGGTCGCCCCATTTGAAGTGGGGAAGCGCCCGGCCGTGGTAGCCTAGGAGGACGCGTTTACCCCTTACGGCCTGCTGGCCCACGAGGGCCGTCATATGCCCGATGTTCAGGTCGGAGCCTCGGGCGCCTACCCGCGTCATCACCGCTCCTTGATTGTCCATCCCGAAGCAGCTCTCAGCGATCTTGTCGCACCTCTCCCGCGCGTTCGAGAGCTCGTTCATGATGTAGAGGTCTAGGGACTCCTCCGGTGACTTGCCCGGGATCCTCTGCAACGTGCGGTTGTTGTAGGCGTCGATCAGAGCCCTGGTGGCCGCGCGAGCCTGTTCCAGCAACTCCGCGATCTGGGCCTTGGCCTCAGGTGTCAGCTCCAGCTCGTCTATGGCGTAGGAGAAGCCTCGCAACGTGATGAAGGTGGTCAAGGCCTTGCAGAGGCCGTTCAAGAAGCTCCGAGCATACCCGACCCCGTAGTCCTTCACCAGCCTATGATAGAGGCTTTCCGGCCTCTCCGCGCCGATCGCGTTCCTGTCGATGACGCCCTTCTCAAGGACGCCCTTCCTTATGACGACGATGCCATCCCTCGGGCACTCCTCCTTCCATGAGGCATGCCTGTGCTTGCAGACGCTCGCCCTTCCCGTGTAGTTGAAGTCATGGGGTAGGAAGAGGCTGAAGATCTGGCGGCCGCGCCATAGGGGCTCCGGCCTAGTGAGAGCCGGCTCGGGCAAACTTCCCGTATAGCCGGCAGCGGCCAGCAGCTTGGTCACCTCATGCTTCGTCAGCAGGGTCTCCCTCTTGGTCAGCAGGTAGGCGGCGGTCAGGAAATCCCTGCCGGTGCCGATGATAGGCGCACCGTACCTAGGCGAGACTATCTGGTCCTGAACCTGCATCAGGTGCTTTGCCTCCGACCGCGCCTCCTCCGTCTGGGGCACGTGGAGGTTCATCTCGTCGCCGTCGAAGTCCGCGTTGTACGGGATGCACACGGCCGGGTGCAGCCGGAAGGTCTTGTACGGCAGAACCCTGACGATGTGCGCCATGATCGACATGCGGTGAAGCGAAGGCTGACGGTTGAAGACCACCGTGTCGCCGTCCCTGAGGTGGCGTTCCGTCATGAAGCCGGGCTGAAGGGCCTCGGCAACCTTCGCCCTGTCAGCGACGAACTCCAGCCTCACTCTCCGGCCGTCGGACCGGATGACGTAAAGGGCTCCCGGGTAGTTCTCCGGGCCATTGGTGACGAGGGCCTTCATCTCCGCCAGGTTGAAGTCCGTCACCCTCTCGGGCACCGTCAGCTTCTTAGCGACCTCGACGGGGACGCCTACCTCGGCGATGTCCAGGTTCGGGTCGGGTGAGATGACGGTTCGGGCCGAGAAATCAACCCGTTTGCCTGAGAGGTTGAGCCTGAACCGTCCCTCCTTGCCCTTCAACCTCTGGGAGAGCGTCTTCAAGGCTCGTCCGGACCTGTGGCGTGAAGGAGGTATCCCTGGTGCCTCGTTGTCCAAGAAGGTGGTCACATGGTACTGGAGTAGCTCCGAAAGCTCCTCCTTGATCAAGGTAGGAGCCCCGCTGGCGATGCATTCCCTAAGCCTCTGGTTGATCCTGACGATGTCCACGAGCTTATGCGTCAAGTCATCCTCAGAACGTATGCCCGACTCCAAGGTTATGGAAGGCCTGACGTAGACGGGGGGCACGGGCAGAACCTGGAGGATCATCCATTCCGGCCTCGCAGCGGAGGGGTCGTACCTAAGAAGGCGGAGGTCGTCGTCCGGAACCCTCTCCAAGCGGCCTCTGATCGCCGCGGGCTCCAAGGTGACAGAGCCTCCGCCCTCCAGCGCCTCGTGGTAAGTGGTGGGCTTCACGAACTCTATCGCGTACTGCGGCCTGCCACAGTGCGGGCACTCCGCGGTTCGCTTCGCCTCCTTCCTTACGCTGTCGAAGAAGGTATCAGGGACTCCGTTGAGGACCCGGATGTACTCCTTTATCCGTTCACGGTAGCTCTCGATCTTATCCTGGCTTAGAAGCAGTCTTCCGCAGTCCCTGCAGGTCACGCTGAGTAGCTCGTACACGATCTTCGTGAAGCCGACATGGACCACGGGGACCGCAAGCTCTATGTGACCGAAGTGGCCGGGGCAGTTCTGAGCCGTGTTGCCGCATGTCTTGCATCTCTGACGCGGCTCCAGCGTGCCCAGTCGGCCGTCCATCAGGCCTGAGGTGATCGGCGCCCCGTCCTCATCATACGTGTCCGCAGTCTCTATCTCGGCAACCGACATCCGCCGGATCTCGTGAGGAGACAGGATGCTGAACTTGATCCCTGAGATCTGCTTGCTCACTTCCTCTCTGAGGCTCAGCGACATCAGACCCTCTCCTCCAGCAGTATCCGGGGCGAAATGCACATGCTCATAAGCTCCTGGACGAGCAGTTTGAAGGCGTAGGATATCACCAGGGGCTCTATCTTAGCCTCCTCCTTGCAGATCGGGCAGGTGTACGACCTCTGCCGGAGGTCGTAGTAGCCCAGGCCGCCGCATCGCTCGCAGACGTAGGCGGTGAACTTGTCCGACTCCTCCAGCATCCGGTCCTTCAGGAGCATCGCGGCTCCATGACCGATGAGGCAGTCGCGCTCCATCTCACCGAACCTAAGGCCGCCGCCCCGGGCACGGCCCTCGGTCGGCTGCCGCGTCAGCATCTGGACCTGGCCCCGGGCTCGGGCATGTATCTTATCCGAGACCATGTGGTGAAGCTTCTGGTAATAGACGATGCCCACGTAGATGTCGACCTCGAACTTCTTGCCCGTCGTGCCCTCGTACATGACCTCTCTGCCGCTCGGCCTGAAGCCATAGCGCAGCAGCGCTCGTCTGAGGTCCTCCTCCTTCACGTTGCTGAAGGGTGTCCCGTCCACCTGCCTTCCCTGAAGCGCCGCGGCCTTCCCAGCTAGGGCTTCGAGGAGCTGTCCGACCGTCATCCTGGAGGGGATGGCGTGAGGGTTGATGATCAGGTCGGGCACGATGCCATCGGCGGTGAAGGGCATGTCTTCCTGGGGATAGATCATGCCTATGACGCCCTTCTGTCCATGCCTTGAAGCGAACTTGTCCCCGATCTCCGGGATGCGGTTGTCGCGGACCTTGATCTTGACGAGCTTGCCTCCCTGAGAGGTCTCGGTGATGAGAACGGTGTCGGCAACGCCGGTCTCTGAAGGCCTCAGGGGGACGGAGGTGTCCCTTCGGCTTGGGCCTCTGATCTCGAACTCCTTGTACTCTTCGAGGAACCGGGGCGGGCTGGTCCGGCCGATGAGCACGTCGCCGCCTTGGAGGTCGCTCTCCACGCTGACGATGCCGTCAGGCTCCAGTAGCCTATAGAAGTGCTCGCCGCGGTAGCCCCTTATCGTCGGGTCGGGAAGCTCGAACACGTCCTTCTGGCCGCCCATGTACTGTCTGCACTCGGCCTCGTAGAGCCTGAAGAACGTGGAACGGCCCAGTCCACGGTCGATCGAGGACCTGTTGAAGACCAACGCGTCCTCCATATTGTAGCCTGCGTAGGAGATGACCGCCACCACGTAGTTCTGCCCCGGCGGCCTCGAGTCATAGCCTATGACGTCCATGGGCTTCGTCCTCACAAGCGGCCTCTGGGGGTAATGGAGCAGGTGACCCCTCGTGTCCACCCTGTGGGCGTAGTTCGTAGCGTAGACGCCGAGCGCCTGCTTCGCCATCGCGGACTCGTAGGTGTTCCTCGGCGCATGGTTGTGCTCCGCGTACGGTATGACCGACGCGCATATCCCAAGTATCGAGTAAGTGCACAGCTCCAGATGCGTCGTCTCAGGCGAGAGCTCGGCCTCGGAGAGCGCGATGTAGGCGTTCTCCTCCTCCTCGGCGTCGAGGTACTCGATGGCGCCCAGCTCCACGAGTTCCTCGAAGTTCATCGCGCCCGCTTTCACCCTCTCGGTCATGTCCAAGGTGAGGACGGGCATACCGTTCTGGACCACTATCAACGGCCGTCTGCATCTGCCTGCGTCGCTGTTCACGTGCACCTCACGTTCTTCGCGGTAGTGGGCTATGTTCAGCTCTGAGCTGGCCTCATGCCTCCGCCTCATCGATCGCACCGTGGCCACAAGGGCCTCAGGTGTCGCCGTGTAGCCGAAGAGTGTGCCGTCAAGTAAGATCTTAGCCCCGCCCACGCGAAGCTCGGGGTCCGCGTCCCTCAGAGGCACGGAGCCCAGCCTTACGAGCAGCTGCTTCACCTCCTCCGGGCTCACGGGCGTAGAGATAGAGGACATCAGGGCCAGGTTCTTGACTAAGCCGCAGTTTGAGCCCTCCGGAGTCTCGCTCGGGCAGAGCCTGCCGAAGTGCGTGGAGTGAAGGTCTCTCGCCTCGAAGTTCGGCTGGCTACGGCTTAGTGGTGACTGGAGTCTCCTCAGATGGCTGAGCGTCGAAACGAAGTTAGTCCTGTCCAGTAGCTGGGTTATGCCCACTTTCCCCCGGCCCCAGTTACCCGTGGCAAGCGCGTGCTGAACCCTCTCGGTGATGATTCCCGGCCTCACAGCCAGTTCCGGCACTATGCCCCTGCGCCGGTTGATCCTCTCCAGCTGGTAGGTCATGTCCTTGACGAGGTCTCTGAAGACCGCTCGGAACAGGTCGGCCAGAAGCGGGCCGGCAAGCCTGATCCTCTTATTCGCGTAATGGTCCTTGTCATCTTCCTGCCTCAGTCCGAGCTTAAGCTCGATCACACGGTTTACCATCTCTGCTAGGTACCGTGCCTTCTCGTTTCTGCTGTCCACGGTTCGGCCTAGGTGTAGGAGGAAGTTGTTGTCGATGATGTTGCTCGCCTTCTCCTTCCTTCTCTGCTCATCTTGGCCGAAGGCGACGCGGTTGCCGATGTACATTGTGGCTTGATCCGCCGTGAAGACGCCCTGAGCCTTCTCCAGGGAGGGCTCGATCCACCGCTGAACCTCCGGGAGCGGCGTTACCATCTCGACCAGTCTATCGTCGCGTTCCACGCCCAAGGCCCGCAAGAGGATCACGAGCGGCACCTCGGTTGGAACGCCGGGCATGGTGACGTAGATGGCGCCGTCGGCCTTCATCCGGACCTCCACCCTGGTCCTGAAGCCCACGGTGGTGGAGAAGACCTTCGCCCGGTAGACGGGGGTTGAGCCGCTTCGGTCTACGTCGACGATGATCCTGTTGGGGGCCAGGTCTTCGAGGCCGACGATGACCCTCTCGGAGCCGTTGATGATGAAGTACCCGCCCGGGTCCTCCGGATCCTCCCTTATCCTCCTAAGCTCCTCAGGCCGCATGTCGCTCAGCGGACACTTCGCGGACTTGAGCACGACGGGAAGGTCGCCGATGTAGGCCGCCTCCGTCTTGATCTCCCTATCCGCGGAGATCATGGTCATCTCCAGGTAGAGGGGCGCCGCGTAGGTGAGGTTCCTAAGCCTGCACTCCATGGGGTAGACGTCATGCTCAGAGCCGTCCACCTCGACCACCCTCGGCGAGCCCATATGGATGTGGCCGAACCTTATCTGGAGAGGAGACTCGGGCGAGGGGATCTCTATGCCGCCGATCTCCTGGATGATCTCCTCTAGCCCCTTCTCGATAAACTCGTTGTAGGAATCAAGGTGCTGTCTAACAAGGCCCTTCTCCCTGAAGAAGGCCTTCATCAACTCCCACATGTCCTGGTCCTGATACATGCCTAGTCCTCCACAACGTACCTGTAAGCGATCGCCTCGCCCGCAGTCGGGCTCCTCCTACGGGTGATCTTGATTATGTCCCCGACCTTCGCCCCTATCGCTCTCGCCGCGGGATCCGACACCCCAATCCGCGGAAACTGATAGGGCTTCGCCTTGTAGGCTCTCAAGACCTCCTCCGCCTCGGGCTTGCTGAGGATCTCGTGCTTCGGAACGAGCTCATGTTCCAGCACATTGAAGGTTCTTTTCTCGGTCAAATGCATATCCTCTTAAGAAGGAGACGACCGCTCGAAAGCGCCGCTATGAGCAGCGGGGGCCACTAATAAAGCTTGTGACCGCCCCGCTGATGTTGTCAAGTTTTCGTGAGGAGGTTGTACCAAGCTGCGTAGGTCTCGAGGTAGGTTTGGACGCTCCTCATGGTTGAATGGTGGGGGAAGCTGTTGTAG